>JAESGV010000106.1_pt1 | contig 144326 bp, 141 predicted proteins | sample 9269781 | NCBI WGS metagenome assembly JAESGV01 (sample SAMN15741586, study PRJNA653496) | algae metagenome | isolation source: Tildeniella torsiva UHER 1998/13D and co-occurring heterotrophs from... | place: Slovakia: Slovak Paradise National Park, Hrabusice, Kosice Region | collected 2000-01-01 | reverse complement strand
ATCGAAGTCCCGCGCGACTATGCTGCCGGCGAGTGGCTGGGGTCCACATCGCTCGCTCCAAGATGGCCTGAACAACCCCTTGGAATCACGAGCACCCCAGCTGCTCAACCCTTTCGGGACGGGCTCTTAGGCGCAAGACCTGCCTCGATCCACGTTGAAATCGCGAAGTGCCGAAGCACAAGCGCGCCGAGGCGGCCCGGAAGGAATGCCGCCAGTTGACCGAGCGCTGATCAGTTTTCGAAGTCGAACTCATAGGCGCTGATATCGAGGTTCCCAGCGCGTAGCGTCACGCTGAAATCCTTGAACATCTTGAGGAAGTCGATGACTCCAACTGTTATGTCCACCGACCTCAGTTTCATCGGGCTCTTCGCCTGCGCGAGCTTCACGCGGAAATCTTCGAAGCCAGCAGCTTCAGCGATTAGCGCTCTGATGTAAGGCTGACCGGAGGCCATGCCTTGCTCAAGCGCAGCAAACTCAATGGCGACCAGAAAGTCCTTCTCGCGATCAAACTTCCCCTGAGATACAAGCCACTCGCGGACATTGCCGCGGCCGGCATCGTCAGCCGAGGCGTTGCCCTCCCAATCGCCATAATGCGCGCCAGCCTTGATCTTCTGTGCCATCGTCTCGCTCCCTTCGCTTTTTTGTGAACCCGACTCGCGTTCGATGAGCCGTTACTAGCGGGCGCCTGCGCATGTGCCGTGGAATGATTGTGACTGGCTGTCACTGATCGTTAGAATCCGTGGGAATACCCTGCAATTGCGTGGGTAAAACTGAAGCCACCGAACTTACTCGGAATGCCCAGAAATCGGGACCAAGTGTCTGATTTTGAATAGAAAAAAGGCGTTTGCGAATAGCACTAATCCAGCTTGGGAAGCTGACGTTCTACCACTGAGCTACGCCCGCATGCGTCCGGTTCGGCATGTCGCGCGACACCGGAGCAGGGTGTTCATAGCGGCTTGCGCGGCGGGTGTCATCCGGGAATCGCACGGCATGCAGCTGTGACGGTGCCGGCGCGCTCAACCGTGGAAATGCTTCGAGAGCTTCAGCGCCTGGCCCTGATAGTTCGACTTGAGCCCGGCGCCGTAGAGTGCGGCCGGGCGGCTCGCCATCGCCTCATAGACGAGGCGGCCGACAATCTGGCCGTCCTCGATGATGAAGGGCACGTCGCGCGAACGCACCTCGAGCACGGCGCGCGCGCCCTGGCCGCCGGCCGCGCTGTGGCCAAAGCCGGGATCGAAGAAGCCGGCATAATGGACGCGGAATTCGCCGACCAGCGCGTCGAACGGCGTCATCTCGGCGGCGTAGTCCGGAGGGACATGGACGGCTTCCTTCGAGGCCAGGATGTAGAACTGGCCGGGATCGAGGATCATCGCCCGCGATCCGTCGGAGGGAATCGGCTCCCAGAACTCGGAAGCCTTGTAGGCGCCGACGCGGTCGACATCGATCAGCGCGGTGTGGTGCTTTCCGCGATAGCCGATCAGGCCGTCGAAGCCCGCAAGGTCGACGCTGACGGCGACGCCGCCCTGGAAGGAGGGCATGGCGGCGGTGACGAGCGTCTCGCGCTCATGCAGTTCGCCGAGCGCGCGGTCGTCGAGCCGGGTCTCGCCGGCGCGGAAGCGGATCTGCGAAAGGCGAGAGCCGGAGCGCACCAGCACGGGGAAGGTGCGCGGCGAGATCTCGATGAAGAGCGGCCCCTCATAGCCGTCCTCGACGAGATCGAACTCACGGGCGCGGTCGGTGATGACGCGGGTGAAGACGTCGAGACGGCCGGTGGAGCTCTTGGGGTTGGCGGCAGCGCGCAGGCCCGGCGGCAGGTTCAGGCCTTCCATCAGCTGCGCGATGTAGACGCAGCCGGTTTCGAGCACCGCGCCGCGCGTCAGGTCGATCTCGTGCAGGGCAAGCTGATCGAGCCGGCTTTCGACCGTGCGCTCCGGCCCCGGCAGGAAGCTGGCGCGGACGCGATAGGCCTTGTCGCCCAGCCGCAGATCGAGGCTGGCGGGCTGGATCTGGCCTTCCGCCGGCGGATGCGCGAGCCTGATCGCCCCGCCCTCGATGAAGGCGCGGATGCAGTGGTCGGGCTGGATGCCGGGCTGGAAGGGCAGCATGCGATGTCCGCAACAACAATCGGCTACAGCTAGCGAAGCGCGGCGCAAAGGCCAAGCGCGGCAAGCGGGCGGGAGCCGCCCCGCCCCGGGTTGTCCACGCCGGAATCGGGGGCTCCGGCATTGACCCTGCCGCCCGCGCCTCGATAACAAAGGGACTGCGCCGGCTCGGCCGGCGCATCGGGGAGCGGGACCGTCGCGATGTATCAAGCGGAGACGCAGGGCGTGCGCGTGACCGCCGTGCCGAGCTTCATGGAGGGCGAGTCCTCGCCGGCGCAGGGCCGCTATTTCTGGGCCTACACCATCGAGATCCTCAACCTCTCGGGACGGACCATCCAGCTGATGAGCCGGCACTGGTTCATCACCGACGGCCGCGGAGAGGTGCATGAGGTGCGCGGCGACGGCGTCGTCGGCCAGCAGCCGGTGCTGCGGCCGGGCGAAAGCTACAGCTACACTTCAGGCTGCCCGCTGATGACGCCCGACGGCGCGATGCGCGGCTTCTATGCGATGCTGCGCGAGGACGGCGTGATCTTCGACGTCGAAGTGCCGCTCTTCCCGCTCGATTCCCCTTATGTGAAGAAGGTCCTGCATTGACTGGCCATCCCCCCAGCGGGCAGCGCTTCGCGCCCCTCGACATGCTCGCCCGGCTCGTCGCCTTCGACACGGTGAGCCACAAATCCAACCTGCCGCTGATCGCCTTCGTCGAGGACTATCTCGCGGGCTGGGGCGTCTCCTCGATCCGCATCCCCAACGCGACGGGCGACAAGGCGGCGCTGTTTGCCACGATCGGCCCGCAGGACCAGGGCGGCGTGCTGCTCTCGGGCCATACCGATGTCGTGCCGGTGGAGGGACAGGCCTGGAGCCGCGACCCGTTCACGCTGCACATCGAGGACGGGCGCGCCTATGGCCGCGGCGCGGTCGACATGAAGGGCTTCATCGCGCTGGCGCTTTCGCTGGTGCCGGATTTCGTGGCAGCCGATCTCAAGACGCCGATCCACCTGTTCTTCTCCTATGACGAGGAGGTGACCTGCCTCGGCGTGGTCGACGGCATCGCGCGGATGGGTGTGGATCTGCCGAAGCCCCGCGCCGTGATCGTCGGCGAGCCGACATCGCTGGAACTTGCCGACGCGCACAAGGGCATCCGCACCTTCTTCACCACGATCACCGGCGCGGCCGCACACTCGTCCAAGCCGCATCTGGGGGCGAGCGCCGTGCATGGCGGCATCCGGCTCTCGGCCGGGCTCGTCGCCTTCGCCGATGAAAAGGAGGCCATGCCCGATGCGAGCGGGCGCTTCGACCCGCCCTATGACACCGTGCATGTCGGCAAATTCCATGGCGGCATCGCCCGCAACATCCTGGCCGATCGCTGCGATCTGTCCTGGGAGGTCCGCACGCTGCCGGGCTCGGACCCCGAAGACGTGCCGGCGCGTTTCGCGGCGCTGTCGCAGGAGGTGCTGGCTCGGATGCGCAAGACCGCGCCCTCAGTGACGATCGAGACGGTGATGAGCTCGGACGTGCCCGGCCTCGCGCCCGATCCGGGTTCGGAGGCCGAGACGCTGGTGATGCGGCTGGCGGGCCGCAACCGCACGATCGCGGTGGCCTATGCGACGGAGGCCGGGCATTTCCAGCGGGCGGGTTTGCCGACGATCGTCTGCGGTCCCGGCTCGATCGACCAGGCGCATCAGCCCGACGAGTACATCACGCTGGAGCAGTTTGCAGCGGGCGAGGCGTTCATGCGCCGGCTGATGGCGGAGTGCCGGGGGTAGCTTTCACCTCCGTCATGCTCGGGCTTGACCCGAGCATCTCCGGCTAGCGATTCTCGGGTCGGCGCGAGCGCCGCCCGAGAATGACGGCGGACTGCCTCACTCCGCCGCCAAACCCTCTTCAACCTCGCCCGGCGTGAAAACATAGCGCCGCGAGCAGAACTCACAGGTGATCGCGACCTGGCCGTCATCGGCGACCATCGCCTTGCGGTCCTCGGCCGAGAAGCCGCGCAGCATGCCGAGCACGCGCTCGCGCGAGCAGCGGCAATCCTCATGCACCAGCACCGGCTCGAACACGCGCGCGCCACGCTCATGGAACAGCCGGTACAGCAGGCGCTCGCTTTCGAGCAGCGGGTCGAGCAGTTCGTGATCCTCGACCGTCTCGACCAGCGAGCGGGCCTCGGCCCAGGCATCGTCGCTGACGCCGTCGGGGTCCGCGCTCGTCAGGATCTCGTGGCCTTCGGGCGCATCGCCGGGGTGGATGTCGGCGGCGCGCAGCCGATCGACCGAATGCGGCATGAACTGCACGAGCAGGCCGCCGGCGCGCCATTGGCGGCCCTCACCGGTGACGATCGACCCGACGCCGAGGCGGATCCGGCTCGGGATCTGCTCGGACTGGCGGAAATACTGATGCGCGGCCTCCTCGAGGCTCTGGCGTGTCAGCGCCACGACGCCCTGATAGCGCGTCGTCGCCGTGCCCTGGTCGACGGTCATGGCGAGGTGGCCCTCGCCGAGGAGGTCGCCCGTCGACAGCAGACCCGAGGCTTCCGCCTCCGCCAGCCGATCGGCGTCGAAATGGGCGACGGCGCGGTAGACGTCCGGCGCATTGAAATCGACGACCATCATCGAGATCGGCCCGTCGCTCTTGGTCTGGAGCTGAAAGCGGCCCTCGAATTTGAGCGCCGTGCCGAGCAGGACGGTCAGCGCCGCCGCCTCCCCCAGCACCCGCGCCACGGGTTCGGGATAGTCATGGCGGGCAAGGATCGTGTCGATCGAGGCGCCCAGCCGCACGACGCGGCCGCGCACATCGAGTTCGGGCACGGCAAAGGGCACGACGCGGTCGTCGAGCGCAGCGATCGTCGCCCCGGTGTCAGCATCGGCCATCAGGCGGCGACCCCGCCGAAGCACCAGGCCAGAATGCCCTTCTGCGCGTGAAGACGGTTTTCGGCCTCGTCGAAGACGGCCGATTGCGGCCCATCCATCACTCCGTCGGTGACCTCCTCGCCACGGCTGGCAGGCAGGCAATGCATGAAGATCGCGTCCTTCTCGGCGCGGCCGAGCAGGCGCTCGTCGACTTGGTAGGGCCGCAGCAGGTTGTGACGCGTGCCCTCCTCGTCGCCCATCGACACCCAGCAATCGGTGATGACGCAATCGGCGCCCTCGACCGCCGCTTCCGGCCGCGTCGTCAGCGACAGCTTTGCACCCTGCGTCTTCGCCCAATCGAGGATGGCCTGCGGGGGCGCCAGTTCCTCAGGCGTCGCAATGGCGAGTTCGAAATCGAGCCGGCCGGCGGCGTGGATCCAGGAGGTCAGGACATTGTTGGTGTCGCCGGTCCAGGCGATGCGCTTGCCCTGGATCGAGCCCTTGCGTTCCTCGAAGGTCATGACATCGGCCATGACCTGGCAGGGATGCTGACGCTTGGTCAGCCCGTTGATCACCGGCACGGTGGCGTATTTCGCCATCTCCACCACGGCATCATGGTCGAGCATGCGGATCATGATCGCATCGACATAGCGCGACAGCACGCGGGCGGTATCGGCAATGGTCTCGCGCTCGCCGAGCTCGATCTCGCGGCCGGTCACCATCATCGGCGAGCCGCCAAGTTCCCGGATGCCGACATCGAAGGAGACGCGGGTGCGCAGGGAAGGCTGCTCGAAGACCATGGCGACGACCTTGCCCTCGAGCAGGCGGTCGCCGGCGGCCGCCGGGGTGCGGCGGCGCGACTTGATCTCTTCGCCGGCGCGCAGGATCGCGCGCAGCTGGGCTTCGGAAAAATCGGAGAGATCGAGGAAATGGCGCGTCACGGGCGCGTCCTTCGCTTGCCTGGAATGAACCGACCGGACGAACAGCCCGGCCGCAATGAGCCGGCGCTATTCCGCCGCGGGGCGCTTCAGCGCGGCTTCGGTGGCGGAGGCCGCGCGGTCGAGACGGGCAACCGCCTCGGCGACCTCGGCCTCGCCGATGATTAGCGGCGGCAGCAGGCGCACCACATTGTCGCCCGCCGCGACGACGAGCAGCCCGGCAGCGCGCGCCTCGGCGACGAAGTCCGTGTTGAGCGTGTGGAGCTTAAGGCCGAGCATCAGCCCCTCGCCGCGGATCTCGGCGATGACCTGTGGGTGCTTGTCCTTGAGCTCGGCCAGCGACTGCTTCAGGCGCAAAGCGATCTGGGCGACGTGGTCGATGAAGCCCGGCGCCAGAATGACGTCCAGAACCGCATTGCCGACCGCCATGGCGAGCGGATTGCCGCCGAAGGTCGTGCCATGGGTGCCGAGCGTCATGCCCGAGGCGGCTTCTTCGGTGGCAAGGCAGGCGCCCATCGGGAAGCCGCCGCCGATGCCCTTGGCGACCGACATGATGTCGGGCGTCACGCCCGAAAGTTCATGAGCGAAGAACTTGCCGGTGCGGCCGACGCCGGTCTGGATCTCGTCGAAGATCAGCATCAGCCCGTGCTCGTCGCATAGTTCGCGCAGGCCGCGCAGGCATTGCGGCGGAACCGAGCGCAAGCCGCCCTCGCCCTGGATCGGCTCGATCATGATGCCGGCGGTTTCGCTGGTGATCGCCGCCTTCAGCGCGTCATGGTCGCCGAAGGGGACCTGGTCGAAACCGTCGACCTTGGGGCCGAAGCCGTCGATGTATTTCTGCTGCCCGCCGGCGGCGATGGTCGCCAGCGTGCGGCCATGGAAGGCGCCCTCGAAGGTGATGATGCGGAAGCGCTCGGGATGGCCCTTCGCGGCATGGTATTTCCGCGCCATCTTGATGGCCGCCTCGTTCGCCTCGGCTCCCGAATTGGTGAAAAAGACGCGCTGCGCGAAGGTCGCATCGCAGAGCCGGCGCGCCAGCCTCTCGCCCTCGGGCATCGTGTAGAGGTTGGAGGTGTGCCAGATCTTGCCGGCCTGCGCCGTCAGCGCGGCGACCAGATGCGGATGCGCATGACCGAGCGCATTGACGGCGATGCCGGCGCCGAAATCGAGATAGCGCGTGCCGTCGGCCGTGATCGACCAGGCGCCCTCGCCACGCTCGAAAGCAACGGGGGCGCGGGCATAGGTCGGCAGCAGGAGGGATGGCGATGCGGAAACAGGGGCGGAAGCCATGGGATGCGATCCTTGCAACGGGCAATGGGGAACAGATGGGCGCTGGACTGAAAACGGTGGCCCGGGCTGGCCGGCACAGACGCTGAGGCTGTGCAGCCGATTACGACCCGGCGACGACGTTATCGTCGCAGTCCGGTTCCGACCTCTCGTCGCGCCGTCATCCGCATGGATTGAAAGATCCTGATCCGCAAAACATAAGCGCCGCCCGAAAGGGCGGCGGTCTCTGGTTGGAACTATGCAAAAGGGCATGGCTGCTGTCAATTCTGAGACGCGGCCGCGCGAAGGCGGGACGTCGCAACGGCAGTGTTGCCGAAAGGATTCGCTTGACGGGCGATTGACGAATCGCCTGGGGAAAAAGCGTTTTCCGATTCGGCGACTCTTGTGGCCGAGTCATCGCATCTTGTAGGGTCGCCCTCGTCAGATACGACATCTCGTGCGGCGACCCCTGTACCTGTCAGTTTCGGCTGTAACGGCCCCCGTCCTGCGACGGGCGCCGCGGTATCGGATTCCGCCATGATCCGCCCCTAGGGCGGCCCCGCCAGGAGCCGTCCGGACAAGACAGGTGAGCCCGATGAACGAAGCCGGAGCATGGACTGAGGAGCGCGTCGAGCTTTTGAAGAAGCTCTGGAGCGACGGCCTGAGCGCCAGCCAGATCGCCGCCGAACTCGGCAGCGTGACTCGCAACGCCGTCATCGGGAAGGTGCATCGGCTCGGCCTGTCGGGCCGCGCCAAGAACCCCGCCGCAGCCAGCGCGCCGCGCAGTGCCGCGCCGCGAAAGACGCCGACCCGTTCGCCCAGCCACCCGATGACCGGCGGCCAGGCCACCGTGCAGGGCGGCATGACCCGCGGCGCCAACGCGCTCGCCGCGCAATATGCCCCCGAGGCGCAGGCCGAGGTCGAGCCCGCCCCCGCACCGTCCGAGGATGTGGTGATCCCGTTCTCCGAGCGCGTCACGATCATGGAGCTGCGCGAGTATATGTGCCGCTGGCCGATGGGCGACCCGACGACGGCGGAGTTCCGCTTCTGCGGCGGCCGTTCGCAGACCGGCATGCCCTATTGCACCTACCACTCCCGCATCGCCTACCAGCCGGCCTCCGACCGCCGGCGCGATCGCGGCAAGGTGGCCCGCGCCTGACACGCGACACTTTGAGATGATCGACAAAGCCGGCCGCGAGGTCGGCTTTTTCTTTGGGTCTCGTCCGCCCAGCCCGCTCAGCGATGCTGGCGCCGGCCGAGCGTCTCCAGATGCCGGCTCCAGCGCGACAGGGCAAAGCAGATCAGCCAGTAGATCGAGCCCGAGAAGACATAAGCCTCCATGCTCATGCCGACCCAGGCGGGGTCGGCGAGCGAGGCCTGGGCGATGCCGAGCAGGTCGAGGATCGAGACCACCAGGACGAGCGTCGTGTTCTTCACCAGCGCGATGAACTCGTTGGTCATCGCCGGCAGCGAGATCCGCAGCGCCTGGGGCAGGATGATCAGCCCCGTCGCCTTCCAGTAGCCAAGGCCGAGCGCGGTCGCGGCTTCGCGCTGGCCCGGCGGCAGCGCCTGCAGGCCGCCGCGGACGGCCTCCGCCATATAGGCGGCGATGACGAGGCCGAGCCCGATCACGGCGCGCGCCAGGCGGTCGATCCCGATGCCGCCGGGCAGGATCAGCGGCAGCAGCAGCGAGGCCAGGAAGATCACGGCGATGATCGGCACGCCGCGCCAGAACTCGATGAACAGCACGCTGATCAGCCGGACGATCTTGAGCTGCGACTGGCGCCCGAGTGCGAGCAGGATGCCGAGCGGGATCGCGATCAGGCTGGCATAGACCGAGATGAACAGGGTCAGCATCAGCCCACCCCATTCGCGCGTCTCGATCCAGCGCAGGCCGAAACCACCCGCGAGCAGCCAGATGCCGAGCGGCGGCAGCACGACCAGCGCCGCGACCGCCAGCTTCAGTCTCAAGCGCGGCGGCGCGAAAACGACGGCCGCGGTGGCGAGGACAAAGATTATCCCAGCGAGATCGGCGCGCCAGCGCTCGTCCTGCGGGTAGAGCCCGTACATGAACTGGCCGAAGCGGGCCTTGACGAAGACCCAGCAGGCGCCGCCCGCTGAGCAGTCGGCCCGTGTCGTGCCGCTCCAGCTCGCATCGATCAGCGCCCAACGGATGATCGGGATGGCCAGCCAGGCGATCGCCGCCGCCAGCAGGACGGTGACGACGCCGGTGGCCGGCGTGCCGAACAGGCGCCGGCGCCAGAGGGAGGTCGATGCCGCGGTCATCGCGTCACCAGGGCGATGCGGGCGTTGTACCAGTTCATGAAGGCCGAGACGGCAAGTCCGATGACGAGATAGACCGCCAGCGTCATCGCGATGATCTCGATCGCCTGACCGGTGTTGTTCAGGGCCGAGCCCATGAACAGGCTGACCACGTCGGGATAGGCGATCGCGGCGCCGAAGGACGAGTTCTTGAGCACGTTGAGATACTGGTTGGTCAGCGGCGGGATCATCACCCGCAGCGCCTGGGGGATGGTGACGAGGCGCAGCGTCTGAAACGGCCGCAGGCCGAGCGCCGAGGCCGCCTCGACCTGGCCATGGGGCACCGCCTGGATGCCGCCGCGCACGATTTCGGCGATGAAGCCCGCCGTGTAGGTCACCAGCGCCGCCAGAAGCGCGACGAATTCGGGGATGATGACGAAGCCGCCGCGGTAGTTGAAGCCGCGCAGGACCGGAATGTCCCAGCCTGTCGTCACGCTCGCCCAGGTCACCGCCAGCGCCGGGACGAGCAGGATCAACGTGAGGCCGATCGCCAGCATCGGCGCATCCTGTCCCGTGCGGTCCTTGCGGCGGCGGGCCCAGACCGAGACCAGGGCCTGCGCCAGCCATGACAGCAGGATCGCGGCCAGAGCCCAGCGGAAATTCGCCGGTACCTCCGGCAGCGGAATCGTCAGGCCGCGATTGTTGAGGAAGGCGACGCCGAAGACGCTGACGCTGTCGCGCGGCGCCGGCAAAGCGGCGATGACGCCGAAATACCAGAACAGCACGAAGAACAGCAGCGGGATGTTGCGGACGAACTCGATGTAGGCGCCGGCGATGGTCGAGAGCAGCCAGTGCGAGGACAGGCGCGCGATGCCGATGATGAAGCCGAGCCCCGTCGCGAGGACCAGCGCGGCGACCGTCACCAGCAGCGTGTTGACGACGCCGACCCAGAACAGGTCGAACACCGTGCTGGCGCGGGTGTAGTTCGTCAGCACGAAGGGCACGTCGATGCCCGAATTGCGCCAGAGGAAATCGAATCCCGAGGCGATGCCGGCCTTGACCATGTTCTCCGAGGCATTGCGCACGAAGAACACGGTCAAGGCCACGAGCCCGAGCAGCAGCGCCGCCTGGTAGATCCAGTCGCGCACGCGCTTGTCGTTGAGGAGGGCGAGGGCTTTGGTCACGATGGCGACGTCATCCTGGTAGGGGATGTCATTCCGGGGCTTCGCGAAGCGAAGAACCCGGAACCCACGACCGGGTGATCGCTTGACGCCACCGGCCGTCGAACGACCCCGTCGTGGGTTCCGGGTTCATGCCTGCGGCATGCCCCGGAATGACAGCCCTACTCTCTCACTGGAAGGGCGGGGTGAAGAGCAGGCCGCCCTTGGTCCAGAGCTGGTTCTGGCCACGCTCGAGCTTCAGGCCCGAGCCCATGCCGACGGTGCGCTCGAAGCTCTCGCCGTAATTCCCGACCTGCTTGATGGCGTTGTACATCCAGTCGTTGGACAGCCCCATCATCGCGCCGAAATTGCCCTCGGCGCCGAGCAGGCGGCGGACTTCCGAGTTCTTGGAGCTCGCCTTAATCTGATCGACATTGGCAGAGGTCACGCCCAGCATCTCGGCGGCGATGGTGCCGTTCAGCACCCAGCGCACGATGAGCTGCCAGCGCTCGTCGCCCCAGCGCGTCACCGGCCCCTGCGGATCGTTGGAGATCGGCTGGGTCAGGATAATGTGGTCGGCGGGGACCTTGAGCTTGGCGCGCTGGCCGGCGAGCGCGCCGACGCCGGCGGTGTAGGCGTCGCAACGGCCGGCGTCATAGGCGGCGATGGCGTCGTCGTTCTTCTGGAAATTGGTGATGGTGACCTTGAGGTTGCGCTCCACGAACCAATCGGACGCGTTCTTCTCCTCGGTCGAGCCGGCAGCGACGCAGACCGAGGCGCCGTCGAGATCGGCCGCACTCTTGGCGTTGGTCGCCTTGCGGACGATGAAGGTCTGGCCCTCGTAGAAATTGATGCCCTGGAAGTTCAGGCCCAGCGAGGCGTTGCGCGAGAAGGTGATGGTCGAGTTGCGCGAGAGCAGATCGACCTGGCCCGACTGCAGGATCGGCCAGCGCTGCTGCACCGAGGTCGGCGTGAACTTGACCTTCTTGGCGTCGCCGAGCACGGCGGCGGCCAGCGCCTTGCAGTAATCGACGTCGAGGCCGGTCCACTCGCCCTTGTCATCGGCGAAGGAAAAGCCGGGCAGGCCGAGATGCACGCCGCATTCGATATGGCCGCGCGCCTTGATCGCATCGAGTGTCGGGCTCGGGGCGAGTTGCTGGGCGCTCGCCAGTGACGCGCCCATGGCGACCGTTGCGGCCGCCGTCAAAATCATTGTCTTCATGGTCAGTTCTCCCGGAGCCGTTGGCGGCTTTCTACGTTCCGGGCGCGACTATGCAACAGTCGAGCCGCGAGCGGTAGCGGGTCGATGTCGCTCACGGCACGGCGTCCAATCGATCTCCGGCAAGCGGACCCCGGATGCCGATGCAGTTGCCCCATGGGTCGCGTAGCTGACACATCCAAAGCTCGTGGTCGATCTTCAATGGGCCGCGGTAAAGGACCGCGCCGGCCGCCTTCAAGCCGGCCAGCGACCTCTCGAAGTCATCCGTCCACCAATAGACGACCGAACCGGCGGCGCCGCTGCCGACCTTTTCGTCGGCGGGAACGATCTCGAGCTGGGTCGTCCCGATCTTCAGGAAGGCGAAGCCGGACGGGTAGCTGACCTCTAGCGCAGCATGAGGAAAAGCGTTTCGATACCACGACATACCTTCGTCCATGTCGGATACGTGGACGAGAACGGCGCATACGCCAGCCTGCAAGAGCTATCCTCCGAAGACGGTGTTCAGCTGGCTGCCGACCATGATGAAGGTGGTGCGCTTGGGCACCTCCTTGAGCCGGACGGCGCCGATATAGGTCATCGCCGAGCGCACGCCGCCCATCAGCTCCTGCATCGTGCCCTCGACCGGGCCGCGATAGGGAACCTCGACCGTCTTGCCCTCGGAGGCGCGGTACTTCGCGACGCCGCCGGAATAGCGCTTCATCGCGGTGTCGGAAGACATGCCGTAGAAGGTCATCGCGACGGGGACCTTCTCACCGCCACGCTCCTCGTAGCGGATGTCGCCCTCGCATTCGTCATGGCCCGCCAGCATGCCGCCGAGCATCATGAAATCGGCGCCGGCGCCATAGCCCTTGGCGAGGTCGCCCGGAACGGTGACGCCGCCATCGCCGCAGACCAGGCCTTTCAGCCCATGGGCGGCATCAGCGCATTCGATGATGGCCGACAGCTGCGGATAGCCGACGCCGGTCATCTTGCGCGTCGTGCAGACCGAGCCCGGCCCGATCCCGACCTTGACGATGTCGGCCCCGGCCAGGATCAGCGCTTCGGTCATGTCGCCGGTGACGACATTGCCGGCCATGATCACGGCATCGGGATACTCGGCCCGCGTGGCCTTGACGGTGTCGACGAACTTCTCGGTGTAGCCATTGGCGACGTCGAGGCAGATCTTGCTGATCGGCGACTGCGCGTTGACGCGGGCGAGCTTGTCGTGGTCGGCCTGCGTCGTGCCCAGCGAGAAGAAGGCGTTGGCCGATTCCGGTTCGCGGAAGAAGGCGGCGAGTTCGTCGGCGCCGTAATGCTTGTGCAGCGCCACCATGGCGCCGTGGCGGAACAGGGCGCGCGCCATCTGCATGGTGCCGACCACGTCCATGTTCGCCGCGATCAGCGGAAAGCCGGTCCAGTCCCGACCGGTATGGGCGAAGCGGAAGGAGCGGTGGACGTCGACCTCGGCGCGGCTGCCCAGCGTCGAGCGCTTGGGGCGAATCAGAACGTCGCGGAAATCGAGCTTGGGGTCGTTCTCGATGCGCATGATCGGGCCTTCGCGTCTGGGTTGGAGCACGCGCGGCGGGATTGTCAGTGAGGCTTGCGTGCGCCGATTCATAACCGCAGGCGGTCGGTAAGGGCAATCGGCCTCCCCGCTTCGCTCAGACCGAGGCCGGCTCTCGCGGGAAGGGACGCGCGTTCTTGCGGATGGTGTAGAGCGTCGCCCCGACCACGATTCCCGCGCCGATCCAGGTCGAGAGGGCCGGGATCTCCGCGAAGAAGACAAAGCCGGTCAGGCTTGCCAGGATCAGGCGGCTGAAATCGAGCGGGGCGAGCGCCGCTGCCTCTCCGACCTGGTAGGCCCGGGTGATCAGCCATTGGCCGGCGGTGCCGAACAGGCTGAGCACGATCAACCAGACCCATTGCGCGGCATCGGGCGGGACCCACCAGAGCCAGGCCGGCAGGGCCAGCGCGGCGATCATCACCATGCCCTGCCAGATCAGGATCGTGTCGGTGCGCTCGGTCGCCGCCAGCATGCGCACGCTGACGGTGATGCCGGCATTGAGCAGCGCGCCCGCGACCGCCAGGAGCGCGAAGGCGTCGAGGCCATCGCCGCTGGGCTTGAGCATCACGAGCACGCCGACGAAGCCGATCACGGTCGCGGCCCAGCGCCGCGCATCGACCACCTCCTTGAGGATGATGACGGCGGCGATGGTGACGAACAGGACCTGGCTGAAGCCGATGGCGGTGGCCTGGGCGAGGGGAATCTGGATCACCGCGGTGAAGCCGCAGAGCATGGCGGCGAGCGTGAGAAGGCTGCGGATGATCTGCAGTCCCGGCCGCCGCGTGCGCAGCATCGGCCCGATGCCGCCACCGGACAGGCCGAGGATCACCATACTCATGATGATCTGGCGGATCAGCAGGATCTGGACGAGCGGAATGACCCCGCCGACATGCTTGATGGCGCCGACCATCACCGCATAGACCAGGAGCGCGCTGAGCATGTAGACCGAGCCCCGCAGATTGGGGCTGGCGCCTGCCCACCAGTGGCGCAGGCGCTGGCCGCCGCGATCGACCGGGCCGCCCGGTTGGGCCGCCGGGGGCCGGGCCACAGGCTCAAGCAGCGGCTGCGGCGCTTCCGTCTCGGCCGCACCGTCTTCCTCGGCCGTGCGGCCCTGCCGCCCGGTCTGGCGTTCTTCGCTCATCGCCCTCGATCATCGGCCTGCGGTTTTTTGAGGCCTGGCCCGCTCGTTTCGTCCGTATCTGGAAACTGTTCGGCCAAACCGGGCGCTCGCGCCAGAGCCGGGCGGACATGCCCGGGTTGTGCCGGCGCGATAGGCCGACCTGGCAGAAGCGGCATGCCCTGCGGGGGCTTTGCGGGGTTCGCCGCGCGGTCTAGGAGAACGCGCATCGCCACGACCCGGACCGCGTATGACCCAGCCCGCTTCCCCGCCCGCCCCCGCAGGATCGCCCCCCGGCGCCGCAGGGTGGGCCCGTTTTCGGGCGGGCGCAGGCCGTTGAAGGCGCTGCTGGTCGATTTTGCGGAGGGCGTGAGGGCGTTCGCGCCGGCGCGCTTCCCCTATCGGCGGTTTGCCCTCGCGCTGCTGCTCGGCGGCCTGGGCGGCTGGCTCTTCCTGCAGGCGAGGCTGCCGCTGCCCTGGATGCTGGGCTCGATGGTGATCTGCACGGCGGCGGCGCTGCTGCGCTGGCCGGTCGCGGCGCCGTCGGTGATCCGCCCGCCGATGACCATGGTGATCGGCGTGATGCTCGGCGCCGGCTTCAAGCCCGACATCGTGGCGCAGTTGCCCAACTGGCTGCCGACGATCATCGGCCTGATGCTGTTCATGATCGCCTGCGCCGTCGCCTGCGTCGGCTATTTCCGCAAGGTCGCCGGCTTCGATCCGGTGACGGCCTTCTTCGCGGGCATGCCCGGCGGCCTGCTCGAAATGGTGACGCTGGGCGAGGAGAAGGGCGGCGATGCCCGCATCATCGCGCTGATCCATTCCGCCCGCATCCTGCTGGTGGTGATGACGCTGCCCTTCATCGTGCAGTGGATCGGCGGGGTGCCGATCGGCGGCAACCGCGTCAGCGGGCCCTCGGTGATGGACACACCGCTGCTGGCCGAGCTGGCGCTGCTCGCCTGCGGCGTCGCCGGGATCGTTCTCGGCCACTGGCTGCGGCTGCCGGCGAAATACCTGCTCGGGCCGATGCTGGTCAGCGCCGTCGTTCATGTCTCGGGCCTGAGCGACTCGGTGCCACCCTTCGAGATCGTCAATGCCGCTCAGCTCATCCTCGGCATCACCATCGGCTGCCGCTTCGTCGGCACGCCGCCCCGCAGCATCCTGCGCGTGCTGGCGCTGTCGGTCGGCTCGACCGTGATTCTGCTCTCGCTGACGCTTCTCTTCGCCTGGCTGGTCGCGAAGGTTTCGGTCCACGGCCATGTGCCGCTGATTCTGGCCTATTCGCCCGGTGGGCTCGCGGAGATGAGCCTGATCGCGCTGGCGCTGCACACGGAGGTCGCCTTCGTGGCGGCGCACCACATCATCCGCGTCTTCCTGGTGATGATCAGCGCCGGGCCGCTTTTCGGGTTGATCGCCGGGCGACGCCAGGCCCCGAAGCCCGGACCTGGCGAATAGGCCCAAAGAGCGCGCTTTGCCTTGCGCGGCCGTCCCCCGCCTCGCGAGGTGAGACCGCCGGGCGACGCGCGTCAGGCCTCGTTGACGACGAAGCCGCGGAGCTTTTCGGCATCGCCGCCCAGCGCCGCCGTGGCATGCGCCAGGTCGCCATCGCCGATCGCGCCTTCGCGCAGGATCAGGACGATGTCGTCGGCGAGTTCGACGAAACGCTGGGCCAGGCCCTGCGCGCCCACGGCCCCGCCATCGATGATGATCGGCCCGAAGCGATGCGCCTTGTCGAGGAAGCCGCTTTCGATCTGCGCTTTCGCGACCTCGTCGGCACGGCCGGCGCGCGGCAGGAAGAACAGGCCGGTGCCCTCGTCCTGCAGCGCCGCCCGCACCAGCCCGACCTTGCCGTCGACGATCTCGCACAAGCCGACCGCGGCTTCGGGCGCAAACACCCGCGTCAGGCTGTCGTCGCCGGCGCCGGCATCGACCAGCATGGCCGGCAGGCCCGCCAGCGCGGCATCGAGCGCGAGATTGAGCGCCAGGGTCGAGGCGCCGGCATCGCCCTTGAGGCCCAGCACCAGGATGCGACGGTGGCTGGCGCCCTGGGTCTGGTCGGCGAGCGTGGCGCGCACCAGCCTGACCGCCTTGGCGAAGGCGGCGTGGGGTTTGTCGATCGTATCGACGAGATGCGACTTGGCCTGGAAGACGGAGCGCGCCTGGCCGTCGTCACGCCGCCAGCGGCGGTGGCGGACGGAGGGCAGCGTCGCCAGCAGCGGCGCGGCGGCCAGCCGCAGCGGATCGGGCAGGCGCTCGGCCTGCCCGCCTTGAATCGAGACGAGGCGCCGCCAACCGGCCTTCGCAGCCGGTGGGGCCGCCGCGCTTGGGCCGGCGGCCGCCGCGGCCGGCACAAGCGGTCCTGCCACAGGCGCCGCAACGGGTTCGGGCGCAACCATGGCGGGCGCCGCAACGGGGTCGGTCTCCTCCACGCGCGGTCGGGGCGCGGGGCGCAAGGCGACACCAAACAGGGCGAGCCCGAGCGCCAGCGCGACGCCCGCACCGCCGCCGAAGACCGCGCCGACCATGACGATCACGCGCCGGCTGATGCCGCTCTTCTCGAGCGGCGGCATGGCGGCGCTGATGACACGGGCGTTGGTCGTGTCGATGCCGGCGAGTTCGCCGGTTTCGCGGGCGCGGCGCAGGAAGGCGTCGTAGACGACGCGCGAGGATTCGACCTCGCGCTCCAGCTCGCGCAATTCGACCGAGGCGCGCCCGGCCGCGTACTGATTGGCGGTGAGCTGATCGACGCGCCGCGAGATCTGGCGCTCGGCCTCGACGGCGCGGTCGAGCTCCACCTTGGCCGAACGGGCGATGCGCGACAATTCGTCGGCGATCTGGCGGCGGGCGTCGCGGGTCTGGGCCTGGGCTGCGACGAGCGCGGGGTGGCGGGCGCCCAGCGAGGCCAGGAGATCGGCCTCCCTCGCCAGGGCGGCGCCGAGCTGGGCGCGCAGCGCCGTCATGGTCTGGGACGCGACCGCCTCGGGGATCGCGCCGGCCTCGATGCCGGCCGGGCGCGTCGCCAGCGTCTGCTCGTATTTCGCCCGGGCCTCGGTGACACGGGTGCGCAGGGCGACGAGCTGGCTGTTGTTGAGCGCGAGCTGCTCCTCGCTCATCGATCGGCCGGCGCCGACGCCGACGATGTTGTTGGCTTCCTTGTAGCGCTCGGCCTTCTCCTCGGCGACGCGCAGGCGGTTGCGCAGCTCCTCGAGGCGCGCGGTCAGCGCCGCCGTGGCGCGCTGGGCGGCATCGGCGCGCACCGAAGCCTGGTTTTCGAGATAGGTCATGGCCAGCGCATTGGCGATGCGGGCGGCTTTCGCCGCCTCGCGCGCCGTGACCGAGATGTCGATGACGAAGGTGCGCTCGCCGCGCCGGACCGTGACGTTCTTGTCGAGAGCCGCCAGCGCATAGACCATGCCGTCATGGGGCGTTGCGCCCGCGCCCGGCAGCAGAGCGACGATGATCTGCCCCAGCCCCGATTTCGCAGCCTCACCGCCGAACTCGGGATCCTTGTCCAATCCCTCGCTCAGGACCACCGGCGACTTGATGCTGTCGGAGGCGATGATCCGCGCCTGACTTTCGAGAAAGCTCGTGATCGAGGTCGGGTCGCCGCCGGTGACGTTGGGCGAGACCTCGTTCTGGAGCACGCGCAGATCGCGCGGATCGATGAAGAGCTGCGCGGTCGAGACGTATTTCGGCGGGATCAGCAGGCTCGCCAGCGCCGCCAGCACCGCGCCGGCGATGGTCGCCAGCACGATCAGGCCCTTGCGCGCCCAGAGTGTCCGGACCAGCCAGGCGGGATCGGTCAACCGGGCGACGACGGCCGGGGCCGCGACGGAGGCGGCGCGGCGCTCGCGCGGCTCCGGCCTCGGTTCCGGCTCGCTGACGGCGGTCTCGGTGGTGAACATGACGCTACGCTTCACTCTTCAAGGCCTCGCCCGGGCCCTGCGCCGCAAAGGGCGCCTCCCAGGCATGATCGTCAGCGCCGTCCAGCCCGCCGCAGAGACCGGCGCGATCCCGGTCCTCGGCGCGAAAGCCCGGCTCGGCCGCAGCAACCGGACGCGCGCCGCCGCGCCGCCGCGGGGCACCGATGGGTCGATCCGGTTCATGAAGACGCATGGGCAGGACGGTTCCGTTTCGTTTAGGGTCGCTCAACGCCTCTGGTCTACATGACGGGGATCAGGCGATGCGGGGCAGGCACGAGCCGGGCCAGACGGCCTGCGAGACCTCGCCTCGCGTGGCGAAACGGACCCCATGCTGCCAGACCGCGCCGCCATCCTCGCCTACCTCACCATCCTGAGCGGCTCCGCCGGCCGGCTCGTCATCTCCCTTGTCTACTTCCTCATCGTTGCGAATACGTTGACTCTCGGCGAATTCGGTCTCTTCGCCACGGCGTCGGCGGCCGGGCTGATCCTGTCGCGATTGCTGGCCTTCGGCTTCGTCTCGCCGGTCTACCGGGTCGCGACTGTCAAGCCGCGTCTGCTGGGGGCGTATCTCGCCGGTTTCGCCGGGCTCGGCCTGCTCTCCCTGCCCGCGATCGGGCTCGCCGCGGCGCTGGTCTACCTGCTGCTGTTCGCCGACCGGCTGGCGATCCTGCCATTCGCGCTCATCCTGATGGCCGAGATCCTGTGCTGGCGGCTCGTCGAGGTGGTCGCGATCGTCAATAACGGGCTGCGGCGTTTCCGGCAGTCGGCCCTGCTGGTCATCATCGGCTCGTCGCTGCGGACCCTTGCGGCCCTGCTGTTTGCCGGATTCGGGCAGCGTAGCCTCGAGGTCTGGGCCTGGGCCTATCTCGCGGCGACGCTCGCGACGCTGATCGTGGCGCTGGTGTTTTTCCTGCCGCCGCTGCGCCTGCGCTTCGTGCGGCGGCTTTATCCGCGCCGGATGGCGGATGCGATCTATGCCAGTGCGGCGGAGATCGTGTTCTACGTCCAGGCCGAGCTCGACAAGCTGCTGATGCTGGCGCTGGCCGGCGAACGCACGGCCGGGCTCTATGTCATCGCGATGCGCGTCATCGACCTGACCGCCATGCCGGTGCGCAGTTTCACGCAGATGCTCGTCCAGAAGATCATGACCGAGCGCGGCCTCGCCGGCGGGCCGGGCCGGCTTGCCCTGGTCGAATTCGGCATCGCGACGATCTCGGTCGGCGGCCTCGCGGCTGTGATCCTGGCGCTGCAGCCCTTCCCGGGCCTGCTCGGGCGCAATGTCTCGGAAGCGTCCTATCTGTTCCTGCCGATGCTGCTGGTGCCAGCCTTCCGCAATCTCGTCGAATATCACGCCGAGCTGCTCTATGCGCGCGAGCGCACCGGCTCGCGGATCGCGCTGCTCTGCGCCATCACGGCGCTGAAGGCGGCCCTGCTGTCCTGGGTGGTGCTGGCGTTTTCCGCCGACGATGGCTGGGCGCCCTGGCTCAATCTGGTGTTCGGACTGGTCTATGTGCTGTCGGCGGCGGTGACCTACCGGTTGCTGGGGCAGCCACCGAACCGTCCAGCGCGACCTGGGCCGGCGTCTTGACGCGATGGGTGAGATCGCCGGCACCAGTGCCGGGCCGGGCTCATCCGGGCCCTTGTTGGACATCCCCCGCAGCCTCTAGGGTGCGCGTCCAACGAGTCAGGGGCCGACAATGAACCAGATCGATCTGCAGGGAAGAACCGCCATCGTCACCGGAGGGGCGCAGGGCATCGGCCGCGCCGTCGCCGAACGCTTCGCCGCCAGCGGCGCCCATGTTGCGATCTGGGACCTCGACGCCGACCTCGCCGCGAAGACGGCAGCCGAGATCGGCGGAACCGCGACCGGGCTCGGCATCGACGTCACCGACGCCAAGGCCGTGAAAGCGGCCGCGGATGCGCTGGAGGCCCGGCAGGGCAGCGTCGACATCCTCGTCACCAGCGCCGGCATCGCGGGCGCCAATTTCAAGACCTGGGAATACCCGCTCGAGGAATGGGCACGGGTGATGCGGCTCAATGTCGACGGCACGCTGCATTGCTGCCAGGCGGTGATCCCCGGCATGATCAAGCGCAATTACGGGCGGCTCGTGCTGGTCGCCTCGATCGCCGGCAAGGAGGGCAACCCCAACGCCTCGGCCTATTCGGCCTCGAAGGCCGCGGTAATCGCGCTGACCAAGTCGCTCGGCAAGGAGCTCGCGACGCAGGACATCGCGGTCAACTGCATCACGCCGGCCGCCGCTCGTACCCGGATCTTCGACCAGATGAGCGAGGAGCATATCGGCTACATGCTGGCCAAGATCCCGCGCGGGCGCTTCCTTCTGCCCGATGAGGTCGCATCCATGGTCGCTTTCCTGGCTTCGGCCGAAAACAGCTTCACCACCGGCGGCGTCTTCGACCTGTCGGGCGGCCGGGCGACCTATTGAGGCGTGACCATTACAACCGGAAACGCGCCGTCATCCTGGACGACCGAAGGTCGACCGGGATCCATCCTCGGGCTCTACAGAGCAACATGATGGATCCCGGATCTGCGCGGCTTCGCCGCTTGTCCAGGATGACGGCGCGCTTCACCGTGCCAATGTCAGGTTCCAGGATTCACCGATGACCGCCTCTCTCCCCTCCGCCGCGGTATTGGGCGCGCGCGCCTTCGCGGCGCTCCAGGGCCTCAACCGCTTCACCGACGAGCCGGGCAAGCTGACGCGGCTTTATCTGTCCCCGTCCCATCGCCAGGCAGCGGAATGGACCAAGGGAGCGATGGAGGTCGCGGGACTGGCCGCCTTCATCGATGCGGCGGGATCGGTGCAAGGCCGGCGGGACGGACCTGTGCCGGGGGGTCCGAGCGTGATCATCGGCTCCCATATCGACACGGTGAAGGATGGCGGGCGGTTCGACGGCAATCTCGGCGTCGTCGCCGGTATCCTGGTGGCGCAGGCCCTGCGCGACGCCGGCATCGCGCTGCCTTTCGCGCTCGAGGTCGTCGCCTTCGGCGACGAGGAGAATGTCCGGTATCCGACGCATCTGTCGACGTCGGCGGCGCTCGCGGGCGTTTACGACCCGGCATGGCTGGAGACACGCGATGCGGACGGCATCCGACTCGCCGACGCCCTCGTCGCCTTCGGTGGCGACCCGTCCGGGGTCGCCGGTCTGGCGCGCAAGCGCGGCGCGGTGAAGGCCTATATCGAGCTGCATATCGAGCAGGGGCCGGTGCTCGAGGTCGAGAACGAGCCCGTCGGCATCGTCACCGCCATCAACGCCCAGCGGCGGGCCCGCGTGTGCGTGACGGGCGAGGCCGGACATGCCGGCACCGTTCCGATGAGCCTGCGCAAGGACGCGATGACCGCGAGCGCCGAGATGGCGCTGGCGCTGGAGACGATCGCGGCCGCGCACCACCAGGCCGTCGCCACGGTTGGCACTTTCCAGGTCAGCCCCGGCGCGGCCAATGTTGTGCCGGGCAGCGTGACCTTCACCGTCGATTTTCGCTGCCCCTCCGACGACACGCTCGCAAGCATGGATGCCGCGATCCGCAGCCGCTTCGGCGAGATCGCGGCGCGGCGCGGCGTCGGCCTCGATTTCGCGCTCTACACCAATGCGCGGGCGGTGCCGATGGATGCCGGCCTTCAGGACGCGCTCGCGGCGGGCGTGGCGCGCGCCGGGGGCAATGTCGCTGCGCGGCGCCTGCCCTCGGGCGCGGCGCATGACGCCATGGCGATGGCGGCGCTCTGCCCGTCCGCGATGCTGTTCGTGCGCAACGAGAGGGGCATCAGCCATTCCCCGCTGGAAAACATGACCGAGGCCGATGCCGGCATCGCCATCCGCGTTCTGCTCGAAGCCGTCCTCGAACTGGCGAGGCGCGAAGGCTGATCGCGATCAAGGCCGGGCGCGACACCGCGTGCCATTTCCCCTATCCGGCTACGGGCCTAGAAAGCGCGCGCCGCAGGAGGCTGGCGATGGACCACGAGACATTCTTCCGCACCGAACTGGACGGCCTGCGCCAGGAAGGTCGCTACCGCGTCTTCGCCGATCTCGAGCGCAAGGCGGGCCGGTTTCCGCGCGCGACCTATCATGGCGAAGGCGGCCCGCGCGAAATTACGGTCTGGTGCTCGAACGACTATCTCGGCATGGGCCAGCACCCGGCCGTGCTGGCGGCGATGCATGAAGCGCTCGATTCCTGCGGCGCCGGCGCGGGCGGCACCCGCAACATCGGCGGCACGAACCACTACCATGTGCTGCTGGAGCAGGAGCTCGCCGATCTGCACGGCAAGGAATCAGCGCTGCTGTTCAACTCCGGCTACATGTCGAACTGGGCTTCGCTGGGCACACTGGCCTCGCGGATCCCTGGCTGCGTCGTGCTGACGGATGCGCTCAACCACGCCTCGATGATCGAGGGCATCCGCCATTCGCGGGCCGAGCGGCACATCTTCGCCCACAACGACCCCGACGACCTGCGCCGCAAGCTTGCCGCGCTCGATCCCGCCCGGCCCAAGCTGATCGCCTTCGAGTCGGTCTATTCGATGGATGGCGACATCGCCCCGATCGAGACCTTCTGCGACATCGCCGAGGAATTCGGCGCCATGACCTATATCGACGAGGTTCATGCGGTGGGCCTCTACGGGCCGCGCGGCGGCGGCGTCAGCGAGCGTGACGGGCTGACCTCGCGGCTGACCGTGATCGAGGGCACGCTGGCCAAGGCCTTCGGCGTGATGGGCGGCTATATCGCGGGCTCGGCGGCGCTGTGCGACTATGTCCGCAGCTTCGCCTCGGGCTTCATCTTCTCCAGCTCGCTGCCGCCGCCGGTCGCGGCCGGCGCGCTCGCGGCGATCCGCCATCTCAAGGCCAGCACGGTGGAGCGCGAGCGCCATCAGGATCGCGTCGCGACGCTGCGCCAGCGCCTCGATGCCGCCGGCATCCCGCATCTGTCCAACCCCAGCCATATCGTGCCGGTAATGGTCGGCGACCCCGTGCTGTGCAAGGCGGTGAGCGACGAACTGCTCGAACGCTTCGACATCTATGTCCAGCCGATCAACTACCCGACCGTGCCCCGCGGCACCGAGCGGCTGCGGATCACCCCCTCGCCGCTGCATTCCGACACCGATATCGACCATCTGGTGGCAGGACTGAGCGCGATCTGGGGTCGGGTGGGGCTGCAGCGGGCGGCGTGAATTACTGCTGCGACGGCAGACCTCCAGCTCAGCCCTCATCCTGAGGAGCGCTCGGTACGAGCGCGTCTCGAAGGATGCTCCAGATGGTGCCGGAGCCTCCTGGATCATCCTTCGAGACGCCGCTTCGCGGCTCCTCAGGATGAGGGCTGAGGGAATGGCGAGTTGGCCGTTATCGCCCCATGCTCTTGATACCGGGCTTCAGCCTGAACATGTTGGCGGCTCCTGTTCACTTAAAGGCCGGGCCCGAATCGCAATGCCAGAGACCAGCAACGCCCCCCTGATGCACGCGACCACCATCCTGATGGTGCGCAAGAGCGGGCGGGTCGTGATCGGCGGCGACGGGCAGGTCTCGCTCGGCCAGACCATCATGAAGGGCAATGCCCGCAAGGTGCGCCGCCTCGCCAAGGGCGCGGTGATCGCGGGCTTCGCCGGCGCCACCGCCGACGCCTTCACGCTGTTCGAGCGACTTGAGACCAAGCTTGAGCAGTACCCCACCCAATTGCTGAGGGCCTGCGTCGAGCTCGCCAAGGACTGGCGCACCGACCGCTATCTGCGCCGGCTGGAGGCGATGCTGCTCGTCGCCGACAAGGAGGTTTCGCTGCTGATCTCGGGCACCGGCGACGTGCTGGAACCGGAGACCAGCGAGCATGGTTCGGTGATGGCGATCGGCTCGGGCGGCAATTACGCATTGTCGGCGGCGCGCGCGCTGATCGATATCGATGATGACGCCGAGGCGATCGTCCGCAAGGCGATGAAGATCGCCGGCGATATCTGCGTCTACACCAACCATTCCCTCGTGATCGAGACATTGGAAACGCCATGATCGCCGAGCAGGATCTGCAGGCCGCGGTCGCGGAGGGCATCATCGACCAGGCTCAGGCCGTGCGCATCGCGCATCTGGCGCGGCTGCGGCTGGACGCGCAGGGTTCGACCCCGCCACGCCTGGGCGACAGCGTCACGGCCGAGGCCGGCCGCGCCATCGACCCCGATGACGAACGCTTCCGGCTGATCGGCGGCTTCAACGACGTCTTCGTGGCGATCGGCGTCGGCCTGCTTGCGGGTGCGCTGCTCGGTCTGTCGCGTGTGGTCGGCTTCGGCGATGCGTTTGCAGCAATCGCGCTCGTCGCCGCCTGGGGGCTGAGCGAGGTCTTCGCCCGGCGCATGCGGCTGGCCCTGCCCTCGATCCTGCTGGCGGCGATGTTTTGCGCGTCGGCTGCGCTGCTCGTGGCGCAACTCACCGCCGATCGTGGCCTGCCCTCCATCCTCTATGGCGGCTGGGTGCTCGCCGCGGCTGCGTTTTCCGGCGCGGCCCTGCTGCACCACTGGCGGTTTCGGGTCCCCATCGACATGGCGCTGGTGGCCTGTGGCGGGATCGGCCTGGTTCTGGCGGGAGTCTCGGCGCTCGCGCCGGCCCTGGCGCAGGACTATCTCAACCTGATCCTGGCCCTCTGCGGCCTGACGGTCTTCGCGCTCGCGCTGCGGCTCGACATGCGCGACCCGCGCCGGCTCACCCGGCGGTCGGACGCGGCCTTCTGGCTGCATCTGCTGGCAGCCGGGCTGATCGTTCATCCCATCTTCCGGGGCATGGTCAGCGCCGCAGGCAGCTTCACCACCACGACCTCGCTCATCGTGCTCGGCGTCTTCGCCGTGCTCGGCATCATCGCGCTCGTCATCGACCGGCGCGCGCTCCTGGTCTCGGCGTTGAGCTATGCCGGCATCGCCGTGGCCTATCTGATCTCGCAGAGCGTGTCGGGCGATCTCAGCCTGCCGCTGGCGCTGCTGGGGCTGGCGGCACTGGTGCTGGCGCTCTCGGCGGGCTGGCGCAGCCTGCGGCGGGTCCTGCTCCCGGCGTTGCCGCTCGGCCGCTGGCGCGACAGGCTGCCGCCGATCGAGGCGACACCGGCATGAGCCGGCCTCACCACATCGGCGCGCATTCGAGCCCGGCGCGCCCTACGCTTCAGGACAAGCGGACATCATGACATCGTTTTCCCCGCGCGAGATCGTCTCCGAGCTCGACCGTTTCATCGTCGGCCAGAACGACGCCAAGCGCGCTGTCGCGATCGCGCTGCGCAACCGCTGGCGTCGGCAGCAGCTTGAAGGGCCGCTGCGCGAGGAGGTCAGCCCTAAGAACATCCTGATGATCGGGCCGACCGGCTGCGGCAAGACCGAGATCGCGCGCCGCCTCGCCAAGCTGGCGAATGCGCCCTTCCTGAAGGTCGAGGCGACGAAGTTCACCGAGGTCGGCTATGTCGGCCGCGACGTCGAGTCGATCGTGCGCGACCTCGTCGAGATCGCGATCGCGCTGGTTCGCGAAAATCGCCGCAAGGATGTCCAGGCCAAGGCCCATGTTGCGGCGGAAGAGCGCGTGCTCGATGCGCTGGTCGGCGTCACCGCCAGCCCCGCCACCCGCGATTCCTTCCGCCGGAAGCTGCGCGCCAACGAGCTCGACGACAAGGAGATCGAGGTCGAGATCGCGGCGGGCTCCGGCTCGTCGGCGCCGATGTTCGAGGTTCCCGGCATGCCCGGCGCCTCGATCGGCGCGATCAACCTCTCCGACATGTTCGGCAAGGCCTTCGGCCAGAAGGGCAAGCCGCGGCGCATCCTCGTGAAGGACGCCTATGGGCCGCTGCTGACGGAGGAAAGCGACAAGCTGATCGACCAGGAGGCGATCGTGCAGGCCGCGATCCGCGAGGTCGAGAACAACGGCATCGTCTTCCTCGACGAGATCGACAAGATCTGCGCCCGCGAGGGCAAGGGCGGCGCCGACGTTTCGCGCGAGGGCGTGCAGCGCGACCTGCTGCCGCTGATCGAGGGCACGACGGTGGCGACCAAGCATGGCGCGGTGAAGAGCGACCATATCCTGTTCATCGCATCGGGCGCCTTCCATGTCTCGCGCCCATCCGACCTGCTGCCCGAGTTGCAGGGCCGCCTGCCGATCCGCGTCGAGCTGTCACCGCTCGATGTCGACGATTTCCGGCGCATCCTGACCGAGACCGAGGCCAGCCTGATCAAGCAGACGGTGGCGCTGATGGCGACGGAAGAGGTGACAGTCGATTTCACGCCCGACGCGATCGACGCGATCGCGCGGATCGCGGTCGATGTGAACTCCACCGTCGAGAACATCGGCGCGCGGCGGCTGCAGACTGTGATCGAACGCATTCTCGACGACATCTCCTTCACGGCGCCGGACCGCTCGGGCGAGACGGTGACGATCGATGGCGCTTATGTGCAGGCGCGCATCGGCGACCTCGCGAAGAACGCTGATCTGAGCCGGTTCATCCTGTAACCGGCCGTTGAAGGGAAGGGCGGCGATGCCGGCGGAACCCGCGAAGCTCGCCCGCAACTCGCTCGTCGTCGGGCTGGCGACGGTGCTGTCGCGCCTGCTCGGCTTCGCGCGCGACATGCTGATCGCGCGCATGCTCGGCGCAGGCCCAGTCGCGGATGCCTTCCTCGTCGCCTTCCGGCTGCCCAATCTGATGCGCCGCGTGCTTGGCGAAGGCGGGCTGAACGCGCCTTTCGTCCCGGTCTATCTCGATCTGCGCACAGAAGCGGGCGTCGAGGCGGCCAGGCGCTTCGCCGGGCAGGCCTTCGCCTGGCTCGCGCTCGCGCTGAGCCTCGTCACCGCGCTCGGGCTCTTGCTGGCGCCCTGGCTGGTGCTGGGCATCGCGGGCGGTTTTCACGACGCGCCGGCGACGCTCGCCATGGCGACGAGCTACACCCGCATCGCGCTGCCCTTCCTCGCCTTCACCACGCTGGCCTCGCTGTTGGCAGCGGTTCTGAACTCCGAGGGGCGCTTCCTGATCGCCGCACTCGCGCCCTCCCTGCTCAATCTCGTGCTGATCGCGGCCCTAATGGTGGCACTGGTCACGGAGATGCCGTCGCCGCAAGGGGCGGCGCTGATCGCGGCGGCAGTCAGCTTCGGCGGAGCGCTGCATCTGTTGATGGTCGCGGTCGCGCTCTGGCGCGGCGAAACCGGGCTGGCGCGCCCGCGGCTGCAATGGTCGCCCGCAATGACACGGCTGGTGAAGCTCGGCGGGCCGGCGCTGCTGGCGGCCTCGACCTCGCAGCTCGTGCTGCTGGTGGCGACGCAGATTGCCTCGGTCCAGCCGGGCGCGGTGTCCTGGCTGTATTATGCCGACCGTGTCTTCCAGCTTCCGCTCGGTTTCGTGGCGGTGGCGATGGGCGTGGTGCTGTTGCCGGCCATCGCCGCCCAGGAAAGCCAGGGCGACGCGGCGGGGCGGCGGCAGACGATCGACCGGGCGCTGCTGCTGGGGCTCGCCTTGGCCATACCCGCCGCGACGGCCCTGGCCTGGCTCGCCGACCCGATCATCTCCGTCCTGTTCGAACGCGGCCGGTTCACCGAAATCGACCGCATCCGCACCGCCGCAGCGATGCGCGCCTTCGCCTTCGGCCTGCCCTTCGCGGTGATGGCGAAGGTGTTCGCGCAGGTCTATTTCGCCCGCCAGACGCCGCGCCTGCCGCTTTATGCCGGGCTCACCGCGCTGCTGGTCGCGATCCTCGCCGGCCAGACCGCAACCTTGACCATGCCGGCGACCAATGCGGCCGCCGCCGCCAGCCTCGCCTTCGTGACGCAGGCCGGCGTGCTCGGGGCCTTCCTGCTGCGGGACCGGCTCTGGTGGCCGCAGCGGCGGATGCTGCGGCCGCTGCTTGCGATGCTCGCGGCCAATCTCGTCATGCTGGCCGGGATCGAGGCGGTGATGCCGCGGCTCGTCGCCAGCCTCTCGGTCGAGGCGTCGCTGCCCTGGCGGATCGCGGCGCTGACCCTGCTCTGCGGCCTGGGCGGGGTGCTCTATGCCGTCGTCGGCCGCGGGCTCGGCGCCTTTCGCCTGCGCGAACTCGGGCGGCTGGGAAAGACCGCCTGAACCCATGCCCCGCGACGCTGCTTCGTCAGCGCCCCTTGCGCCCCGTGCGGGCTTCGGCCAGAACGCGGCACTCCAGACGACCCCTCTTTGCGGGAGCGCCCGATGGCGACCTTTCACCAGCGCGTCTTCTCCGGCATGCAGCCGACCGCGACGCTGCATCTCGGCAATTATCTGGGCGCGCTGACCAACTGGGTGGCGATGCAGGAGACGCATGAGTGCATCTATTGCGTCGTCGACATGCACGCGATCACCGTCTGGCAGGACCCCGTCGAACTGACCCGCGCGATCCGCGAGGTCACCGCGGCCTATGTCGCGGCCGGTGTCGATCCCAAGCGCAGCATCATCTTCAACCAGAGCCAGGTTTCGCAGCATGCGGAGCTCGCCTGGGTGTTCAACTGCGTGGCGCGGCTGGGCTGGCTCAACCGCATGACCCAGTTCAAGGAAAAGGCCGGCAAGGACAAGGAAAACGCCTCGATCGGGCTCTATGCCTATCCGGCGCTGATGGCGGCCGACATCCTGCTCTACAAGGCGACACAGGTTCCGGTCGGCGAGGACCAGAAGCAGCATCTGGAACTGGCCCGCGACATCGCGCAGAAGTTCAACAACGATTTCGGCGCGCAGATCGCGGAACGCGGGCTCGGCACGGGTGATCTCGGCTTCTTTCCTCAGCCCGAGCCGATGATCCAGGGCCCGGCGCCGCGCGTGATGAGCCTGCGCGACGGCACCAAGAAGATGTCGAAATCGGACGCTTCCGACAATTCGCGCATCAACCTGACCGACGATGCCGAGACCATCGCCCAGAAGATCCGCAAGGCGAAGACCGATCCCGACGCGCTGCCGTCGGAAGAGAAGGGGCTGGACGGCCGGCCCGAGGCGGAAAACCTCGTCGGCATCTATGCCGGGCTCAACGGCCAGACCAAGGCGCAGGTGCTGGGCGAATTCGGCGGCGGGCAGTTCTCGGGCTTCAAGGCCGCGCTGGTCGATCTCGCGGTGGAGAAGCTGTCGCCGATCGCCGGCGAGATGCGCCGCCTGCTCGCCGATGTCAGCCATATCGACGCGATCCTGGGCGAAGGCGCGGGGCGGGCCGAGGCGATCGCCGCGCCGATCATGCGCGACGTCAAGGACATCGTCGGTTTCGTCTCGCGGCGTTGAGGCTCCCGACCCGACAGTGGACTTGCGCTGACGTTGCGGCGCGGGCCACCATGCCGCTTCCTGAAGCGGCGGCAGGACAAGCGACATGGTGAAGCGACGGCGGTCCTATGAAACGGGCCATCGCCCAAAATTTCTCGCGGTGGTGGACGACAGCGTCGAATGCGCCAAGGCTGTGCGCTTCGCGGCGCGCCGCTGCGCCCGAATCGGCGCGGCGATGGTGCTGCTGGGGGTGGTGACCCCGCCCGAGCACGAGACCTGGCTCGGCGTCGGCGAGGTCATGCAGGCCGAGGCCGAGGCCGAAGCGGAGAAGCTGATCGAGGCGGCGGCCGCTGCCGTGCGGGCCTTCGCCGGAATCGAGCCCGAGCGGGTGGTGCGCACCGGCGACAAGGCCGACGAGGTGGTCAAGCTGATCGAGGCCGACGAGGACATCTCGCTGCTCGTTCTGGCCGCGGGCGCGGGCCGCGAGGGGCCTGGCCCCCTGGTCAGCGCGCTCGCCGGCAAATCGGCGGCGAGCTTCCCGATCCCCGTCGCGATCGTGCCCGGCCATCTCGAGGACGAGGAAATCGACGCGCTGGCGTAAGCCAAACGGCCTTCGTTCCAGAGCCCCCCTTTCAAGGACGACTGCTTCGCGCTGGAATGATTCCCTCCAGGCGCCTATATCTGTGTGATGGAACGGCGGCCTTGAACCGTCCGGGACCGGAGAGTTTCAACGATGTTCATCCAGACCGAAGCCACCCCCAATCCCGCGACGCTGAAGTTCCTGCCCGGCCGGACCGTGATGTCCGACGGCACGCTCGAATTGCGCGACGGCGACCAGGCCGAGCGCTCGCCGCTGGCGCAGCGCCTGTTCAGCGTCAACGGCGTGTCGGGCGTGTTTCTCGGGTCCGACTTCATCACCGTGACGAAATCGGGCGGCGAGTGGCCGCATCTCAAGCCAGCGATCCTGGGCGCGATCATGGAGCATTTCATGTCGGGCGCGCCGGTCCTGGCGAGCGGTTCGCAGGCCGATGTGATCGAGGAGGGCGAGTTCTTCGCCCCCGAGGACGCAAAGACGGTCGAGACGATCAAGGATCTGCTGGAGACGCGCATCCGGCCGGCGGTGGCGGGCGATGGCGGCGACATCACCTTCCGCGGCTTCAAGGACGGCACGGTCTATCTGGCGATGAAGGGCTCCTGCTCGGGATGCCCCTCCTCGACCGCGACGCTGAAGCACGGCATCCAGAACCTGCTGCGCCACTTCCTGCCGGATGTGCGCGAGGTGGAAGCGATTTGAGCGTCGTCTGTCACAGCCCTTCCCGTCATCCGGGGCTTCGCGAAGCGAAGTCCCGGGATCCATCATAGGGCCGGCGCTCGCCCGATGATGGATCCCGGACTGCGCGGCTTTGCCGCTTGTCCAGGATGACGTTCCGCTTTTCGAGATCACCAGACAGGCGAAGCCAAAGCTGATGCGCATTCTCGCCATCGATACCGCGCTCGGCGCCTGTTCGGCCTGCGTGCTGGAGGCCGGCGCATCGGAGCCGCTCGCCATCGAGCAGATCGCGATGGAGCGGGGCCATGCCGAGGCGCTGATGCCGCTGATCGAGCGCGTGATGAACGCCGTCGAGGGCGGTTTCGCCTCGCTGGACCGGGTCGCGGTCACCGTCGGGCCCGGCAGCTATACCGGGCTTCGCGTCGGGGTGAGCGCTGCACGCGCCATCGCGCTGGCCGCGGACATACCGGCCGTCGGCGTCACCACGCTGGCTGCCTGCGCGGCGCCGCTGGTCGGGCGCGAGCCAGGGCGCGTGATCGCCGCCGCGCTCGACGCCAAGCATGGCCAGGTCTGGTTCCAGGCACTCAGTTCGGAAGGCCGCCAGATCGTCGCCCTGCGCCAGGTGAGCTACCGCGATGCGGCGCGCGCCATCGGCGCCGGGCCGGTCAGCCTCGTGGGATCGGCCTCGCTGGCGGTTGCCAACGAGGCCTGGGCGATCGGGCTCGATGCGCTGGTTCTCGACGATGCGCGCGCGCCCGACGTGATCTGGGTGGCGCGACTAGGCCTGATCGCCGATCCCGAAAGCGCGCCGCCGCGGCCGCTTTATCTGAAGGCGCCCGAGACGACGCCGCAGGACCGCGCCCGTCTGCCGCGGCGCTGAGACGGTGGACATCGCGCTCCCGGCGCCGCTGGCCGCGGCCCGATCTCGCCCGTAATGGCGCGGGGGGACTTGTCAGGCCGCGCCGCTGTGCCATCAAGCGCCATGGACTGGTTGCGCCGCCTGCTTCACCCCCATGCCTGCCCGGTCCGGACCGGCCATCTCGACTCGCGCCATGCCCGCGACGTCGCGGCCCTGCACCAGCAGGGAGGCTTCGCGCGCGGCTGGGAGCCCGGCGAATGCGCCGCGCTGCTGGCCGACGCCAGCGTGGCGGCCGATGGCGTCTTTCCGGGGAAGTCGGTGCAGCCGGCCGGGTTCGTGATGTCGCGCCGGGCCGCAGACGAGGCGGAGATCCTGTCGATCGTGATCGCGCCGGCCCAGCGCCGCCATCGATTGGCGGCGAACCTGCTCGGGGCGCATCTGTCGCGGCTCGCGGGCAGCGGCGTGGCGCAGGTCTTCCTCGAGGTCGAAGAGGGCAATATCGCCGCCGAGCGGCTCTACCGGCATCTGGGTTTCCGCGAGGTCGGACGGCGCAAGGGCTATTACCCCAAATCGGACGGCAGCCGGGCCACAGCGGTCGCGATGCGGCTCGACCTGACATGAGCGGGCGCTTGCCATGACACGGCTAGCGCCCGGCGCAATCCTGCGGGTGTCGGCACTGGCTCTGGGCACACTCGCCCTGCTGCCGGCGCAGCTGCTGGTGGTGCGCCTGATGCCCTCGCGCGGCGCCGCGATCCCGCGCCTGTTTCACCGCCTGACCTGCCGCATGCTGGGTGTGCGGCGGCGCGTCCGCGGCACACCGCCACCGCCCGGCAGCACCGGGCTGATCGTCGCCAACCATGTCTCCTGGCTCGATATCTCCGTGCTGGGCGCGGAGCGGCCGGTCTGCTTCGTGGCCAAGAGCGAGGTCGCCGGCTGGCCGTTGATCGGCTTTCTCGCCAAGCTGCAGCGCACCGTCTTCATCGATCGCTCGCGCCGCAAGGCGACCGCCGCTGTCACCGCGCAGATGGGCGAGCGGCTGTCGGCCGGCGAGGCCGTGGTGCTCTTCGCCGAGGGGACCACCGGCGACGGAACGCGCATCCTGCCGCTGCGCTCCTCGCTGCTGGGCGCCGCGCATGAGGCGCTGGGCCAGAACGGCGGCGAGCCGGAGGACGGGGCCGACATCGCGGTCTATCCGCTGACGATCAGCTACACCGGCTATCACGGCATGGCGGGCGGGCGGGCCGAGCGGGCGGCGCTGGCCTGGTATGGCGACACCGAACTCGCGCCGCATCTGCGTGCGATCCTGCGCGCCGGCGCGATCGATGTCGAGATCACCTGGGGCGAGCCGATCGCCATGGGCCGCAACACCACGCGCAAGGACGCGACGCGGCGGGCGGAGACGGCGATCCGCAAGGCCCGGCAGGAAACGGTCAGCGGGCGGCCGCTGCCGTCGGACCCATGAAAGCCAGTCCGATGACCGACTGGCCCGGCCATTGCTTGACCACAGTCATGGTCGCAGGATCCTGCCGGGGGACGTTTCCTCAGGCCGTGATCCGGAGTAAGGAGACGGTTTGGAGTCCAGACCCGGCGTGATGAAGAAAGTCCATATCAAGTCCTTCGGCTGCCAGATGAACGTCTATGACGGGCAGCGCATGGCCGACATCCTGGGCGAGCAGGGCTTCGAGGAAACGGCGACGCCCGAGGGCGCGGACCTGATCCTCCTGAACACCTGCCACATCCGCGAGCGGGCGGTGCAGAAGGTCTACACCGAGCTCGGCAAGCTGCGCGACATCAAGACCGCCCAGAAGGCGCAGGGCCAGGACACGCGCATCGTCGTCGCCGGCTGCGTCGCCCAGGCCGAGGGCGCCGAGATCCAGCGCCGCCAGCCCGCGGTCGATCTCGTCGTCGGTCCGCAGGCCTATCATCGGCTGCCGGAGCTGCTCGAACAGGCGCAGCGCAGGCGCACGGTCGACACCGATCTGCCGATCGACGATAAGTTCGGCCATCTGCCGACCCCCCGGCCCGCGGCGATCCGGGCGCGCGGCATCTCCGCCTTCGTCACGGTGCAGGAGGGCTGCGACAAGTTCTGCGCCTTCTGCGTCGTGCCCTATACGCGCGGCGCCGAGTTCTCGCGGCCGGTCGCCCAGATCATGACCGAGATCGAGCGCCTGGCGGCCTCGGGCGTGCAGGACGTCACGCTGATCGGCCAGAACGTCAACGCCTATCATGGCGAGGGGCCAGATGGCGGGGTCTGGGGGCTGGCGCGGCTGATGCACCGGGTCGCCGCGGTGCCGGGCATCGCCCGCATCCGCTACAGCACGAGCCACCCCAACGACATGGACGAGGATCTGATCGCCGCCCATCGCGATCTGCCGCAGGTGATGCCGTTCCTGCATCTGCCGGTGCAGGCAGGCTCGGACCGCATTCTGGCGGCGATGAACCGCAAGCACACTGCCGACGAATACCGCCGGCTGATCGAGAAGGTCCGCCGGGCGCGGCCCGACATCGCGCTGTCGTCGGACTTCATCGTCGGCTTTCCCGGCGAGAGCGACGCCGATTTCGAGGAGACGATCGCGCTCGTCGACGAGATCGGCTTCGCCTCGAGCTATTCCTTCAAGTATTCGCCCCGCCCCGGCACGCCGGCCGCGGACCTGCGCACGCAGGTTCCCGCCGCCGTGATGGATGAGCGGCTCTACCGCCTGCAGGCGCGCATCGAGCATCACCGCCAGGCCTTCAACCACGCGATGGTCGGGCGCACCGTGTCCGTGCTGCTGGAGCGCGCCGGGCGCCACCCAGGACAGCTCGCGGGGAAATCGCCCTACCTGCAGGCTGTGCAGATCGAGACGGAGACGAATCAGATCGGCGACACGGTGCAAGTGGTGATCGAACGGGCAGGTTCCAATTCGCTCTTCGGCCGCAAGGCCGAGGACCAGACGCCTGCGGCCTCCGCGGAGATGGCCGCTTGACCGCCACGCGCCTTCCAGCCGCGCCTCGAATGGGCGCCGTCATGACGAGCTGTCATCAGGCTGCCACCGTCGCGCCCGCTGATATGGCCGATTCATGGGATCGATCACCGCGAACACCCGGCCTCACGCTCCTGTCCGGCCGGACCTGGCGCCAGGGAGACGACGCTGTTGGCACAAGCTGACTCGACGACACCAAGACCCGACCGCAACACGCGCCGCGACGCGGCGCCGGCCCGCGTGGAAAGCCTGACCCGCGACGGGCTGCCCGTCACCGAGGTCGTCCTGTCTTTCGACGACAATCGCCTGGCGAGCCTGGTTTTCGGCCATTACGACCAGAATCTGGCGCATCTGGAGCGCCGCCTCGGCGTCGTCATCAGCCCCAACGGCAACCATGCGACGATCAAGGGCCCGCGCGAAACCGCCGAACAGGCCGGGCGCGTGCTGAAGACACTCTATACGCGCGCCAAGGCCGGCGCCTCGGTGACGCTGGGCGAAGTCGACGGCGCGATCGAGGAGAGCAACATCCAGCGCTCGCTGTTTCCGGCCGCCGATGCGGGCAAGACCTCGTTCGATGCCATCGTGACGCGCAAGCGCGGGCCGGTCAGGGCGCGCAACGCAGCGCAGGACGCCTATCTGCGCCAGCTCAAGCGCAACGAACTCGTCCTCGCCGAGGGCCCGGCTGGCACCGGCAAGACCTGGCTCGCCGTCGGACACGCCGTCTCGCTGATCGAGCAGGGCGTGGTCGAGCGCATGGTGCTGTCGCGGCCGGCGGTGGAGGCCGGCGAGCGTCTCGGCTTCCTGCCCGGCGACATGCGCGAGAAGGTCGATCCCTATCTGCGGCCGATCTACGACGCGCTGAACGACTTCATGGAGGCACGCCATGTCGAGCGCGCGCTGCAGACCGGCATGATCGAGATCGCGCCGCTCGCCTTCATGCGCGGCCGGACGCTGACCAACGCCGTGGTCTTGCTCGACGAGGCGCAGAATGCGACCTCGGTGCAGATGAAGATGTTCCTGACCCGCCTCGGCGAGGGCTCGCGCATGATCATCACCGGCGACCCGACGCAGATCGACCTCCCGCCGGGCCAGCGCTCGGGGCTGATCGAGGCGGTGAGGCTCTTGTCGGGCGTCGAGGGCGTCGGCTATGCCAAGTTCGAAGAGGGCGACGTCGTCCGCCACGATCTCGTGCGCCGGATCGTCATGGCCTATGAGGGCGCGGCCCGGCGCGAGCGCGAGGAACGCGAAGAACGGATGCGCACGCCCATGCCCGACACGCCCATCGAGAGCGAAACCGAGGGGCTGAAGCGCACGCTCTCGCGGGAGCGGCCGCGATGACCGACCGACCTCGCGCGCGGCGTTCGGCGCCGCGACCCGAGACTTCACCCGCACCGCCCGCGATGACGCTGCGGGCCCAGTCGCGCCAGTGGCGCGCGCTCGGCGACAGCGCCGCGCTGCGCCTGCGCGCCACGCAAGCGGTCCAGGCCGCCCTGGCGGTCGCCCCCGTGAAGCCCTGCGGCGGGGCCGAACTCAGCCTGCTCCTGACCGACGACAAGCGCATCCGCATCGTCAACCGCGACTGGCGCGGCTTCGACAAGGCGACGAATGTGCTCTCCTTCCCGGCCGCTCCGGCCGGGCAGATCGCCACGAGCCCGGTGCTCGGCGACATCGTCATCGCCTATGAGACCGTGGCGCGCGAAGCGCAGGACGAAAACAAGAGCCTGAACGACCATTTCAGTCATCTCGTGATCCATGGCCTGCTGCATCTGCTCGGCGAGGACCACGAGACCGACGAACAGGCGCAGCGCATGGAGGAGCTCGAAATCGCGGCCCTCGCCACGCTCGGCATTGCCGACCCTTATGCCGACGGCGAGCTCCTCGACGCGCCCGAAGCGCCCCAAGCGTTCCCTTCGCCAGCCCCAACCCCGGACCGACCTCCACGATCATGAGCGACGACAGTCGACAGACCCAAACCGAAGCCGCAGGTCGCGGCCTCTCCCACTGGCTCGGCCAGTTCCTCGACCGGCTCGGTCTGCGCGGCGGCGGAACGATCCGCGAGGACATCACCGAAGCGCTGGCGCAGGGCAGCGGGCAACTCGCCGATCTCAGCGCGCAGGAGCGCGCCATGCTCTCCAATGTGCTGAGCCTGAGGGAACGGCGCGTCGGCGACGTGATGGTCCCGCGGGCCGACATCATCGCCGTACCCGCCGATGCGACGCTCGACGAACTCCTGGCGCTGTTTCGGACGGCCGGGCATTCCCGGCTGCCGGTGTTCGACGATTCGCTCGACGACCCGCGCGGCATGGTCCACATCCGCGACTTCCTCGAATTCATCGCCGGCCAGGCCAAGGCGGAGCCCACCGCCGGCCTGTCGGAACCGGCCTTCCACGATCTCTCCGCCGTGGATCTCGCGATGACGCTGGGCGAGACCAAGATCATGCGCCCGGTGCTCTACGTGCCGCCATCGATGCCGGCCGTCGAGCTTCTGGTGCGGATGCAGGCGACGCGGACCCATATCGCGCTGGTGATCGACGAATATGGCGGCACCGACGGGCTGGTGACGATCGAGGACCTGATCGAAATCGTCGTCGGCGACATCGAGGACGAGCACGATACCGAGGAAGCGCCGACGATCACGCCGGCCGGCGAAGGCCGCTTCACCGCCGATGCGCGCGCGACACTCGATGAACTGCGCGAGGCGACGGGGATCGATCTGTCGCAGACCCCGATCGCGGAAGAGGTCGATACGCTGGGCGGGCTGATCGTGACGCTCGCCGGCCATATCCCGGCGCAAGGCGAGATCGTCGAGGGACCTGAAGGACTCTCCTTCGAGATCATCGAAGCCGATACGCGACGCGTGAAGCGCCTCAGCATCCACCGGCGCGCCACCACCGACCCCGAGCCCGGCTCCCCGGCGGACCCGGGCTGATGCGCCTCGCAGCCCTGGCCGACGGCGTCATCCTCGCCTGGGGTTGGCGCAGACGATTGATCGCGCTCGGCGCGGGCGCCAGTGGTGCGCTGGCCCTGCCGCCGCTCGACCTGTGGCCCTTGATCGTCGTGCCGATGACCGTCGCGGTGTGGCTGATCGACGGCGCCGTCGGCCGGAGCGCTGCGGGCCGGTTCCGCGCCGCCGCCGCGGTCGGCTGGTGGTGGGGCTTCGGCTTCTTCCTCGCGGGTCTGTGGTGGCTGGGCGCGGCGTTCCTGGTCGAGGCCGACAAGTTCGCCTGGGCGATGCCGCTCGGTGTCGTCGCGCTGCCGGCCCTGCTGGCGTTCTTCCCGGCCCTGGGCTTCGGCTGCGCCCGGCTGATCTGGTCATCGGGAGCCGGGCGCATCCTGACGCTGGCGGTGATGCTCTCGCTCAGCGAATGGCTGCGCGGGCATGTGCTGACGGGATTTCCGTGGAACGTCTACGGCATGATGCTCGCCGGACAGGCGCAGATCGCGCAGATCGCCTCGGTCGTCGGTCTCTACGGATTGACGCTCCTCGCGATCGCGATCGGCGCGGCGCCGGCGACGCTCGGGACAGCGGAAACCCGCCCCGCGCGCTGGCGCGCTCCGGGCGCAGGGCTCGTCGTCCTCGCAGGCCTGATCGGCTTTGGCCTGTGGCGCGTTCCGCCGGAACCATCCCCGCTCGTCGCCGGTGTCCAGTTGCGGCTGATGCAGCCCAACCTGCCGCAGGACGCCAAGTTCAATGCCCGCAATGGCGAGGCGATCCTCAACCAGTATCTGGCGCTGAGCGACCGGGCGACCAGCCCGACCACGCCGGGCGTCCAGGCGGTCACCCATCTGATCTGGCCGGAATCGGCCTTCCCCTTCCTGCTGGGGCGGACGCCGCAGGCGCTGTCGCGCATCGCGGCGCTGCTGCCGCCCAACACCACGCTGATCACCGGCGCGGCACGGGCCGGCGAGCCGCTGCCCGGCGACAGCCGGCCGCCGATCTTCAATTCCATCCAGGTGGTCGACGACGAGGGCACGATCGTCTCCAGCTACGACAAGGTGCATCTGGTTCCGTTCGGAGAATACCTGCCGGCTGTTCTGGAGACGCTGATCCGCCGCGTCGGGCTGTCGGAATTCGTCGCCGTGCCGGGAGGCTTCGCCGCGGGCACGCGCCGGTTGCCGCTTTCCATCCGGGGCCTGCCGCCGGCGGCCCCGCTGATCTGTTACGAGGTGGTCTTTCCCGGCGAGGTCGCGCCGCAGGGGCCGCGCGTCGGCTTCATGCTCAACCTGACCAATGACGGCTGGTTCGGCCAGTCCAGCGGACCCTACCAGCATTTCGCCCAGGCGCGGTTGCGGGCGATCGAGGAGGGACTGCCGCTGGTGCGCGTCGCCAACACCGGCATCTCCGCGGTGACGGACGGTTATGGCCGGATCCTCGCTCGCCTGCCGCTGGGTCGCGAAGGCGTTTTGGATTCAGGGCTGCCGCGCGCCGGGCCTGCCACGCTTTACGCGCGTTTCGGTGACATGATCTATGTGCTGCTGTTGGGCGGGTTGATGCTCGCGTCCCGGATCGCGCCGCGCGATTAATCCCATTTGGAACTTATTTACCGATGGGCTAAGGAGTTGGTACACCGCCGTCCCAATGAGTTGACTATGCCTTCCCCAGAGGCAATGCATCTGGCGAAGGTACACTGACCTAAGGCTGTCGTTCATGTTGAAGAAAGTCCCCAATCCGATCGACCGCCATGTAGGCAGTCGTGTGCGTATGCAGCGGATGCTCGCTGGCGTCAGCCAGGAAAAGCTCGGCGACGCTCTCGGACTGACCTTCCAGCAGGTTCAGAAATACGAAAAGGGCTCCAATCGAATCAGTGCGAGCCGCTTGCAGCAGATCGCCAAGATGCTCGACGTGCCGGTGTCGTTTTTCTTCGAGGGCGCACCGACGGGCGACATGCCCACCGGCGGCTTCTCCGACTCCGCGGCCAATGCCTATGTCTCCGACTTCATGTCGAGCAGCGAAGGCGTGCAGCTGACCAAGGCTTTCGTGCGCATCAAGAACGCAAAGGTCAGACGCCGGATCATCGACCTCGTCGAGTCGCTGGCCGACGAAGACGTCGCAACCGCGTAAATCATCCTGTTTTCGTTCGCCCTGACGAACGAAGCGCCCGATTAACGGATTGCCGTGCTTGACGGCGAACGCGTCCGCTGCAAAGAGGATGGCCGTTTTCGTCGATCGGCTCGTTTTCCGTGCCGGTTACCCGTCCCACCCCTGAGCAAGGGCTGTCCGACCGTGTCACGCCAGAATTACCTGTTCACCAGCGAATCCGTCGGCGAGGGCCATCCCGACAAGATCTGTGACCGGATTTCGGACGAGGTCGTCGATCTGTTCTTCAAGGAAGCCGCCAAGGCGGGCATGGACGCCGCCCAGGTGCGCGTCGCCTGCGAGACGCTGGCCACGACCAACCGCGTCGTGATCGCCGGCGAGGTCCGCACCTCGCTCGACGAGAAGGCGATGAAGAGCAAGGTCAAGTCGGCGGCTCGCCGCGCGATCAAGGCGATCGGCTACGAGCAGGACGGCTTCCACTGGAAGAAGTGCAAGATCGACGTGCTGCTGCACGCCCAGTCGGCCGATATCGCCCAGGGCGTCGATGCGTCGGGCAACAAGGACGAGGGCGCCGGCGACCAGGGCATCATGTTCGGCTATGCCTGCCGCGAGACGCCCGAGCTGATGCCGGCGCCGATCTATTACGCCCACAAGATCCTCGAAGTGCTCGCCAAGGCCCGTCATGCCAAGGAAGGCGGCGCCGCCAAGCTCGGCCCCGACGCCAAGAGCCAGGTGACGGTCCAGTACGAGAACGGCAAGCCGGTCGGCGTGACGCAGATCGTGCTCTCGACCCAGCACACCGACGAGAGCCTGACCTCGGCGGACGTCCGCAAGATCGTCGAGCCCTATATCCGCGCGACCCTGCCCGAGGGCTGGATCTCCAAGGAGACCGTCTGGCACGTCAACCCGACCGGCAAGTTCGTCATCGGCGGCCCCGACGGCGATGCCGGCCTGACCGGCCGCAAGATCATCGTCGACACCTATGGCGGCGCGGCTCCCCATGGCGGCGGCGCCTTCTCCGGCAAGGACCCGACCAAGGTCGACCGTTCGGCGGCCTATGCGGCCCGCTACCTCGCCAAGAACGTCGTCGCGGCCAAGCTCGCCGAGCGCTGCACGATCCAGCTCTCCTACGCCATCGGCGTCGCCAAGCCGCTGTCGATCTATGTCGATCTGCACGGCACCGGCAAGGTCGACGAGGCCAAGCTGGAGAAGGTCCTCGGCGAGGTCATGGACCTGACCCCGCGCGGCATTCGCACCCATCTCCAGCTCAACAAGCCGATCTACGCCAAGTCCGCGGCGTACGGTCATTTCGGCCGCAAGGCCGGCCGCGACGGCAGCTTCTCCTGGGAGAAGACCGATCTGGTCGACGCGCTGAAGAAGGCCGTGGCCTGAGCGCAGGCTTCAATCTGACATCGATGAAGGCCGGGCTCAGTCCCGGCCTTTTTCTTTTGGCGGATTGCGCTAGAAACGCGCCGTCATCCTGGCCGTAGCGAAGCGGAGCGCCGGGATCCATCATAGGGCAGCCTCGGCGCCCTATGATGGATCCCGGATCGGCGCGGCTTCGCCGCTTGTCCAGGATGACGCGCGTTTCCCTGAGACATTTTCAAAGACCGCTCATGACAAACGACTACGATCCCGACCGGGCCTTCTTCGGCCGGCGCAAGGGCAAGGCGCTGCGCGACGGGCAGAGCGCGATGATCGACAGCGTGCTGCCGCGGCTGCGGCTGCCCGAAGGCGAGATTCCCGATCTGACGGCCCTGTTTCCGCAGCCGGTCGAGGCCGTGCGGCTGGAAATCGGTTTCGGCGGCGGCGAGCATCTGTTGCACCGGATGCGCGAAAGCCCGCAGATCGGGTTCATCGGCGTCGAGCCGTTCATCAACGGCATGGCCAAGTTCCTGGCCATCATCGAACGCGAAGGCCTGACCAACATCAGGATCTGGGACGGCGATGCGGCGTTGATGCTGCCGCGCCTTCCGGAGGGTTCGCTCGACGCGATCGACCTGCTCTACCCCGATCCCTGGCCGAAGCGGCGCCAGCGAAAGCGCCGTTTCGTCTCCGAGCGGACGCTGGAGCTGTTCGCGCGGACCTTGCGTCGTGGCGGACGCTTCCGCTTCGCCAGCGACATCGACGATTATGTCGGCTGGACGCTGGCCCGGCTGGCGCGCTCGCCGGATTTCGACTGGGCCGACGAAAGAGCCGACGACTGGCGCCGGCCCTATCCCGGCTGGATCCGCACCCGCTACGAGGCCAAGGCGGTCGCGGCCGGGCGCGTGCCGAGCTATCTCACGGCTGTGCGTCGCGCATCCTGAGGAAGCCCAGCACACGCTGGGCGGTCGGCTGGGCGAGCGTGCGGAAATGCTGGCGCGCCCGCTCGACCGCCGCGTCCGATTTGCCGAAATCCTTGCGCAGCCCGATCAGCGCGGCCGCCGTGTCCCAGGACCAGCCGAGTCCGCGGGCCACCAGCAAAACGGCGTCGCGATCCGCCCCAAGAACGACCTGCTCGGCAGCGGGCAGGCTCAGCTGGGCGAGTACGGCCACAGCACAGATGGCCTGCTCTGTCGCGCCAGCGGCGGCGAAGCGCGCGACAGCCTGCTCGTCGAGCTGGCCGGCGTCGTTGAGCCGGTTGATCTCGGCCAGCGCCTCGTTGACGGCGCCAAGATTGCCATGGATCTGCGCCTGCGCGGCGACGGCCTGGGCCCCGCGCTCGACTGCCCCGTCGATCTCCCCGGCCATGTCGGGGTCGAGGCTCGCCGTGATACGGCGGCGGGCCGAGTTCTTGGCGGCCACCATGAGCTGGGCGCCCAGATCGGCGGGAAGATCGCTCCTGTCGCCGAGCGCCGTCTGCAGCACCTCGTCCTGGACAGCGCGCATGACCAGAACGCCCATGCCGTGATGGGAGAAGCGGGCGGTCTGATTGGCGGCGATGGCATGGGTCACGATCCGGCCGCCGCGTAGGATCAGGAAATCGGTGACGGGTTCGCCCAGATCGGTGCGCTGCGTGATGGCGACCATGTGGTCGCGCCCCTTGGCGGCCGCGATGGCGACGAGGTCCTGGTCGGTCAGCCGCTTGGACTCGACGAGGACCGGACGCGCGACGGCGATCTCGTCGAGCGCGAGCTGGCGCACCACGCCGGCTGGCGCGTTGGGGACGGGGGCAAGCCGCTCCGAAAGCTCGATGCGGGCCCTGAGTTCGATGGCACGCGAGAGGCGTCCGATGACGACGTCGAAAATGCCGACCTGGTCTTCGTCCATCACGGCGGCGGTGCTGAGAAACAGGTCCGTCAGCCGCGACAAAATCTGCGTGCGGTCATCGGTCGAGCCGCGCACCATCGTCGTCTCGAGGTCGCGCAACAGCGTACTGACAGAACTCATACCGCAACCCCAAACAACGCCTAGCGCGCCACCATGCCGCAGAAGGATGACCAGCCGGTTAGCGCAGCGCGCGAAACAGCCGCTCGGCCGCGAGGGCCCGCGAAGACGGAAACTGCCGAGGACGCTTGCATGCGCGGTCGATGCAGACTAAATAGCAGCCAACAGCTCTGGTTTCGGTATCAGCCGATGATCAAGAGCGGGCCGGAAGGCCCGCTCTTTTTTGTTGGCTTCAGCCCAGCCCGGGCCGGACCATGACGCCGACACGCGGCCGCCTTCGAAACGGACCGTGACGGACGGCGCCATGTGCCATCCTTCGGTCGGAGCCGGACCTTTTCCGGGTGACAGGCAGGCAGCCAGGGCATGAACGAGCCGACAGCAACGGACCAGGACAACGACAAGCGCATCGTCGTCGAGAGCGGCGTGGCCGCGCGCGTGGCGGCGATCATCGAGCCGGCGATCGTCGATCTCGGCTATCGGCTGGTGCGCGTGCGCGTTACCGGCCAGAACGGCTGCACCGTCCAGATCATGGCCGAGCGGCCCGATGGCACGATGAATGTCGAGGGCTGCGAAGCGGTCAGCCAGGCGGTTTCGCCGGCGCTCGACGTCGATGATCCGATCCAGGTCGCCTATCATCTCGAGGTCTCGTCGCCGGGCATCGACCGTCCGCTGGTGCGGGCGGGCGACTTCGAGCGCTGGGCCGGGCATCTCGCCAAGATCGATACCGAGACGGTCGTTCTCGGTCGCAAGCGCTTCCGCGGCATCCTGCTCGGCGTCTCAGGCGGCAATGCGCTTCTGTCGCGCGACGACGCCAAATCCGAAGAGGAGCGCGACGTCGCGATCCCGATGTCGCTGATCGCCGACGCTCGCCTGGTGCTGACGGACGCGCTCGTCACCGAATCGCTCCGGCGCGGCAAGGCGGGCCTGCCGCCGGAAATGCCGACCGCCGACGAGATCGCCGCCCCGCCCAAGGGCCGCAAGAAATCGCTGGGCCCGCGCCCCGACAAGGCCCCGGCCTCGAAGGACTCGGCGTCGAAGAACAAGCGCGGACCTGCTCCGCAAGACACAAACCCGGAAGAGGAGTGAGCGTCATGGTCGTCAGCGCCAACAGGCTCGAACTGCTGCAGATCGCCGATGCGGTCGCCCGCGAAAAGTCGATCGACCGGCAGATCGTCGTCGATGCGATGCAGGACGCGATCGCCAAGGCCGCCCGCTCGCGCTACGGCGCCGAGACGGACGTTCATGCCGAGATCAACACCAAGACCGGCGAGCTCAGGCTGGCCCGCCACCTCCAGGTGGTCGAGCAGGTCGAGAACGGCGCCATCGAGATCACCGTCGACGAAGCCAAGCGCCACAATCCGGCCGCCCAGGTCGGCGACGTCATCGCCGATCCGCTGCCGCCCTTCGATTTCGGCCGTATCGCCGCGCAGTCGGCCAAGCAGGTCATCGTGCAGAAGGTGCGCGAGGCCGAGCGCGACCGGCAGTACGACGAATACAAGGATCGCATCGGCGAGATCGTCAACGGCGCGGTCAAGCGCGTCGAATACGGCAATGTCTTCGTCGATCTCGGCCGCGGCGAGGCGATCATCCGCCGCGACGAGATGATCCCGCGCGAGACCTTCAAGGTCGGCGACCGCGCCCGCGCCTATGTCTACGACGTGCGCCGCGAGCCGCGCGGCCCGCAGATCTTCCTGTCGCGCACGCATCCGCAGTTCATGGCCAAGCTGTTCGGCCAGGAAGTGCCCGAGATCTATGACGGGATCGTCGAGGTCAAGGCGGTCGCCCGCGATCCCGGTTCGCGCGCCAAGATCGCCGTGATCAGCCGCGACTCCTCGATCGACCCCGTCGGCGCCTGCGTCGGCATGAGGGGTTCGCGCGTCCAGGCCGTCGTCGGCGAGCTCCAGGGCGAGAAGATCGACATCATCCCGTGGTCGCCCGACATCGCGACTTTCGTCGTCAACGCGCTGCAGCCGGCGGAAGTCGCCAAGGTCGTGCTCGACGAGGAGGCCGACAAGATCGAGGTGGTAGTGCCCGACGAGCAGCTCTCGCTCGCCATCGGCCGCCGCGGCCAGAACGTCCGCCTCGCCTCGCAGCTCACCGGCTGGGATATCGACATCCTGACCGAGGCTGAGGAATCGGAGCGCCGCCAGAAGGAGTTCCTGAGCCGCACCGAGATCTTCATGAACGCGCTGAACGTCGATGAGACGGTCGGCCAGCTGCTCGCGTCGGAAGGCTTCCGCACGGTCGAGGAGGTCGCCTATGTCGATCCCTCCGAGCTCGCCTCGATCGAGGGCTTCGACGAGGACACAGGCGCCGAGATTCAGGCCCGTGCGCAGGAATACCTGGCCGCCGTCGAGGCCGAATTCGACGAAAAGCGCCTGGCGCTGGGCGTCGAGGACGGTCTGCGCGAGGTTTCGGGCATCACCACCGCCATGATGGTCGCGCTGGGCGAGAACGACGTGAAGAGCGTCGAGGATCTCGCTGGCTGCGCGACCGACGATCTCGTCGGCTGGACCGAGCGTAAGGACGGCGAGAGCACCCGCCATTCCGGCTATCTCGACGGGTTCGACCTGTCGCGGCAGGATGCAGAGGCGATCGTGATGGCCGCGCGTGTCCTCGCCGGCTGGGTCGAAGCGCCGGCTGAAGAGCCCGCCGAAGAGACCGAAGTCGCCGCCGACGAGACGGCGGAGGCCTGAGCCGGACGCCCACGATGACAGCAACCGCTGCGCGCGGCGCACGCGAGACGCGCCAGGACCGCAAGGACGGGCCGGAGCGGAGCTGTGTCGTGACGCGGGCGGTGAAGTCGCCCGACGACATGATCCGTTTCGTCGTCGGGCCCGACAACACGCTGGTCCCCGATCTGCGGCGCAAGCTGCCGGGTCGCGGCGTCTGGGCGAGCCTCAGCGCCGCGACCGTGGCGGAAGCGCTCAAGCGCCGCTCCTTCGAGCGTTCGCTGAAGACCAAGGTCGTCGTACCGCCCGATCTGGTGGCGATGATCGACGGGCTGATGCTGAAGGATACGTTGCAGGCGCTGGCCATGTCGAACAAGGCCGGGCTGGTGCAAGCCGGCTTCGCCAAGGTCGAGGCGGTGATCGGCTCCGGGCGCTGCGCGGCCGTGATCGAGGCCAGCGACGGCGCCGAGGATGGCCGCCGGAAGATCGGCCAGGCGTTGCGACGAGCGGAAATCGCCCGCGATGAGGCCCGGCTCAAGCCGCGCAAGGTGCCGGTCGTGGCAATTTTTGCAGGCGAAGATTTGGAATTGGCGTTGGGCCGCCCACATGTGATACATGCGGCGCTTGCTCCGGGACCGGCGGCCGAGGGTTTCCTCTCCCGCTGGCGTCGGCTCGTTCGCTATCGGACGGACGATGCCGGTGCAATCGACCCGGAGGAGCCGACAAGCTCCGACTCCGCAGACGATGATTCCGTAGACCAACGAACGACCGAACCGGCTGGACCGAACGCGGCAGGACCGAGCACAGAATGAGTGATACCAAGACCCCGGGCGACAAGACTTTGACCGTCGGCCCCCCGAAGACCCTGACGATCAAGCGTCCTGTCGAACAGAGCACTGTCCGGCAGAGCTTTTCGCATGGGCGCTCCAAGCAGGTCGTCGTCGAGGTCAAGCGTCGTGTCGCCGGCCCCGAGGTCAAGGAGCAGCCGGTCGCCCCGCGCGCCCCGGCCCCACAGGTCCAGCAGGCCGCGCCCCGCCCGGTGCCGCCCGCGCCGACGCCTCCGTCCCGGCCTTCGTCGGGCATGCTGCTGCGCACGCTCTCCGAGGACGAGAAGGATGCGCGTCAGCGCGCCCTGTCGGATTCGCGCGGCCGTGAGGCCGAGGCCCGCCGCATCGCCGAGGAAGAGGCCCGCGCCCGGGCGCTCGCCGCCGAGCGCGAACGCCAGGAGCGGGAAGCCGCTCTTGCTCGCCAGCGCGAGGAAGAAGAGCGCCGCCGCCAGGAAGAAGACCGCAAGCGCCGCGCCGAAAGCGCCGCGCGCCAGCGCATGGACGAGCCGCAGGCCCCGCGCCCGCCGCAGCCGCCGCGCGAATTCACACCCGCTGCGCCGTCGCAGCCCGAGACCGGCGCTGCGCCGGCTGCCGGCTTTGCCGCGTCGCCGCGCCCGGCTCCGTCGGGCCCGCGTCCCGATTTCGCGCCGCGCACCCCGATGCGCGATGTCGGCGCTCGTCCGCCGCGGCTGGATTCGCGTCCGCCGCGCCTCGACACGCCGCGTCCGCCGCGCCCGGTCGATGCGACGGCTCCCGCCGAGCCCGCCATCACCCGCCCGACGCGCCAGGCGCCGTCGACGGCGGCTCCCCGCAGCCGCCCCGACGATGGTGAGGCGCGTCCCGCGTTCCGCCGCCCCGGTGGCTTCGCCGGCGGTCCGCCGCGCGGCGCCCCCGTGCCTGCGCCCAAGACCCCCAAGGTCGGCGAAAAGGTGCGTGGCCGCCTGACGCTGTCGACCGCCACCGGCGGTGACGACGAGCGCACGCGTTCGGTCGCAGCCTTCCGCCGCCGCGTCCAGCGCATGACCGGGCACCGCGCCTCGGACGTCGCCAAGGAGCGCGTGATGCGCGAGGTGATCGTCCCCGAGACGATCACCATCCAGGAACTCGCCAACCGGATGACGGAGCGGGGCGTCGATGTCATCCGCCTGCTGATGAAGCAGGGCGCGATGCACAAGATCACCGACGTGATCGACGCCGACACCGCCCAGCTCGTGGCCGAGGAAATGGGCCACACCGTCAAGCGCGTCGCCGATTCCGACGTCGAGGGCGGCCTGTTCGACACGCCCGATACCGACGACACCCAGGTCACGCGCCCGGCCGTCGTCACCATCATGGGCCATGTCGACCATGGCAAGACCTCGCTGCTCGACGCGATCCGCCAGACCCATGTCGTCACCGGCGAAGCCGGCGGCATCACCCAGCATATCGGCGCCTATCAGGTGATGACGCCTTCTGGTGCCAAGGTGACCTTCATCGACACGCCCGGCCACGCTGCCTTCACGGCGATGCGCGCCCGCGGCGCCAAGGTGACGGACGTGGTCGTGCTGGTCGTCGCGGCCGATGACGGCGTCATGCCGCAGACGATCGAGGCCATCAACCACGCCAAGGCGGCCGGCGTTCCGCTGATCGTGGCGATCAACAAGATCGACAAGACCGACGCCAGCCCCGAGCGGGTTCGCGCCGAGCTGCTGCAATACGAGATCCAGGTCGAGACATTGGGCGGCGAGACGCTCGAAATCGAGGTTTCGGCGAAGACCGGCAAGAACCTCGACAAGCTGCTCGAGGCCATTGCTCTGCAGGCCGAACTGCTCGACCTGAAGGCCAACCCGGATCGCCCGGCCGAAGGCACCGTGATCGAGGCCAAGCTCGACCGTGGCCGCGGCCCCGTTGCAACCGTGCTCGTCCAGCGCGGCACGCTGCGCACCGGCGACATCGTCGTGGCGGGTTCCGAATGGGGGCGCGTGCGCGCCCTGATCGGCGACACCGGTGCCCATATCAAGGAAGCACCGCCCTCGCTTCCGGTCGAGGTGCTCGGCTTCAACGGCACGCCCGAGGCCGGCGACCGCGTCGCGGTGGTCGAGTCCGAGGCCCGCGCCCGCGAGATCACCGACTACCGCGAGCGCCAGAAGCGCGACCGGATCGCGGCGCGTGGCGGCGGATCGGCTGCCGGCCGTTCGCTCGCCGACATGATGCGCGACCTCAAGGAAGGCGCCGGCCGCAAGGAATTCCCGCTCGTCATCAAGGGTGACGTGCAGGGTTCGGTCGAAGCCATCGTCGGCACGCTCGAGAAGGTCGGCAACGATGAGGTGCGCGCCCGCGTGCTTCAGTCGGGCGTCGGCGGCATCACCGAATCCGACATCACGCTGGCCCAGGCTTCGGGCGCGGCGGTGATCGGCTTCAACGTGCGTGCCCACAAGGAAGCGCGCGAGGCGGCCGAACGCTCCGGCGTCGAAATCCGCTACTACAACATCATCTACAACCTCGTGGACGATGTGAAGGCGGCGATGTCGGGCCTGCTGGCGCCGACGCTGCGCGAAACCATGCTCGGCAACGCGCAGATCCTCGAGATCTTCGCCGTCTCCAAGGTCGGCAAGATCGCCGGCTGCCGCGTCACCGACGGCACGATCGAGCGTGGCGCCAATGTCCGCCTGATCCGCGACAACGTCGTGGTTCATGAGGGCAAGCTCGCGCAGCTCAAGCGCTTCAAGGACGACGCCAAGGAAGTGGTGGCGGGCCAGGAATGCGGCATGTCCTTCGAGAACTACCAGGACATGCGCGCCGGCGACGTCATCGAGTGCTACCGCGTCGAGGAGATCAAGCGCACGCTGTAAGGCGTCCGCTTCGACCCAGGCTGATCATGGCCGGGCTTGCCCGGCCATGATGCTTTTTTCGACCGTCATCCGGTCCGACCCCGGAGAACGAGAACCATGGCAAAACCCGCAAAACCTTCCGGTCCCAACCAGCGCCAGCTGCGCATCGGCGAACTGATCCGCCACGCGCTTTCGGATCTGCTGGCGCGTGGCGACATTCATGACGAGGTGCTGTCCAAGCACGTCATCACGGTCCCGGAGGTGCGGCTTTCGACCGACCTCAAGCTCGCCACCTGCTATGTGATGCCGCTCGGCGGTGGTGATGTCGCGCCCGTGCTGAAGGCGTTGAATATGCACAAGAAGTACATCCGCGGCGAGATCGCCCATCGGGTGAACCTGAAATTCGCGCCCGATATCCGCTTTTTGCAGGATGAGAGCTTCGCCGAGGCCGAGCGTGTCGACGCCATCCTCTACTCGGACAAGGTGCGCCAGGACATCCTGAAGCAGCCGCTGCGAATCCAGACGGACGACCATGACGATGACTGATCCGCTCTCTCCGGACGTGATCGAGCCGCAGGGCCAGAGCTTCGCCCCCCGTCCGAAGAAGCGCGACGTCCATGGCTGGGTCGTGCTCGACAAGCCGGTCGGCATGACCTCGACCCATGCGGTCGCCGTGGTCAAGCGCGCCTTTTCGGCGAAGAAGGCGGGCCATGCCGGCACGCTCGACCCGCTGGCGTCAGGCCTGCTGCCGATCGCGCTCGGCGAAGCGACCAAGACGGTTCCCTTCGTCATGGACGGGCGCAAGGCCTACCAGTTCACGGTGTCATGGGGCAGCCAGACCGATACCGACGACACCGAGGGCAAGGTGATCGCGACCTCGGACGACCGCCCCGAAGCCACCGCCATTGCGGCGCTGCTGCCGCGCTTCACCGGCACGATCAGCCAGGTGCCGCCGAAATTTTCGGCCATCAAGATTGCCGGCGAGCGCGCCTATGATCTCGCCCGCGAGGGCGAGGAGGTCGTGCTCGAGCCCCGGCCCGTCGAGATCGACAGCTTGCGCATCGTTTCCCATGACGGCGCGACCACGACGTTCGAGGCCGAATGCGGCAAGGGCACGTATGTCCGCGCGATCGCCCGCGATCTCGGCCTCGCGCTGGGCTGCCTGGGCCATGTCGCGCATCTGCGGCGCACCCGTGTCGGGCCATTCGACATCACTGACGCGGCCAGTGTCGAGATCCTGCGCGAAAGCCCCGAGAGCGCAGCCGCTGCGCTTCTGCCGGTCATGGCGGCGCTGTCGCTGATCCCGGACATGGCGGTCAATCGGGATGCGGCGATGCGGCTCAAGCGCGGCCAGAGCGTGCTGCTGCGCGGGCGCGATGCCCCCGTCGAGAGCCAGGTCATGTACGCGACCAGCGGCGGCGTCCTGATCGCCATCGGAGCGATCGCGCAGGGCGAGTTCGTGCCGCATCGCGTCTTCAACCTCTGATTTCATCAATGCCCGCACGCGTCGAAAGGCCGCGTTAACGGCCGGCTCGCTATGTCTCCCTCACAACGCTCCAGCCGTTTTGAGGCCTCGCCGCGCGAATTCGGCATGGCCACGGCTCGGATTTCGAGGCGGCGGCCGCGGGAGACTCATCGCCATGCGCGTGACGCATTTTCTGATCTGCACCATCGCTGCCGGCGGCGCCGCGATCCTGGCCAGCGGCTTCGTCGCCTATCAGCAGATGCAGGCGCTCTCGACAGCGCGCGAGACACACAACCTGATCCTGGCCTCGGAGGCCGTCAGCCGCGTGATCGAGCGGGCGGCCATCGAACGCGGCGCCAATACGCAAGTGATTCTCGCCGCCGATCCTGACGGCAAGATTGCGGCGGCAGCCACCGCAGCGGCGCGGGAGACCGACCTGCGCGTCGCGCAGATGCAGGAGACCTTCGCTGCAACACCCTTGGCAAAGCGCTCGGACCTCGCCGGCCCCGTCGCCCAGATCGGCCAGCGTCTGGCAGAGGCCCGCAAGACCGCGGTGGCGGAGGGCGCCAAGCCGCTGCCCCAGCGCGATCCCAAGGCGGCGCAAACCTTCAGCGGCACCGTGCTGGAGCTGTTGAACCAGCAGGCCGCGCTGCAGCGCTATCTCGGCGCGCGGATTGGCGATCTCAACCCCGAGGTCAGCAACACGGTCTCGCTCGGCGAATTCGCCACGACGCTGCGCGAAGCGGCCGGCAGCCGCTCGGTCCATTTCACGCAATACATCGGAAGCGGCGTGAAGCTGACGCCCGCCGCTCTTTCGCAGGTCGACCGGCTGAGCGGGCGCATCGAGCAGCTCTGGATTCTGGCCGACCAGACCCTGGCGCAGATGGAGACGACGCCGCCGCTGAAGACCGCCCTCGCCGCCGTACAGGGCGGTTTCCGCGACGAGGAGAACAAGACCTACCGTGCCATGTACGAAGTGGCCCGCGACGGCCAGCCCGCGGCCATGAGCCTGCCCGAGTGGCGCGCCTGGACGCAAGCCTCGCTCGCGACGATCCTGCAGATGCGCGACGCCGCCTTCGAGCAGGCGCGCCGCGAGGTCAATGAGGGCCTGACGCGGGCCGGCTGGCAGCTGGCCTTGTCGCTGCTCGCAATTCTCGTCGTCACCTGCGTCGTGGTCGGAGTGGTGGTTCTTTTCAATCGCGGCGTGGTTCAGCCGCTCGGCAAGCTCGCTGAGTCCGTCGGACTGATGTTGTCGGGCGCCGACGACGCACAGATCCCGTCCAGGGTCGGCATGATCGAGATCGATGCGATCAGCCATGCGCTCGGCGATTTCCAAAGCAACATCCAGCGGATCCGCGCCCTCGAACAGCAGGAGCATGCCGCCGCCGCCGCGCGTCTCGCCCGGGCCCAGTCGATGGAGGCCGTGGTCTCCGATGTCGGCGAGGTCGTGGCTGCGGCGGCCAATGGCGATTTCTCGGCCCGGCTGCAGATCGACCAGGCCGACGAGCAGATGCAGAAGCTCGTCGCCGGCATCAACGAGATCAATGCGGTGGTCGATTCGGCCACGACGGAATTCGCAACCGCATTGTCGGCGGTGGCCGGCGGAGACCTGACGGTGCGGGTCGATTCGGCCTATCGTGGCAAGTTCGCCGAACTCAAGGGCGCGATCAACGACACGGTCGAGCGGCTCTCCACGACGGTGAAGACAATCCAGGTCACCTCGGCCGATGTCGGGCTCGCCGCCCGCGAGATCAACACCGGCGCCGACGACCTGTCGAAGCGGACGGAAGAGCAGGCGTCGAGCCTGGAGGAAACCGCCGCCACGACCGAAGAGCTCGCGGCTTCGGTCAAGGCCTCGGCGCAGGCCTCGCGCGACGCCGCCGCCATCGCGAACGACGCAATGCAGGCCGCCCAGAGCGGCGGCGCGATCGCCGGCCAGGCCGTCGACGCCATGGCCCGGATCGAGACAGCGTCCCAGAAGATCTCGGACATCATCCGGGTGATCGACGACATCGCCTTCCAGACCAACCTGCTGGCCTTGAACGCGGCGGTGGAAGCCGCCCGCGCCGGCGATGCCGGCAAAGGCTTCGCCGTCGTCGCCTCGGAAGTCCGGACCCTGGCGCAGCGCTCCAGCGCGGCCGCCAAGGACATCTCGGGCCTGATCTCCTCGTCCAATGTCGAGGTCGGCGAGGGCGTCAAGCTCGTCCGCCTGGCCGGCGAACAGCTCAGCCAGATCCTGGCCTCGTCACAGAAGGTCGCCGCAACCATCGCCGATATCTCGGCGGCCTCGGGCGAACAGGCCAACGGCATCGACGAGATGAGCCAGGCCGTCGCCCATCTCGACGAGATGACCCAGCAGAACGCCGCCCTGTCCGAGCAGAGCGCCGCCTCGGCCGCCTCGCTGTCCTCGCGCATCGGCCAGCTCAACGACCTGGTGGCTGCCTTCAAGACCGGTCCCGAAAGCACCGCCACAGCGGCTGTGGCGTCCGCTCCCCAAAGGTTGCGCCAGATCGCAGAGGCGGCTTTCGTCCAGCCGCGGGCGCAAGCGGCCAAGGCCGGCGCACCCCGGGTCGCGGCGGCCAAGACGCCCGTCGCGGCTCCAGCCCGATTGGTCGCCACGGCCCCGGCGCCCGCGCGCAGGGTCGCCAATGGACGCGTCAACGACGCCGGCTGGGAAGAGTTCTAAGAGGACCTGGATCGACCGACAACCGCCCGGTCCCCGGCCTGAACCGCATTGTGTTCAGGTCGAGGACCGGCCGGTCTCCGGAATTTGCGTCACTCGCCGTCAAGAGGGTCGCGGCCACGCAAGCGTCGGCAAGACAGTCAATGGCACCGTCAGGCAGCCCTCGCCCGTGGCCGATGTGACTCCGCCGCCAGCGCGTCGGCCCGCAGGAGATCCCGGTGCGTGACGCCCTGCTGCGCGCCATCGGCTTGCGACGCCGGAATCGGATCCTCCAGGATCGCCAGCAGCACCTCGCGGTCGAGCTGGCCATTGCCGATGACGGCGGCGAGCGCCTCGCGGGTCTGGCGTTCGGCCCGCAACTGGGCGGCGAGCGCGAGGATGAGGCGATCCTTGTCCGAATTGCGCATGACGCGACACCTGCTGCTGGACCTGACGAATGCGGTGCTCGTCCAACCGCCAGCCCGGCGGCAGGCTCCGCCACGGCCGCTGGCGTTTCCCGCCATTTCGTGTATATGGCCGTCATCCGGCCGCCATGGCTGGCTGCGCGGCCCCTCCTCGATGAGGCGGTTCGCGGACTTCGGACCCTGCTGGACGACATCCCGGCTGGCGCCCGCCAGATCAACACCCAACCGAAGGATCACACGATGTCGATCACTGCCGAGCGCAAGACCGCGCTCATGAAAGAGCATGCCACCAAGCCGAACGACACCGGCTCGCCGGAAGTCCAGGTTGCGATCCTCACCGAGCGCATCAACAACCTGACCGGCCACTTCAAGTCGCACACCAAGGACAACCACTCCCGTCGCGGCCTGCTCAAGATGGTCTCGCAGCGCCGTTCGCTGCTCGACTACCTGAAGAGCAAGAGCGAGCCGCGCTATCGCTCGCTGATCGAGAAGCTCGGCATCCGCCGCTGATCGACCGCTGACGCCAACGCCCGGTGCGGTTCCGCTCCGGGCGCTTTCGTAAAAGGGGTCTGCCGCAATGGTGCGGCATCGGCCCCGCTACAACGCGGCACCCGCATGGGCGGCCTGCCGCATGACCCGCCGGGCGCCCCTCGCCCATGGCAGGATCGCCAAGCGCTCGGGCGCGACCATCGCCCCGACATCGAGCGCTTCGCCGTCTTGCCCATGGGCTTGGGGCACCGGATTGGTCGCATCCGATCCGAAAGAAAATCCATGTTCGATGTCCAGACTGAAGAACTGATGTGGGGCGGGCGCAAGCTCGTGCTCGAAACCGGCAAGATCGCCCGCCAGGCCGACGCCGCCGTGCTCGCCACCTATGGCGAGACCGTCGTGCTCGCGACCGTCGTCTCCGCCAAGACGCCCAAGGCCGGGATCGATTTCTTCCCGCTGACCGTGAACTACCAGGAAAAGACCTTCGCAGCCGGCCGCATTCCCGGCGGCTACTTCAAGCGCGAAGGCCGCCCGACCGAGAAGGAGACGCTGGTCTCGCGCCTGATCGACCGGCCGATCCGCCCGCTCTTCGTCGAGGGCTACCGCAACGAGACGCAGATCGTCTGCACCGTGCTGCAGCATGACCTCGAGAACGATCCCGATATCGTCGCCATGGTCGCCACCTCGGCTGCGCTGACCCTGTCGGGCGTGCCCTTCATGGGCCCGATCGGTGCGGCCCGCGTCGGCTATGCCGACGGCGCCTACAAGCTCAACCCGCTCGTCGACGAGATCAAGGACTCGCAGCTCGATCTGGTCGTCGCCGGCACGCCCGACGCCGTGCTGATGGTCGAGTCGGAGGCCAAGCAGCTCTCCGAGGAGATCATGCTCGGCGCCGTGATGTTCGGCCACAAGCACTTCCAGCCGGTGATCGACGCGATCATCCGCCTGGCCGAGAAGGCCGCCAAGGAGCCGCGCGACTATCAGCCGGCCGACAACTCCGTCGTGCTCGACGCCGTGCTCAAGCTGGTCGACGCCGACATCCGCGCCGCCTACCAGATCCGCACCAAGGCCGAGCGCTACAAGGCCCTCGACGCCGCCAAGGCCAAGGTCGCCTCGCTGATCTCGGAGACGCCAGACGGCAAGACCACCTTCTCCAAGGAGCAGGTCGGCGGCCAGTTCAAGGAGGCTCAGGCCAAGGTCGTCCGCTGGATGATCCTGGACGATGGCGTCCGCATCGACGGCCGCGACCTCAAGACGGTCCGCAAGATCGTCTCGGAAGCCGGTATCCTGCCGCGCACCCATGGTTCGGCGCTGTTCACCCGCGGCGAGACGCAGGCGCTGGTCGTGACCACGCTGGGCACCGGCGACGACGAGCAGTACATCGACTCGCTGGAAGGCACCTACAAGGAGACCTTCCTGCTGCATTACAACTTCCCCCCCTATTCGGTGGGTGAAGCCGGCCGCATGGGTTCGCCCGGCCGTCGCGAAATCGGCCATGGCAAGCTCGCCTGGCGCGCGATCCGGCCGATGCTGCCGGCGAAGTCGGAGTTCCCCTACACGATCCGCGTCGTCTCGGAGATCACCGAGTCGAACGGCTCCTCCTCGATGGCCACCGTCTGCGGCACCTCGCTGGCGCTGATGGATGCGGGTGTTCCGCTCAAGGCTCCCGTCGCGGGCATCGCCATGGGCCTGATCCTGGAAGGCGAGCGCTTCGCGGTGCTCTCCGACATCCTGGGTGACGAGGACCATCTCGGCGACATGGACTTCAAGGTCGCCGGAACGGCCGAGGGCATCACCTCGCTGCAGATGGACATCAAGATCGCCGGCATCACCGAGGAGATCATGAAGGTCGCCCTCGACCAGGCCAAGGGCGGTCGCGACCACATCCTCGACGAAATGAACAAGGCGCTTTCGACCTCGCGCGGCCAGCTCGGCGAATATGCCCCGCGCATCGAGACGATGAAGATCCCGGTCGACAAGATCCGTGAAGTCATCGGTTCGGGCGGCAAGGTCATCCGCGAAATCGTCGAGAAGACCGGCGCGAAGGTCAACATCGAGGACGACGGCACCATCAAGATCGCCTCGGCCGACGGCAAGTCGATCGAAGCTGCGATCAAGTGGATCAAGTCGATCGTCTCCGAAGCCGAAGTCGGCATGATCTATGACGGCACCGTCGTGAAGATCATGGAGTTCGGCGCCTTCGTGAACTTCTTCGGCGCCAAGGACGGCCTCGTCCACATCTCCGAACTCGCCGCCGCCCGGGTCCAGAAGGTCTCGGACGTCGTCAAGGAAGGCGACAAGGTCAAGGTCAAGTTCCTCGGCCAGGACGACCGCGGCAAGATCCGCCTCTCGATGAAGGTCGTCGACCAGGAGACCGGCGAGGATCTGACCGAGAAGCTCAAGGCCCAGCGGGACGGCGAGAAGAGCCGCGAGAAGCAGTCGGCCGAGTGATCGACCGCCTGTGAGGCAGTGAACTTCACGTGAAACATGGAAACGCCCCGCATCGAAGGATGCGGGGCGTTTTTTCGTTTCGGAGGCCTTGCGTCATTGCGAGCGGAGCGAAGCAATCCAGCGGCTGCCCCGTGTCTTCTGGATTGCTTCGCTCCGCTCGCAATGACGATGAGGCTGGCGTCCCGATCAGGATCCAAATAGTCTAGACTTATTGATCTAGGAGCTGGACATGCCTTCCCACACTCTCACCTCCTTCGACGACCTCGCCGCGCTCTATCCCAACCCGATCGCGCCGGCGTCGATCGCCAAGGAGATCGACCATGTCGATGCGAACTATGCCGCGCTGATCGCGGCCTCGCCGTTTTTTGTGCTCGCGACCAACGGTCCGGGTGGCCTGGATTGTTCGCCGCGCGGGGATCAGCCGGGCTTTGTCACGGTCCGGGACGCGAAAACGCTCCTGATTCCGGACCGAAGAGGCAATAACCGTCTGGATTCATTGAAGAATATCCTGTTCGATCCAAGAATCGGAATGCTCTTCCTGGTGCCCGGTTACGGGGAGACGCTGCGCGTCAACGGAGTCGCGGTGCTCTCCAGCGACCCTGAGTTGTGCGCGGGCTTCGCGGTCGCCGGAAAGGCCCCGGCCTGCGTCATCGTGGTCAGCGTGGAGAGCGTCTACTTCCAGTGCTCGCGCGCGGTCGTCCGGGCCGGGCTGTGGAACGCGGAGACGCATGTCGCCAAGGGCGCGGTGCCGAGCGCAGGCACCATCCTGCGCGACATCACGGCGCGGGATGCGGCGGTCGAGACGTTCGACGGCGAGGCTTACGACCGGGCGCTGCCCGAGCGGGTCAGGGCGACGCTGTATTGAGAGGGTAACCGAGCCCACCTTGTCATTCCGGGGCTTCGCATAGCGAAGAACCCGGAACCCACGACTGGGTGATTGCCCCAATCGCGATCACCCTCGCGCTTTGTGAACCCGTCGTCTCACCCGGTCATGGGTTCCGGGTTCGGCCCGAAGGGCCGCGCCGGAATGACAGGCGTAGCGCCCTTCAAAGCAGCCCTTCGTTCCCCGCGAGCACCTTGAGGTTCACGTCCGGCCGCGCGCCGACATGGCTGATGATCTCGGCTGCGGCGAGCGCGCCGAGCCGCAGCGAGTCGCGGACCTCGCGGCCCGAGGTCAGGCCGAAGAGGAAGCCGGCGGCGAAGAGATCGCCCGCGCCGGTGGCGTCGACCAGGCGCTCGATCGGGAACACCGGCTCCTCGATCACGCCCTCGGGCGTCACCGCCAGCGCGCCCTTCTCGGAGCGGGTGACGACGGCGAGGATGTTTTCGGCCCGCAGCGCCGCCAGCGCGTCCTCGAAGGCCGGCGCCTGGTAGAGGCTCTTCAGCTCATGCTCGTTGGCGAAGACGATGTCGACCATGCGGTTGCGGATCAGCCCGACGAACTCGTCGCGGTAGCGGTCGACGCAGAAGGAATCCGACAGGGTGATCGCGACCTTGCCGCCGGCCTTGTGGGCGATCTCGGAAGCCTTGCGGAAGGCGTCCTTGGCCGCCGGCGGATCCCAGAGATAGCCCTCGAGATAGATGATGTCGGCGTTCTCGACCGCCCTGGCATCGACATCGGCCACCGTCAGGCCCTGGCAGGCGCCGAGATAGGTGTTCATCGTGCGCTCGCCATCGGGCGTGACGATGATGAAGGAGCGCGCCGTCGCGGGGCCCTCGCTGGCGGCGGGCGTGTCGAAGGCGACGCCGAGCGAGGTCAGATCGTGGCGGTAGAGCTTGCCGAGTTCGTCTGCCTTGACCTTGCCGATGAAGGCGCCCTTGCCGCCGAAGGAGGCGAGCCCGGCGATGGTGTTGGCGGCGGAGCCGCCCGAGATCACCTTGCCCGGCCCCATCGCGGCATAGAGCGATTCCGCCCGGGCCTCGTCGATCAGCGCCATGGCGCCCTTGGTCAGGCCGTGCGTCGCCAGGAAATCCTCCTCGGCGGCGGCGATGACGTCGACGATGGCATTGCCGAGGGCGAGGACGTCGGTGCGCGTGCTGGTCATGGGAAGCCCGATGCTGTGCGGAAGGGGAATGTCGGAAGGTCAAGGCAAGCCGTGGCGCGGCGTGTCGCATCCATGGCCATGCGGGTCAAGCGGGGCCGCCCGGCCGGTTGCGGCGCGCGGCGGCCTCGTCCAGCACGGCGCTGAGCCGGGCAAGATCGGGCGGCTCGAGCTCGCCAATGTCGCGGGCCAGCCGATTGGCGAGCAGCGTCGCCTCCGGGTCGAGTCCGGCGGTGTCGACCGTGACCCGGGGATGGGAGAGATCGGCCAGCCGCACGAGTTCGTCCGCCTCGTCCCAGATGACACCGAGCACATGGATCACCCCCTGGATCAGGGTGAAGGTCGGGCGGCCGCGCTTGCCATGCTCGAGGGCAGAGAGATAGGCCGGGGTGACGCCAAGCACGCCGGCCATCTCGGCAAGCGTCATGCCGCGCTTGTCCCGGTGGTCGCGCACGCGCTGCCCGAACGGGGTCATGGACCGGCCTCGCGGGCGCGGCGCAGCCGGACATAGAGCGCGCCGGAGCCGCCATGGCGCGCCTGCGCCTCCTCGAAACCGACCACCAGCGGCCGCAGATCCGGCAGACGCAGCCAATGCGGGACGACGCGGCGCAGCACGCCGCGCTCGTCGCCGAACAGGCCCGCGCTGGCCGCGCCCTTGCCGGTGACGATCAGCGCCAGCCTTGTGCCGCGAGCCTGTTCGCGGCGAAGAAAGGCCCGCAGCGCCAGATGCGCCTCGTCCTGGCGCATGCCGTGAAGATCGATGACCGCCTCGACGCCCTGCTGCCCGCGCCGCAGTTGCGTCCGCAGGCGGTTTTCGAGCGGCGCGAGCGGAGGGGGCGCCGGCTTGACCGGCGCCGGCCGGCCAGCGGCGGCGGCAGGCACAGTTCGGGTGTCCTCGACCGCCACGACGACGGGTGGGTCCACCGGCTCGGGCTCGACCGGCGCGCGTCCGGGCAGCGGCTTGACCGAGCGCGCGACCTGGCGCCAGAGCGCGAGATCAGCCTCCGACAATGTCCGCCCCCGCCGCACACGCATCGCTAGCGCCCGGAGTCGCGGGGCCAGAGCACGATGAAGTCGACCGGGTGGCGGATCAGCCCGGCACGGTGCCCGGCGGCCGCGCCCGATCCGACGAAGAGGTCGAGCCTTGCCGGGCCGAGGATGGCCGAGCCGGTATCCTGCGCGATCATGAGACGAGCAAGCCGCTCGTCGCCGCCTGCCTCGCCTGGAACGGTCGCGTCGATCCAGACCGGCAGCCCGTAGGGCCATTGCGTGCGGTCGATCGCGATGCTGCGCAGCGGTGTCAGGGGCAGGCCCGCCCCGCCGATCGGCCCCGACTCGGGCGGAAGGTCGTCGCGGCGGGCGAAGAAGACGAAGGAGCGGTTCAGCCTGATCAGCTCGCGGGCGAAATCCGCATCGGCCTTCAGCCGGGCGATCAGGCGGTCCATCGTCATCTGCGCGGGAGGAATGCCCTCGCGCTCGCTCAGGACCCGGCCGAGCGAGGTATAGGCGTGACCATTGCGGCCGGCATAGACCAGCCTGGTGACCGAACCGTCGGGCAGGCGGATGCGGCCCGAACCCTGGACCTGCAGCACGAAGCGATCGACGGGATCGCGCATCCAGAGAATTTCGAGATTGCGGCCATCGAGGGTCCCCGTCTCGATCGCAGCGCGATCGGGAAAGGGCTCGAGGCCGGCATCGGTTCGGCGCGCGGCCGCGAGCTCGGGGTCCAGGCCCGGCCAGGCATCCCCCGGCATCCGCGTCACCAGCTCCGGCGGGCGCCCATAGAGCGGTGTCGGGTAGGCATCCGAACGGGTCAGCGAGCCTTCGAATTCGGGTTCGAAATAGCCGGTCATGAAGCCGGCCCGGTCGGGAGCGGGCCGGATGCGCCAGAAGGTGAAATGGGTCTCGAAGAAGCTCTTGGCCGCTTCGGGAGAAACCTCTCCCCTCGCCTGCAGGCGACCGGCCTGCTCACAGGCCTTGGCGAGGCCGGGCGGCACGACCACAGCGGCGCGAAGCGGCGGTTGCGCCTCGCAGCCGCGGGCGAAGATCGAGAGCGCCGCGCGATGATCGTCCTGCGCCCAGCCGGGCAGCTGGGACGGCGCCAGGGCCTGCGCGCTGGCGCCGGCGGGAAGGGGTGGGGAAGGAGCGGCCATGCCGGTCACCGGCGTCCCGCAGGCCGCGAGCAGCGCCAGTGCGACACCGGCGCCACGGATCACGCGGCGGATTCGGTGGCGACCAGGAGCCAGTTGGGGTCGCGGCTGCCGAGCTGGCGCGAGAAGGTCCAGATGTCGTTGACCTCGGATACGGCCTCGGCGCTGCCATCGACGACCACGCCCTGCGCGTCGCGGGTCGCGCTGATCAGTTGCGAGACGAACGCGATGGTCACCTGTGCGGTCTTGCCCTTGACGTCGACGGCAGTGATCTCGGCCTTGTCGATCGAGACGAAATTCGACTCGGCCTTCTCGCCGCGCTTCTCGCGGTCGGTAATCGCCTGCTCGAAGCCGTCATAGACCTCCTTGGCGAGCAGACCCTTCAGCATCTTGCGGTCGCCGCGGGCGAAAGCGGTCACGATCGTCTCATAGGCGGATTTGGCGCCGCCCAGGAATTCGCGCGGGTCGAAAGACGATTCCTGGCGGATGATGCCTTCGATGCCGGCGATGATCGGCGAATCCGGGGGCGCGATATCCTTCCACCGGTCGGCGGCGGGCGCCATCGCGGCGGGATCGTTGGCCGCACCCGGCAGGCGGATGACGTTGTCGCGCTTTGCGTCGACGGCGCCGCCCTGGTCGGGGCGGGCGGGCGGAGCCTCGCGGCGGGCGAAGGGATCGGCCGGTGGCTGCTCGCTGCCGGTCTTCTGGCCGAGCACCGAGCGCAGCTTCCAGGCGACGAAAACGGCCAGAGCCAGGAAGACCAGAGTCGTCATGTCGAAGGAATTTTGCATCGAAAACTGACCCGAGGCTCCAATCGCGGTGAAGAACCGGCATCGCCGCAATGGGGAGCCGTCTCACGTATATGGTGAGCTAGGCTCGTAACATCCACCCCCCTGCTTGTGAAGGCGGCTTCTTGTGCGGCGCTTTGGTCCATGATAGCCGACGCCCGCGTCAGGCCTTCACAGGCGAACGCAGTCCAGGGCCTCGGACGGGTGCGGACTTCCCGAGACATTCAGCCAGAAGCGATGGGACCGATGGCCAACGAACTCCCCAACGGCAACGGCGCCGCAGATGCGGCACCGAGCATGAGCGCTCTGATCCAGTACACGAAGGACTTCTCCTTCGAGAATCCGAAGGCGCCCCGCGCGCTCGGCCAGCAGCAGGCGCAGGAAGGCCCGCAGATGTCGCTGCAGGTCAATGTGTCGAGCAGCGCGCTCGGCGAGAACGATTACGAGACCGTGCTCCAGCTCGAGGGCAAGGCCGATATGAATGGCGAGACGCTGTTTGCCTTCGATCTGAGCTATGGCGGCGTGTTCCGCCTGCTCAATGTTCCCCAGGAGCATATCCACCCGGTTCTGGTGATCGACTGCGCCCGCCTGCTTTTCCCGTTCGCGCGCCAGATCATCGCCGAGGCGGTCCAGAACGGCGGCTTCCCGCCCTTCTATGTGCCGCCGATCGATTTTGCGGCCCTCTTCCAGCAGCGCATGCAGGAATTCCAGGGCCAGCCCTCCTGAACCGGGGCTGGATCCGCCATGACGACCAAAGGGCCCCGCGGGGCCCTTTTTCGTATCCGGTCACGGCCTGAAGGACATGGCCCGGGCCTGAGGCGGCACGGGAGCGTGTCAGGCGTCCTCGGTCAGGCCGAGATAGCCGCGCCAGAGCTGCGTCTTGCCGAGCGAGCGGATATAGGCCTCATGCGCCTCAAGAGCCGCCTCGTCGAGGCGGGGCGGCAGCGGGCGCAGCCTTTGCGGCCGCTCGACGACGAGGCCGGCCAGACCGCCCCGGCCGGTCTCCGCCGCGCCCAGGCCGAGCGAGGCCTGCTTGCCGCCGATCAGCTCGATATAGACCTCGGCCAGGATCTCGGCGTCGAGTAGCGCGCCGTGCCGAGTCCGGCGGCTGTTGTCGATGCCGTAGCGTGTGCAGAGGGCGTCGAGGCTGTTGGAGGCGCCGGGGTGCTTGCGCCGCGCCATCGACAGGGTGTCGACCACGAGCGCGGGCTGGATCGGTCCACGGCCGACCTTCTGCAGCTCCATGTTGAGAAAGCCGACATCGAAGGCGGCGTTGTGGATCACCAGCCGCGCGCCCTCGATGAAGCCGATGAACTCGTCGGCGACCGCCGCGAAGACGGGCTGCGGCGCCAGAAACGCGTCCGACAGGCCGTGGACCTTGAAGGCGCCCTCCGACATCGGCCGCTCGGGATTGATGTAGCGGTGAAAGCTGCGCCCGGTCGGGCAATGGTTGAGCAGCTCGACGCAGCCGATTTCGACGATACGGTCGCCGCTATGGGCCTCCACGCCGGTGGTCTCGGTGTCGAGAACGATCTCACGCATGGCTGGCTGTCCGCTGCTGCCCGCTATGGCCGGGCCGGCCAGCGAGCGCCCGCAGGATAGAGCCGACCTGCCGGCCCGCCGCCAGAACGCCGCGCGACGTGTCCACAATGAAATGGGCGCGGGCGCGCTTTTCAGCATCGGGCATCTGGCGGGCGAGGATCGCCGCAAGCTTGTCCTGCGTCATGCCGGGGCGCGCCAGGACGCGCTCGCGCTGGATCTCGGGCGGAGCGCTGACGACGAGCACGGCATCGCAGCGGCCCTCGCCCGCGGTCTCGAGCAGGAGCGGCACATCGAGCACCGCGAGCCCTGCCCCCGTCTCGCGGCAGCGCCGCAGGAAGGCCTCCTCCTCCTCGCGCACGAGCGGATGGATGATGGCTTCGAGCCTGTTCAGCGCATCGGGTTTGCCGAGGACGGCCGCCGAGAGACTGGGGCGATCGACCGCGCCCTCCCGGATCGCGGCGGGAAACGCTGCGGCGATCGCCGCGACGGCGCGACCGCGATAGAGCGTGTGAACGGCCGCATCGGCATCGTGAACCGGAATGCCCTCGGCGCGAAACAGCTCGGCCGTGGTCGACTTGCCCATGCCGATCGAACCCGTCAGGCCGAGGATGAAAGTCATGCCGTTGCGCCTGTCTTGAGCCGGGCGAAAGCCCGCCGCAGGGAATCAGTGCCCCAGGATATCGGCTTCGAGCCTGGCGCGCAGCGCCGGCGTCACCGTCGGCGTCAGGCCGAACCAGCGCGCGAAGCCCGGCACGGCCTGATGCAGCAGCATCCCGAGACCATCGACCGCAACGCCGCCATGGCGCTGCGCGTCCCGCAGCAGCGGCGTCTGCAGCGGCACATAGACGATGTCGTCGACGATGGTGCCGGGCTTCAGCCGCGACAGGTCGAGATCGAGCGGAGGTTGGCCCTGCATGCCGAGCGCCGTCGTGTTGACGATGAGATCCGCCTCGCCGACGAGGTAATCGCGCTGCGCCCAGTCGGCCGCTTCGAGGGGAACGCCGAGCGAGCCGGCGAGATCGTCGGCACGGCCCCTGCTGCGGTTGACCAGGATGATGCGGCCGACGCCCCGCCCTCTCAGGCCGAAGGCGATGCCGCGGGCCGCGCCGCCGGCGCCGAGCACCAGCGCTGTCCTGGTGGTCTTCTCCCAAGCTGGCGCCGAGGCGTCGAGATGGGCGAGGAAACCCGAGACATCGGTGTTGTCGCCGCAGAGGCGGCCACCCTCCAGCCACACCGTATTGACCGCGCCGATGGCGCGCGCAGCCTCGCTCGCCTCGTCGACGAGCGCCAGCATCGCCTCCTTGTGCGGGACCGTGACATTGCCGCCGGTGAACTCGCCGGCTCGCAGGCGGGCGATGAAACCCGGCAGCTCGGGCGGGGCGACATCGATCTTCTCATAGCTGCCGGGCAGGCCATGCTCGGCGAGCCAGGCGCCATGGATCAACGGCGAGCGCGAATGGGCGATGGGGTGGCCGAGGACGAAGCAGCGTGGCGGCATCAGAGTCCGTTTCCTTCAGCGCGCGAGGACATCGAGATCGCGCAAGGCGGCGAAGACGGCCAGCAGGGGAAGGCCCAGAATGGTGAAGTTGTCGCCCTCGATCCTGTCAAACAGCTGGGCGCCGCGCCCTTCGATCTGGTAGCCGCCGACGCTCGACAAGGCCGCGGGCCCGGCGCCTTCGAGATAGCGCGCGATGATGTCGACGGAGAGCGGGCGCATCGTCAGCCGGGCGAACGCGACGCCTTCGACCAGGGGAGCGCCGTCGCGCGCCAGGACGAAGGCGCTGTGCAGCTCATGCGTCCTGCCTGCCAAGGCGGCGATCTGGTCGGCGGCCTGCGCCAGCGTGGCCGGCTTGTGAAAGGCCTCGCCGTCGCAGGTCAGAGTCTGATCGGCGCCGAGCACAAGGCGGCCGGGATGGTCCTGCGAGACGGCGAGGGCCTTGGCGCAGGCGAGCGCTGCCGCCACCGCATCGGACGGCGAACCTGCGGCCAGCAGCGGCGCCTCGACCGCGCGCTCGTCGATCTGCGGCTTGACCACCTCGACCGGGATCCCGGCGGCGGCGAGCATGTCGCGGCGCGTCGCGCTGCCCGAGGCGAGCAGCAGCGGCGAAGCTGCCAGCCAGAGCGGGGACGTCCCGGTCATGTCGCGATGAACTTCATGCGGTGGTCGCGCAGCAGGTCGAGGATCGAGGCGGCGGTTTCCTCGATCGAGCGCCGCGTGACGTCGATCACCGGCCAGCCCTTGCGGGCGCAGAGCCGCCGCGACTGGGCGACCTCGTCGGCGACGGAAGCCGGATCGACATAGGGCGTCTCGTCATCCGCCTTCAGCGACAGCAACCGGTTCTGGCGGATCTGGACGATGCGGTCGGGACTCGCCACGAGGCCGACGATCAGCGGCTTCCTGATGTGGTCGAGTTCGGCGGGAAGCGGGACCTGGGGCACGAGCGGGATGTTGGCCGTCTTGATCCCGCGATTGGCGAGATAGATCGAGGTCGGCGTCTTCGAGGTCCGGCTGATGCCGACGAGAATGACGTCGGCGCTTTCGAGATCGCCGCCGAGCTGGCCGTCATCATGCAGCAGCGTGTAGTTCATCGCGTCGATGCGGCGGAAATATTCGGCGTTGAGCACATGCTGCGCGCCTGGCCGGGGTGCAGAGGCCTGGCCGAGATAGGATTGAAACAGGGCCAGTACGGGATTCAGCACCGAAAGGCAGGGGCAACCGAGCTCGCGGCAGAATGTCTCCAGGCGCTGCGACCATTCCGGCTCGACCAGCGTGTAGAGCACGACGCCCGGCGATGCCTCGATCTCGGCGAGCACACGGGCAAGCTGCGCCTCCGAGCGTACGAGCGGATAGACATGCTCGATCGCCGACACGGTTTCATATTGCGCGGCCGCGGCTCGGCTGACCGCGATCAGGGTCTCGCCGGTGGCGTCGGAGACCAGATGGAGATGGAAATAATTGCGGTGCACGCGGGCTCCAGGGTCGATGGCGGCGTGTTCCACCTCTATCGCGGCCGACGATCAAAGCAAATTGCGCTGCCGCCGCGCAAAGGTTTGCAGCTCAGGCGGAGGGCAGGGGTGGACGGCAAGGCCTGGGGAGGGCTGTGGACAAACGAACAGATTCAGGTGGCCGCCCGGCGGCTCTGTATAACCTTAAGAATCCGTTAACAGGCCTGGGCCTGTGGGTGGAGCGAGAGTGTTTCACGTGAATCATTTTGGCCCGGCGTAGCCCGTCCGGGATTCGCATGGGTTAATAAACCGTTAACCCCTCGCATCGGGCGCGACGCGAACCGCATTGCCATCCCCCATGCCTGTGGACAGATTGTGGATCGTTTTGCGGCGGGCTATCTGGCCCCCACCAGAAGAAGAAAAAGAAGATTCTCTCTCTAGAATCCTATTTAAGAGAGACAGGGATGGATTGGCGATGAACACCACGACGCATGACGAACCTGCCTTTCTGCGCGCACTGTCAGGGGAAGTGCTCGCAACGCCACCGATCTGGATGATGCGGCAGGCGGGACGCTATCTGCCTGAATACCGCGAACTGCGGGCGAAGGCCGGAAGCTTCCTCGGGCTGTGCTACAATCCGGAATGGGCAGCCGAGGTGACTTTGCAGCCGATCCGGCGCTTCGGCTTCGATGCCGCCATCCTGTTTTCCGATATCCTCGTCGTCCCGCAGGCTTTGGGCCAGAAGCTCTGGTTCGTCGAGGGCGAAGGACCGCGACTCGAGTCGGTCGCAGACGCGGCAAGGCTGGCCGAGATCGATGCGCAGGCCGGCATCGGCGTGCTCGATCCGGTCATCGAAACCGTGCGTCGGGTCAAGGCGTCACTGCCCAGGGAAACGGCCTTCATCGGTTTCTGCGGCGCGCCCTGGACGGTCGCGACCTACATGGTCGCGGGCCGGGGCACGCCGGACCAGGGCCCGGCCAAGGCGCTGTTTGCGCAGGACCCGGCGCTGTTCCAGCAGATCATCGACCGGATCGTCGCGACCTCGATCGATTATCTCTGCGCGCAGCTCGATGCCGGTGTCGATGCGGTCCAGATTTTCGACAGCTGGGCGGGATCGCTTGGCCGCGAGGATTTCGAGCGCTGGTGTATCGCGCCGACCAAGCGGATCGTGGACGGCGTTCGCGCACGGCACCGGCAGGCCCGGATCATCGGTTTCCCGCGTGGCGCGGGCACGTTCATCCCGGACTATGTCAGGGGTACCGGTGTCGATGCCGTAGGCCTCGAATCGGAGATCGACCGGGCCTTCGCGAGGGACGAGATCCAGTCGCTCGTGCCGGTGCAGGGCAATCTCGACCCGCTGATCCTGCGCGCCGGTGGCCCCGAACTCGAACGCGAGATCGCAGCCGTGCGCGAGGCCTTCGGGGCGGGGCCTTACGTTTTCAATCTGGGGCACGGCATCCTGCCGGATACGCCGATCGCCCATGTCGAGCGTCTGCTGGCTGCCGTGCGGTCCTGATCAAGAGCCCAGACTTCGGAGCGCCAGCGCGATGTATGAATGGATCAAGGCCGTCCATATCCTGGCGGTGATCTCCTGGATGGCCGGCATGCTCTATCTGCCCCGGCTGATGGTCTACCATGTCGATGCGGCGCCGGGCTCGGTCCAGTCCGAGACCTTCAAGATCATGGAGCGGCGGCTGCTCAAGGGGATCATGAACCCCGCGATGATCGTGACCTGGGTGCTGGGGCTTTATCTCGCCTGGGACGCCTTCGGGTTCCGTGGCGGCTGGCTGCACGGCAAGATCCTGCTGGTCGTGCTGCTGTCGGGCATCCATGGCTATCTGGCTGGCCGGGTGCGGCGCTTCGCCGAAGACCGCAACGACAAGTCGGGCCGCTTCTACCGTGTCATCAACGAAGTGCCGGCCCTGCTGCTGGTGGGCATCGTGATCCTGGTCGTCGTCAAGCCGTTCTGACGATCTGTCGTTTGCCGCTTGAGCGGGACCGCGATTCCGGTTATCAGGGCTAGCGCTTCTCCAGCGTTCTCCCTGTTGTCGATGGTTCGTGAGCCGACTGCCCCTGCAGCCGCTCGTGGCGCGCAATCTCCGCGCCGTCCGTCCGGGCCTGTCGAACCTTCCCTTGCCGTCCTGCTCCCGGCCTTCTGCGCCGTGACATTTTACGATCCGGGTGCCCCATGCGGGAAATCAAGCTCCAAGACCTCAAGGTCAAGTCGCCGACCGAACTTCTCGCCTTTTCCGAGGGGCTCGAGGTCGAGAACGCCAGCACGATGCGCAAGCAGGAGCTGATGTTCGCGATCCTGAAGCAGCTTGCGGCGAAGGACACCGAGATCCTCGGCGAAGGCGTGGTCGAGGTGCTGCCCGATGGCTTCGGCTTCCTGCGCTCGCCGGATTCGAATTATCTTCCGGGTCCCGACGACATCTATGTCTCGCCGACGCAGATCCGGAAATTCGGCCTGCGCACCGGCGACACGGTCGAGGGACCGATCCGCGGACCCAAGGACGGCGAGCGCTACTTCGCGCTGCTCAAGGTCAGCACGATCAATTTCGAAGACCCCGAGAAGATCAAGCACAAGATCAACTTCGACAACCTCACGCCGCTTTATCCCGACGAACGGCTCCGTCTCGAGGTCAGCGAGCCGACCAAGAAGGATTTCTCGGCCCGGGTCATCGACATCGTCGCGCCGATCGGCAAGGGCCAGCGCGCGCTGATCGTGGCGCCGCCTCGTACCGGCAAGACCGTGCTGCTGCAGAACATCGCGCAGTCGATCACGACCAACCATCCGGAATGCTATCTCATCGTGCTGCTCATCGACGAGCGGCCTGAAGAGGTCACCGACATGCAGCGTTCGGTGAAGGGTGAGGTCGTGTCCTCGACCTTCGACGAACCGGCCACGCGTCACGTCCAGGTGGCGGAGATGGTGATCGAGAAGGCCAAGCGCCTCGTCGAGCATGGCCGCGACGTCGTCATTCTGCTCGATTCGATTACGCGTCTGGGCCGTGCCTACAACACGGTCGTGCCGTCGTCCGGCAAAGTGCTGACCGGTGGTGTCGACGCCAATGCGCTGCAGCGCCCCAAGCGCTTCTTCGGCGCCGCGCGCAACATCGAGGAGGGCGGCTCGCTGACGATCGTCGCAACCGCCTTGATCGACACCGGCAGCCGCATGGACGAGGTGATCTTCGAGGAGTTCAAGGGCACCGGCAACTGCGAGATCATCCTCGACCGCAAGGTCTCGGACAAGCGCATCTTCCCGGCCATCGACATCCTCAAGTCGGGCACGCGCAAGGAAGAGCTCATCACGCCGAAGGATGTGCTCGCCAAGACCTATGTGCTGCGCCGCATCCTCAACCCGATGGGTCCGCAGGACGCGATCGAGTTCCTGATGGACAAGCTGCGCCAGACCAAACAGAACGCCGATTTCTTCGACTCGATGAACACCTGAACGTAAAGGTCGGCCCGCGAGCCGGCCGATTCGGAGCCGTGACGAACCGGCGAGGTTTCAGGCCGTGATCGCCAAAGATGCGCTGCCGACGATCGCCGCCCTGTCGTCCGCGCCGGGGCGCGCCGGGGTGGCTCTGGTCCGACTATCGGGATCACAAGTTCGATTCGCACTCGAAACCATTGCGGGTGTGGTCCCGGAGCCGCGTCGCGCGGTTCTGCGCGCGCTGCGAGATGAAGCTGGCGGCGTCATCGACCAGGCCCTGGTGCTGTTCTTCCCCGGGCCCGCCAGCTTCACCGGCGAGGATGTCGCAGAATTCCACGTTCACGGCGCGCGCGCCGTGCTGGCGAAGCTGCTTCAGGTGCTCTGCGCCCTCCCCGGGATCCGTCTCGCCGAACCGGGCGAATTCACCCGCCGAGCCTTCGAGGCCGGCAAGCTCGATCTGGCTGCCGTCGAAGGCCTTGCCGATCTCATCGATTCGGAAACGGAATGGCAGCGCCGCCAGGCCTTGCGGCAGATGGAGGGTGCGCTGGGCGCCTCCGTCGCAGGTTGGCGACGCTCCTTGATCGACGCGATGGCCCTGCTCGCGGCCGAGATCGATTTTTCCGATGAGGGCGATGTCTCCGGACCGTTGATCGCGCAGGCGATGGCCGGCGTTGGCCACGTCCTGGCGGAGCTCTACGCAGCGCGCGGCAGTTTCGAGCGCGGCGAACGCATCCGCGAGGGGTTTGTGGTGGTGCTGGCGGGTCCGCCCAATGCCGGCAAGTCGAGCCTCCTCAACGCGCTGGCACGCCGCGACGTCGCGATCGTCTCACCAGTGGCCGGTACGACGCGCGATGCCATCGAGGTGCGTCTTGACCTGGCAGGGTTGCCGGTCGTGCTGATCGATACAGCCGGCCTGCGCGATAGCGAGGATTTGGTCGAGGCCGAGGGTGTGCGTCGGGCGCGGGCCCTGGCCGACAAAGCTGATCTGGTTTTGAGCCTGCGGGCTGTCGATTCGGAGCCGGATCGAATCCATGGCGACGGCTCGTCGCTGGCGCTGGCCACGAAGTCCGATCTCGATGGTGCAATCAGGCCCGGCGAACTGGCGATCTCGGTGCACACGGGTGCGGGCATCGAGTCGCTCTTGTCGACCCTTGCGGAACGGCTCGCGGGGTTGGGTGCTACGGAGCCGGCGCTGCTGACGCGTGAGCGGCACCGGGCGGCCGTCTCCGATTCCATCATGGCGCTGCAGCGCGCGCTCGATGCGCGCCATGGCCAGGCGGAGCTCCTGGCCGAGGATCTGCGGCTGGCCGTGCTTGCGCTGGAGCGGCTGCTGGGGCGGATCGATGTCGAAGACGTGCTGGACCAGCTGTTCGCCGGATTCTGCATCGGCAAATGAGTGGCCGGCCGCGCCCGCAACGGCGGTCGCCTCCGATCAGGATTGACCCCCGGACATCGCTTCGCTAGCGATCAGGCATGGTTCAGAACCCCGAAGAACACGCCTATGAGGTCATCGTCGTCGGCGGCGGCCATGCCGGCGTCGAGGCGGCGGCGGCTGCGGCCCGCTGCGGTGCGCGGACGGCCCTCGTCACCCACAGGATCGAGACCATCGGGGTGATGTCGTGCAACCCGGCGATCGGTGGCCTGGGCAAGGGCCATCTCGTCCGCGAGATCGACGCGCTCGACGGGATCATGGCGCGGGCCGCCGACCGTGCGGGCATCCAGTTTCGCATGCTCAACCGCCGCAAGGGACCGGCCGTCCGCGGCCCGCGCGCCCAGGCCGATCGCAAGCTGTACCGGCAGGCGGTGCAGGATCTGCTGGCGGAACAGGGGAACCTCGCGATCGTGGCGGGCGAGGTCTTCGACCTCGATGTCCAGGACGGCCGGGTCAAAGCCGTGATCCTGGCGGATGGCCGTCGATTCGCCACCGGAACGGTCGTGCTCACGACCGGGACCTTCCTGCGCGGGCTGATCCATCTCGGCGAGACCCAGATTCCGGCCGGCCGCGTTGACGAGGCGCCGTCGCTGGGGCTGTCGGCGACACTGGCGCGGCACGGTTTTCCGGTGGGACGGCTGAAGACGGGCACGCCCCCTCGGCTGGATGGCCGCACGATCGACTGGGCGGCGCTCGAGATGCAGGCCGGCGATGACCCTCCAGAGCCGTTCTCGGCACTGACGACCGCGATCACCACACCCCAGATCTCCTGCGGCATCACGCGCACGACGCTGGCCACCCATGAGGTGATCCGCGCCAATCTGCACCGCGCGCCGATGTTCTCCGGCCAGATCGAAGGCCGCGGCCCGCGCTATTGCCCCTCGATCGAGGACAAGGTCGGCCGCTTCGGTGACCGCGACGGCCATCAGATTTTCCTGGAGCCGGAAGGCCTCGACGACGATACGGTCTATCCCAACGGGATCTCGACCTCGCTGCCGGAGGATGTGCAGCGCGATCTGCTGGCGACGATCCCTGGGCTCGAGCGCGCCGCGATGCTGCGGCCCGGCTATGCCATCGAATACGACTTCGTCGATCCGCGGGCTTTGCGGAACACGCTGGAGACGCGCGCCATCGCCGGGTTGTTCCTGGCGGGTCAGATCAACGGTACCACGGGCTATGAAGAGGCCGCTGCCCAGGGCTTGCTGGCCGGTCTCAATGCCGCCCGGCTGGCCGGCGGCGCCGCGCCGGTCGTGCTGGAGCGGACGTCGTCCTATCTGGGCGTCATGGTCGATGACCTAGTGACACGCGGCGTTACGGAGCCGTATCGAATGTTCACGTCACGGGCCGAGTTCCGTCTGTCGCTGCGCGTCGACAACGCCGATGAGCGGCTGACGATGTGGGGCGCCGCGCTCGGCCTCGTGGGCAAGGGCAGGCTCGCGGTCTTTGCGGACCGCAATGCATCGATTGTGGCGTTGACCTCGCATCTGCAGACCTTGTCGGTCACGCCACAGCAAGCGGATGCTGTGGGCCTGCAGGTCAATCGCGACGGGGTGCGGCGCAGCGCCTACCAGATCCTGTCCTATCCCGATATCGGCTTCGAACAGCTCGCAAGGGTCTGGCCGGAGCTGGCCGCCTTCCCGCCTGCCGTCATCGCCCGGGTCACGGCCGATGCGGTCTATTCGGTGTACCTCGAGCGTCAGTCGACGGAGATTGCGGCCTATCAGCGCGACCAGGCGCTGAAAGTGCCCAACGATCTGGATCTCGAGGGCATCTCCGGCCTGTCGAACGAGCTCAAGGCCAAGCTCGCCAGCGAACGTCCGGCCGATTTGGCGCAGGCCGGCCGGATCGAAGGCATGACGCCGGCGGCGCTGACCCTGCTGGCGGCTCATGCGAGGCGGGGCCGGTCTCGCGTGGCTGCGGCACAGTGACTCATGACTGTTGATAATTCCGACCGTGCGCGCGCTTTGCGCTTGACGCCTGTTTCACGTGAAACAGAGGAAAGGCTGGCGCTGCTGGTCGCGGAACTGGGGCGATGGCAGGCGGCCAAGAACCTCGTATCCGGCGCGACGCTGCCGGAGGTCTGGACGCGGCATATCGCCGATTCCCTGCAGATCTATGGGCTGGCTCCTGACGCCCTCAAATGGCTCGATCTGGGGTCGGGAGGCGGGTTTCCCGGGCTCGTCATCGGAATTTGCCTGGCGGAGCGGGCTGGAGGCCATATCCACCTGGTCGAAAGCAACAGCCGCAAATGCGCCTTTTTACGCCATGCAGCGCGGCTGACCGGGGCGCCGGTCACCGTTCATGCGGCGCGCATCGACGATGTAATCGGCGAGTTCATTGGACAGGTCGATGTGGTGACGGCCCGCGCGCTGGCGCCCCTGCCCCAACTGCTCGACTGGTGCAAAGACATGTTGAGAACCGGCACGATCGGGCTCTTTCCCAAGGGACAACATCTAGATTCGGAATTGACGGACTCATCCAGATATTGGAAGATTCAGGCCTCAACGGTTTCCTCCGTCACGGATGGCGCCGCCCGGATCCTGGTGGTTCGCGCGGCCGAGAAACAGGCCGATCAATGACCGATCTGACCCCGATTTCCCTGCCGCGCCGCCCGCGCGTGCTGGCGCTCGCGAACCAAAAAGGCGGCGTCGGCAAGACGACGACGGCGATCAATCTCGGTACGGCGCTGGCCGCGATCGGCGAGAAGGTGCTGATCGTCGATCTCGATCCGCAGGGCAACGCCTCGACGGGGCTGGGTGTCGATCGCCGCAGCCGCAAATCCTCCACCTATGACGTGCTCTGCGGCGATGTCGGCCTCGGCCAGGCCATGCAGGAGACCGCCGTTCCCGGATTGTTCCTGGCGCCCTCGACTCTGGACCTGCTGGGCGTCGAATTGGAGATGGCGTCGTCCAAGGACCGGACACACCGCCTCAAGAACGCGATCGACGAGATGGTTTACGACCAGCGCTGCTGCGACCTGACCTATGTGCTGATCGATTGCCCGCCCTCGCTCAGCCTGATCACGATCAACGCGATGACGGCGGCGGATGCGGTGCTCGTTCCCTTGCAGTGCGAATTCTTCGCGCTGGAGGGCCTGAGCCAGCTGCTGAAGACGGTGGAGCAGGTGCGTGCGGGGCTCAATCCGCGCCTCATCATCCAGGGCGTGGTGCTGACGATGTATGACCCCCGCAACAACCTGTCCGGCCAGGTGATGGCGGATGTGCGCGAATTCCTTGGCGACAAGGTCTACGACACGGTGATCCCGCGCAATGTCCGGGTATCCGAGGCGCCGTCCTACGGAAAGCCGGTGCTGCTCTATGATCTGCGCTGCTCGGGCTCGCAGGCCTATCTGAAACTGGCGTCCGAAGTGATCCGCCGCGAGCGCGCGCTGCGCGCCGCGGCCTGAGCGAATTTGCGTAGAGGGTGACGGGGATGGCAATGGCCGAAGAACAGGGGCGGTCACGCCTGGGCCGTGGGCTGGCAGCGCTGATCGGCGATGTCGGCGAGGAAATCGGTGCGCTGGAGCGTGCCCGTGGACAGCGTCGCGTCCCGGTCGAGTTCCTGCGGCCGAGCGCGCGCAATCCGCGCCGCAGCTTCGTCGAGAGCGATCTCGAGGAGCTGACGGCTTCGGTCCGCGAGCGCGGCATTCTTCAGCCGATCATCGTTAGGGCGATCGTCGGCATGCTCGACGCCTATGAGATCATCGCCGGCGAACGCCGCTGGAGGGCGGCCCAGCGGGCTGGGCTGCATGACGTCCCAGTCATCCTGGTCGAGGCCGACGACCGCGAGGCGCTCGAAATCGCCATCGTCGAGAACGTCCAGCGCACCGATCTCAACGCGATTGAAGAAGCCGCCGGCTATGAGCAGCTGATCGCCGAGTTTAACTACACGCAAAACGATCTGGCGCGGGTGATCGGCAAGAGCCGCAGCCATGTCGCCAACACGCTGCGTCTGTCGAAACTGCCTGAATCCGTCCGGCGGATGGTCAGCGAGGGCTCCGTATCGGCCGGCCATGCCCGTGCGCTGCTATCCGTTTCGGACCCGGAATTCATGGCCCGGAAGATCGTCGACGAGGGCTTGAGCGTCCGCGACATCGAGCGGATCGTGCAGGACGAGTCGCGCGGCGAGACCAAGGGCGTAGTTTCGAAGCCGAGGGCCGAGAAGGACCCCGACACCCGCGCCGTCGAGAAGGCGCTGGAGGAGGCGCTGGGGCTGTCGGTGTCGATCGGCCACCGTGCCAATGGCAGCGGCGAGGTCAAGATCAGCTACAAGACGCTGGAGCAGCTCGACGCGCTCTGCCGCCGCCTCAAAGATTGAGGATCGGCGCTATTCGCCGCGAGCGGCGGTGCGGCCGAGGCGCGCCAGCGTCCAGAGCACGCGCGTGGCGCCAGCCTTGCCAATCTCACCGTCGCGCCGGGCGGCCAGCGTAGCGCTGCCCAGCAGGGTGACGGCTTCCATCAGCTTCGGCGTCGTCCAGTTCGCAAGCGCGGCTTCGGTCGCCGCGATGCGCGGATAGGGCAGGCGCATCGCCGCGACCATGTCCCGGGCGCTACGGCCGGCATCGACGCCCTGGCGGGCCTTGAGCATTGCCAGAGTATGGCGCAGCACCGCGCCCAGCATGACGCCGGCGTCAAGACCCTCGCCGGCGAGTTTGGCCTGGGCGAGATCGAGAGCCGGCAGTTTCCCTGAGAATACCGCGTCGATCAGCATGGCCTGCTCGCGCTGGGCGGTGTCGCCGACGACCGCATCGATATGTGCCAGGGCGACGGACGGCTCGCTGCCGACATAGAGGAGCAGCTTCTCGATCTCGCGCCGCGACGTCTGCCGATCGCCGCCGAGCAGGCCGGCGAGGTGGTCGCGGCTGCCGCGGTCGATCGTCTTTCCGGCTGCGCGCACCATCTCGTCGATGATGCCGCCGAGGTCGCGGGCGGCATCGCCGTAGCAGGGCACGACGAGCGCCGTCCGGGCGCGTTCGCAGGCAGTCCTGAGGGGGTTGGTGCGCTGGAGATCGCCGGCCTCGACGATCACGATGGCGTCCTTGGACGGCGTCGCCAGCAGCGGTTCGACGGCCGCCAGCAGCGGTTTGGAGGTGGCCGAAACGCGGATGGCCCGGCGGCCTCCGAAGAGCCCGATCGTGTTGGCCTCGTCGACGAGCTTGAGCGGGTCGGAGGCGATGTCGTCGCCGCTCATCCGGACGAGCTGAAAGGCGTCGGTGGGGTCGTCGACATGGGCGCGGGCCAGCGCCGTGGCGCGCTCGGAAACGAGGCCCGCATCGGGTCCGTAGATCAGGACGAGACGACAGGCGGGGTCGAGCCTGGCCAGCGCGCGATCGGCCTCATGCGCCTTGATGGCGACCATCGTCGCGCCCGGCCCCGCTCAGCCGGCGACGAGATCGGCGGCCATCTGCCCGCGAATCAGGGTCGCGAGGTTCTTGGCGGCGCGAACCTGTGCGTCGCGCGCCGCACGGACCGTGGCAAAGCGCTGCGACGACCGTTCATAAGGCGCCCGAACGATGTTGGTGCCCTGCGACACGACTTTGCCGGTGCCGTTCTCGGTCAGAGTCCAGGTCGCCGTGGCCACGAGAATCGCCGAATCCGCGCGACCGTTGGCGTAATCGACCGTCACGACCTCGATGGATTCGGCAATGCTGGCGTTGAACTTCAGCCGCCGGGAGCGATCCGGCTCATTGCCGCCATCCAGCTCGAAGACCAGCTCATTGCGCAGGTAATGGCCGATCAATCCCTTGATCTCTGGGACCTCGACCTCTTTCAGGGTGTCCTTGATGCTCCCGCCGGTGACGCTGCGGGTGTTCTCCGCATAGAGCGGCTGAAAGCAGCCGCCCGCCATCGCGGCGGCGAGCAGCGCGGCCGCCAGCATCAGCCGGCCGGCCGGGCGTGCTGTGGCGCGATGTCCGGTTTCAAACGACGACATTCACGATTCTCCCGGGAACGACGATGATCTTGCGGATCTCGCGGCCATCCAGCGCCTTGGTGACGACGTCGGACGCCCTGACCAGCGCTTCGACGGCGATCGTATCCGCATCGGCCGGCACGGTCACCTCCGCGCGCTTCTTGCCGTTGACCTGGACCGGCAGCGTCAGGCTGTCATCCCTCAGCAAGGCCGGTTCTGCCTCGGGCCATGAGGCCTCGCCGACGAGGCCCGGCTGGCCGAGCGCCTGCCAGCATTCCTCGGCGAGATGGGGCATCATCGGCGCGACGAGTTGGGTCGCGATGACGCCGGCCTCATGCAGCGCAAAGGCGATGTCGGGCGCCAGAGCCGCGTTCTCTGCTGCCGCGTCGAGCGCTTTCCCGATCGCGTTGGTGAGCGTGTAGACATGGGCGATGCAGCGGTTGAAGCCGAGCCGCTCGATATCGTTGCCAACGGCGTCCAGAGCCCTGTGGCTGGCCTTGCGCAGGGTCTCCGCGGGCTCACCCAGGGATGCGGGCCGAGGGGCGGTGTTGCCCGTGCGCTCGGCGATCTCCCCGAGCAGGCGCCAGAAGCGCTGGACGAAACGGGCGGCGCCCTGGACGCCCTCGTCGGTCCAGATCACGTCGCGATCGGGCGGGGAATCCGAGAGCATGAACCAGCGTGCGGTGTCGGCGCCGTAGGAGGCGATGATGTCGTCGGGATCGACGACGTTCTTCTTCGACTTCGACATCTTCTCGATCGCGCCGATCTCGATCAGAGCGGCCGTGTCGACATGGAAACCCTTGCGCTCGGCACCAGCGCCCTCGATGCGGACATCGCCGGGCTCGACCCAGTTGCCGTCGGCGTCGCGATAGGTCTCGTGGACGACCATGCCCTGCGTGAACATGCCGGCGAAGGGCTCGTCGAGGCCGGCATGGCCGGTCGCCTTCATGGCGCGCGTGAAGAAGCGCGAATAGAGCAGGTGCAGGATCGCGTGCTCGACGCCGCCGATATACTGGTCGACCGGCAGGAAGCGATCGACGACGGCGCGGTTTGTCGGGCCCTCGGTCCGCCAGGGATCTGTGAAGCGGGCGAAATACCAGGAGGAATCGACGAAGGTGTCCATCGTGTCGGTCTCGCGCCGCGCCGCGCCGCCACATTGCGGGCAGGCGACATGCTTCCAGCTCGGATGGTGATCGAGCGGGTTGCCCGGCTTGTCGAAGGAGACGTCGTCGGGCAGCTGCACCGGCAGGTCGGAATCGGGCACCGGCACCGTTCCGCATTCGGCGCAGTGGATCACCGGGATTGGGCAGCCCCAATAGCGCTGGCGCGAGACGCCCCAGTCGCGCAGGCGGAAGTTGACCTTGCGGGCGCCGACCGGGCGGTCGCCGCGGATCTCGCTCTCGAGCCGGCGGGCCACCTCTTCTTTCGCCTCCGAAATGGTCAGTCCATCGAGGAAGCGCGAATTGATCATGCGGCCGTCGTCGACATAGGCGGTATCGGTGATCACGAAGTTCGACGGATCGACGCCCTCGGGGGCGACGACGGGGGTGTTGCCGAGGCCATATTTGTTGACGAAGTCGAGGTCGCGCTGGTCATGAGCCGGGCAGCCGAAGATCGCGCCGGTGCCGTATTCCATCAGGATGAAATTGGCGACGTAGACCGGCAAGGTCCATGACGGATCGAGGGGATGGGCGACGCGCAGGCCGGTGTCGAAGCCGAGCTTCTCGGCCTTGTCGATGTTCTCCTGGGCCGTGCCGGTGCGCTTGCACTCCTCGATGAAGGCCTGCAGGGCGGGGCTGCGCGCGGCAACCATTCGGGCGACCGGGTGATCGGGGGCGATGCCGAGAAACTTCGCTCCGAACAGGGTATCGGGGCGGGTCGTGTAGACCTCGATCTCGTCGGCCTCGACCGCCTTCGATTCGAGAGCGAAACGAATCAGCAGCCCTTCCGAGCGGCCGATCCAGTTCTTCTGCATCAGGCGGACCTTGTCGGGCCAGCGGGTCAGGCCCTCCAACGCGTCATGCAGTTCCTGGCCGAAGGCGGTGATCTTGAAGAACCACTGCGTCAGCTCGCGGATCTCGACCGGCGCGCCAGAGCGCCAGCCTTTGCCGTCGATGACCTGCTCGTTGGCGAGCACGGTCTCGTCGACCGGGTCCCAGTTGACCTTCGCGGTCTTGCGATCGACCAGCCCGGCCTTCAGGAAGTCGAGGAACATCTTCTGCTGGTGGCGATAATAGGACGGGTCGCAGGTCGCGAGCTCGCGGCTCCAGTCCAGCGAGAGGCCCATCGACTGCAACTGCGTCCGCATCGCCGCGATATTGGCGTAGGTCCATTCCCGCGGATGGACCTTCTTCTGCTTGGCGGCGTTCTCGGCGGGCAGGCCGAAGGCGTCCCAGCCCATCGGGTGCAGCACGGCGAAGCCCTTGGCCCGCTTGTAGCGCGCCACGACGTCGCCCATCGCATAGTTGCGGACATGGCCCATATGGATGCGTCCCGACGGGTAGGGAAACATCTCGAGGACGTAGTAGCTCGGCCGCGGGTCGTCGTTGCTGGTTTCGAAGAGCTTGCGCTCCTCCCAGACGGCGCGCCATTTCGGCTCGGATTCCTTGGGATTGTAGCGTTCGACGGCCATGGCAGCGGGCTATTCTTGCATCATCGGAGGTGCCAGACGAGAGCCAGCTCTCGTCCAAGAGTTAGCGCATGATTGTATCCGAAAACCGGGTCCCACTTTTCGGCATCATGCTCTAGGACACCATTGAGGCGACGCGGTCAACGCCGTGCCGGGTCTGGAAGGGCAGCAGATGAACGATACGGTTACGCGATTGGCGGAAATCCGGGCGGCGATCGCGCGCACGGCGCGCGATTTCGAGCGCGAGCCCGATTCGGTGACGCTGATCGCGGTGTCCAAGACGATGCCGGCGGAGGTCATCCTTCCCGTTTTGGAGGCAGGGCAGCGCGTCTTCGGCGAAAACTACGTCCAGGAGGCCAAGGCCAAGTGGCCGGGGCTGAAAGCGCGGTTTCCCGATGCGCAGGTGCACATGATCGGGCCGCTCCAGTCCAACAAGGCGAAGGAGGCGGTCGAGCTGTTCGATGCGATCCATTCGCTCGATCGCGAGAGCCTGGCCAAGGAGCTGGCCCGCGAGATCGGCCGCAGCGGCCGGGCGCCGACGCTGTATGTGCAGGTCAACACCGGCGACGAGCCGCAGAAGGGCGGCGTCAGCCCTGCCGAGATCGACGCGTTCCTCGAAACCTGCCGGGTCCATCATGGCCTGGTGATCGAGGGGCTGATGTGCATTCCGCCGGCGGAGGATCCGCCCTCGCCGCATTTCGCCCTGCTGGCCAAGATCGCGGCTCGCCACGGCCTGCGGGGCCTGTCGATGGGCATGAGCGCCGACTACGAGGCAGCGATCCAGCTCGGCGCAACGCATGTGCGCGTCGGCAGCGCGATCTTCGGCGCGCGGGGGTAGGGCCTGCGCTCTCCTGCCCGGGCGCTGGCCCGAGCAGGAGAGCTTGCGTCAAATCCGCTCGCCGACGTCGATCCGGTTGCCGTCGGGATCCTCGAAGACGAAGGCGCGCAGGCCGTAGTCCTTGTCGCGCAGGCCCTTGACGATGCGCAGGCCGTGGGCCCGGACAATCGCGTGAAGGGCGTCGATGTCCTCGACCAGCATGTGAGCGACGGCGAACGGCGGCGGCCTGTGGTCGCGCTGCAGCGTCAGGTGCAGTTCACCTGCATCGCGCTTCAGGATGACGAAGCCGACGGGGTCGCCGTTCTCGAAGGCTTTGCTGAAGCCTATCGCGCCGACATAGAAGTCGCAGGCGCGCGCCATGTCGGCGACGGCGATGGTCGCGGCGATCCGGCCGAAGCGGAGGGTGTCGGAGGGGGAGTCGGTCATGGCAGTCTCGAGCTTGGAAACCGCGATGGGTGTGGGACGGTGCCCGCATGGCCGTCGGACGGTGCCTGGAGAGGGTCGAGACGGTGCTCGCGACCTCCATAATCCGCTCCGATCTATCTGACCAGCATCACGCAGCGCCGCGCCAGCCTGGGCAGCACCTTCGCGAAAACGTGACGCTCGACTGCGACGCAGCCCGCCGTGGGCGTGAAGCCCGGGCGGGCGAGATGCCAGAAGATCGCGCTGCCGCGGCCGCGAATCACCGGTGCGTCGTTCCACCCCAATTCGACGATGACGTCGTAGAGGGGGTCGTCGCGGGTCAGCCGCTCCTCAGCCTCGCCCGGAGGGCGGTCGATCAAGCGGTTGTAGCGGCGGTCCGCTACATCGTCGCACCAGGCGTCGCGCGCGGCGATGATGCGCAGCGGCAGCAGGCTGAGTGGGCGGCCGATGCGGTCGGCCCGGAAGAGCACACTGCGTAGCGGCAGATCGGCGCGGGGTGTCCGGCCGTCGCCCTCGCGTTTCAGCATCCCGATGCCCGCGCGGCCAAGCGCACAGGGAAAGGCGGCCCCGCCAGCGATCAGAAAGCCCTTCCGACGGTCGCGGACCGAGGCGAAGACGCGCAGGCGCGTCAGACGGCGAGGGCGCTCGAAAGCCGGGCGCAGCGGGTCTCGATCACGGTTTCTCACGGGAATTCCAATGGGCGTGACTTGCGGTCACGGTGGGGCCGGCTCATGGTGTGCTGCCATTTCTCGTGCGAACGATGTTTCATGCCCGCCGTGCATCATATCCTGCTGGTCGACGACGACCAGACCTTGCGAGACGCGCTCGCCGAGCAGCTCGCGCTCTATGACGAATTCAAGCTCTCGACCGCCGGCACCGCGACCGGCGCCGTGAAGGCGGTCCAGGCCGAGCGCATCGATCTCGCGATCATGGATGTCGGCCTGCCCGACATGGATGGCCGCGAGGCGGTGAAGCTGATGCGCAAGAACGGCTTCAAGAGCCCGGTGATCATGCTCACCGGCCAGGGCTCGGACGCCGACACGGTTCTGGGGCTCGAGGCCGGCGCCAACGACTATGTCGTCAAGCCGTTCAAATTCGCCGTGCTGCTGGCGCGGATCCGCGCGCATCTGCGGCAATACGAGGCGAGCGAGGACGCGGTCTTCCAGGTCGGTCCCTATACCTTCCACCCCGGCTCGAAGCTGCTCGTCAGCGAGAAGGGCTCGAAGACCAAGCTCACCGAGAAGGAAACCGCGATCCTGCGCTTCCTTTACCGGGCCGGCCGCAAGCCGATCGCGCGCGAGGTGCTGCTGCAGGAGGTCTGGGGCTATAACAGCCAGGTGACGACGCATACGCTCGAAACCCATATCTACCGGCTGCGCCAGAAGATCGAGCCGGACCCGGGCAACGCCCGGCTGCTCGTCACCGATGCCGGCGGCTACCGGCTGAACCCTTAAGTCCCGATGGCGCTCGACGACGACATTGCCCTGCTGGCCCGGCAGCCGCTGCTGAGCCTGATGGAGCGCGATGCGCTGAGGCTCGTCGCCTTCGCGGCGGAGAGCCGTATCCTGCGCGCCGGAGACGTGCTGTTTCGCGTTGGCGAGCCCTCGGACGGGGCGGTTCTGGTCGTTTCCGGCGCGATCGCCCTCAACAGCCGCGAGGATGGGCAGCCGGCCGAAGAGATCGTCGGATCGGGCGGGCTGATCGGCGAAATCGCGCTGTTCACGGCGGTGGCGCGCCCGGTCACTGCGATTGCGCGCGAGCCCACCCAGGTGATGCGGCTGTCGCGCAGCGTGATGCGGCGGGTGCTGGCCGAATCGCCGGATTCCGCGCAAGCCGTCGCGGCGGCGATCAGCGAGCGGCTGCGGAACTTCGTCGGCGAGCTGACGGCCGTTCAGGAGGCGCTGGCGGCGATCGACCGCGCCTGAGGCGCGACCGGGCCGCAATCGCCAGGGCGCCCTTCTGACACGATCAGAGCGCCAGTGTCACCGTCACCGGGACATGGTCGGACGGTCGTTCCCAGCCGCGGGCTTCGCGCAGGAAGGTGACGTCGCGCAGCGCGGGCGTCAGCGCGTCCGACAGCCAGATATGATCGAGCCGGCGGCCGCGGTTGGAGGCTTCCCAGTCGGCGGCGCGGTAGCTCCACCAGCTGTAGAGCTTCTCCGGCTCGGGCCGCAGCGTGCGCGCGGCGTCCGTCCAGCCGAGTTCGCTGCGCAGCTTCTCCAGCGTTGTGGTTTCGATCGGCGTGTGGCTGACGACATCGAGGAGCTGCTTGTGGCTCCAGACATCATGTTCGTACGGCGCGATGTTGAGGTCACCGAGCAGGATCGCCGGCCGGTCGGTCGGCCGCTGGGCGACGCCCCAGGCGCCGATGGCGTCGAGGAAGGCGAGCTTGTGGGCGAACTTCTCGTTCTTGTCGGGATCGGGGATGTCGCCGCCGGCGGGGATGTAGAAATTGTGGATCGCGATGCCGGCGGCCGCACCAGCGCCGGCGCCCAGCACCACGGTCACGTGGCGGGCGTCGTTGCGGCCGCACATCGCCATCGCGTCCTGCGCGGCGAAGGGCAGTTTCGAGACGATCGCGACGCCGTTATAGCCCTTCTGGCCGATGAAGGCCTGGTGGACATAGCCGGCCTTCTCGAAGGCCTTGCCCGGAAACTGCTCGTCGGGCGTCTTGGTTTCCTGCAGGCACAGGACATCGGGCGCATGGCGGCTCAGGTAATCGGTGACCATGCCGATGCGCAGCCTGACCGAGTTGATGTTCCAGCTGGTGACGGTGAGTTGCAAGGGCGCGGTTCCGGCGACAAGGGTGCCGGAAACTCATCCGCTGGCGCTCAAAAGGCAAGCCGCCTGACACGGCTTCCGGCCAAGCCTCAGAGCTTGCGCTGGTAGTCGATCACGAAATTCTTGGCGTCGGGTCGGCGCTGGGTGTCGAGATTGTAGAGCGAGACGGTCGTCTCGTAGCCCTGAGGATCGATCACGACCCATTGCCGCAGCACATTGGCGGCGAGATCGAATTTCAGCGCGATCTTCGAGGTACCGCCGAGCGTCGAACGATCCTCGAGGCGCAGCGTCAGCACGTCGCCATCGACGGCCGCGCCGGTGATCGTGCCCTCGCGGGCCAGGTCCATGCGCTCGCGCACCAGGAATTTGAGGGGTGTCTGGCCGAGCGAATAGATGTCCTGGGTCGCCAGCCGCTTGTCACGGACCGCAACCGACGTGCCGTCCGCGATCACCTCGATCGTGGCCGGCGGCGCATATTCGAAGCGCATTTTGCCGGGGCGCTGGATGTAGATCCGGCCCTCGAGGCGGCGGCCATCGGCCGCGTGCTGGATGAAATTGCCCTGCAGCGACGAGAAGCTGTTGAGATAGGCGTTCAGCCGCTCGATGGCCTCCTCCTGCGTCGCGGGCGCGCCGGCCTTGGCGCGAACCGGGGCAGGGGCCCTCGTGGTCTCCGTCGCGGCGATCACGGCTGCGGCGCCTGTCGCCTGGGTGGACGAGGCATCCGATACGCGCGGCAGTCCGAGGCCTGGAGGCCGCATCGGCGGCAGCGGCAGGGGACGGCTCACGGCGGGCCGTGCGGCGGCCGGTTTGGGCGGAAGGATCTGGAGCGGCTGGGCCATCAGCGAGGACGGAAGCACGACGCAGCCGAGCCATGCCAGCATCGCAGCCTTGGCCCGGAGGGTCGGATTCGATGTCATCAGCAGGCCTTGCTCCCCTTCGCGCCGATCCCATCCAGCGGACCCGACACCTGTTCATTTCGTGCCAGGCCTCAGCCCCGCTGAACACCTAACGCAATGTCATGTGTCAGGTTGCAGTGCCCTGATGGCAATTTGAGGACCGGGAGGCTCAACCACAAGGGCCAGACGCCGCGACAAGCCCCTTTTCAGTCCTCGTCTTCCCGTGCCCTGCCGGTCTCGACGAGGATTTCGCGTTTGCCGGCGTGGTTGGCGGGGCCGACGATGCCCTCATGCTCCATCCGCTCCATGATCGAGGCGGCGCGGTTGTAGCCGATCTGGAGACGGCGCTGGATGTAGGAGGTCGAGGCCTTCTTGTCGCGCAGCACCACCGCCACCGCCTGCTCGTAAGGGTCCTCGCTCTCGGAACTCGCCAGCGCGCCCTTGTCGAAGACCGCCCCGTCATCACCCTCGGCTGCAGCCTCTTCCTCCTCGGAGGTGACGGCGTCGAGATATTGCGGGCGCCCTTGCGTCTTGAGATGGGCGACGACCTTCTCGACCTCCTGGTCGGAGACAAAGGGGCCATGAACGCGGGTGATGCGCCCGCCGCCGGCCATGTAGAGCATGTCGCCCTGTCCCAGCAGTTGCTCGGCGCCCATCTCGCCCAGGATGGTGCGGCTATCGATCTTGCTGGTGACCTGGAAGGAGATGCGCGTCGGGAAGTTCGCCTTGATCGTGCCGGTGATGACGTCGACCGACGGCCGCTGCGTCGCCAGCACGACATGGATGCCCGCCGCGCGCGCCATCTGGGCGAGACGCTGGATCGTGCCCTCGATCTCCTTGCCGGCGACCATCATCAGATCGGCCATCTCGTCGACGATGACGACGATATAGGGCAAGGGCTCGAGGTCCATGACCTGGTCCTCGTAGATCGCCTCGCCGGAATGGCGGTCGAAACCGGTCTGGACGGTGCGGGTGATGACCTCGCCGGCAGCCGCAGCCTCGACGACGCGGGCGTTAAAGCCGTCGATGTTGCGCACCGACAGCTTCGACATCTTCTTGTAGCGCTCCTCCATCTCGCGCACCGCCCATTTCAGGGCAACCACCGCCTTCTTCGGGTCGGTGACGACGGGGGTGAGCAGATGGGGAATGCCGTCATAGACCGACAGCTCCAGCATCTTGGGATCGACCATGATCAGCCGGCACTGCTGCGGGGTGAGCCGGTAGAGCAGCGACAGGATCATCGTGTTGATCGCCACCGACTTGCCCGAGCCGGTGGTGCCGGCGACCAGGAGATGGGGCATCTTGGCGAGATCGACGATCACCGGCTCGCCGCCGATGGTCTTGCCGAGCCCCAGAGCGAGCTTGTGCTTGGAGCTCTCGAAATCCTGGCTCGCCAGCAATTCGCGCAGATAGACCGTCTCGCGCTTGGCGTTGGGCAGTTCGATGCCGATCGCGTTCTTGCCGGGAATCACCGCCACGCGCGCCGAGATCGCGCTCATCGAACGGGCGATGTCGTCGGCCAGCGAAATCACGCGGGAGGATTTCGTCCCCGGCGCGGGCTCCAGCTCGTAAAGCGTCACCACCGGGCCGGGGCGGACCTGCGTGATCTCGCCGCGGACGCCAAAATCCTCCAGCACGCCTTCGAGCAGCGTCGCGTTCTGCTCGAGCGCATCGGTCGAGATCGCCGTGGCAGGCAGCTTCTTGGGCTCGCCGAGATAGGTCAGCGGCGGCAGCTCGAACGCCTCGCGATCGAGCAGCGAGGGTTGCGCCTCGCGCTGGATGCGCTTGCCGGGCTTGGGGGCAGGCGAAGGCGCGGTCACGCGCGGCGCATTGAGGTCGCGCAGATCGAGCGGCTCGTCCTCGTCCAGCGCGAAGGGCGGGTCGAGATCGGGTTGGGCCGTGCGGGCGCCGCGCACCGGTGGCAGCGGGGCGGGATCGAAGGGCGGGACCGTCGGGCGGATGCCGGGTTCGCGCCGATGGCCGTCATTGAATTGCGGCTCGCGGCGGACCCGGCCGGCAGCCGGCGCCATGTCGCCGCCCTGGCGGCCTGCCGCCTGGGCGGCTGCGGCCGGGGGCTGCGGCAGACGCCGAAGAATCATGCCGCGCAGCGCCATCGCGCCATGGGCGAGCCAGCCGACGAGAATCACGGCGATGCCGGGCTCGTCGTCGCGCCGGTCCTCGCTGTCCGACCAGGATTCGTCGGCATCCTCGCCATCGGCGATCGGGTCCTCGTCGCCGACGAAGCCAAAGCCCGCGGCGGCCGTGACGGCGAGGATGGCGATGCCCGCATAGAGGAAACCGACCAGACCGCCGACGGCATTGCCGGCGAGACCGGCGAGGTTACGGGTGCCGAACAACAGCCCGTCGCCGATGACGCCGCCCATGCCGGTGGGCAGGGGCCAGCGTGGCGTTGCCGGCAGCGCGCTGCCGACGGCGGCGGTCGCGGCGATGCCGACGACCCAGAGGCCGAGCTTGAGCGCGCCGCGGTCGAAGAGATGGAACCGGACCAGCCTGAGCGACCAGATCAGCGGCGGAAACAGCAGCGCGATGACGCCGAGCCCGATCAGCTGCATCATCAGATCGGCGACCATGGCGCCCGGCCGGCCGAGCCAGTTCCGGACCGCGCCGCTGGTGGCGTTGTTGAGGCTCGGGTCGTCGACCGACCAGGTCGCAAGGGACACTGCCACGGCCGCCATCAGCGCCAGCACCACCAGCCCGGTGATCTCGCTGGCGCGGCGCGACAGGAACTCCCGCACCGGGTCGGGCAGGCGGTCCATCAGCGAGGTCGAGCGTCGGATCGTGCGCATGCGGGCTAAGCCGTCATCCCAGGGGGCGTGGGCCGCAACATCGGCCGGTCTGCGATACGTTAGGAAGGTGAGGTTAAGACCCGCTTAACCTTGGCGTCAGCGCCCTCATGCAGACGCCCACCCCTGAGCCCGATGACGGTTGCACCAAGCAAAAATCCCCGGCGGTCGCCCGCCGGGGATCGTGTTGGATCGTGTATCGAAGACCGAGGTCTCAGGGGTGGTAGGCACGCTCGCCATGCTCGGCGATGTCGAGGCCTTCACGCTCGGCATCGGGAGCCACGCGCAGGCCGACGACGACATCGACGATCTTGAAGAGGATCAGCGACCCGACGCCGCTGAAGATCAGCGTGAACAGCACCGCCTTGATCTGGGCCATGAAGGCCGTGCCGAACTCATAGGTGCCGACCGCGAGCTCGCCGGGCTTCGAGACATAGTCCGGGATGCCCGCGCCGCCGAGATCGACATTGACGAGGATGCCGGTCGCCAGCGCGCCGAGGATGCCGCCGACGCAGTGGATGCCGAAGACGTCGAGCGAGTCGTCATAGCCGAGCGCGTTCTTGACCGTCGAGCAGAACACGAAGCAGACGGTTCCGGAGATGAGGCCGAGCATGATGCAGCCCATCGGACCGGCGAAGCCGGCGGCCGGGGTGACGGCGACGAGGCCGGCGACCGCGCCCGAAACCATCCCCAGCAGGGACGGCTTGCCCTTGATCGCCCATTCGACGAACAGCCAGGCGACGGCGGCTGCAGCGGTGGCGACGAAGGTGTTGACCATGGCCAGAGCCGCGGTGCCGTTGGCCTCGAGGTTCGAGCCGGCATTGAAGCCGAACCAGCCGACCCAGAGCAGGGCGCCACCGATCAGGGTCATCGTCAGCGAGTGCGGAGCCATCAGCTCCTTGCCGTAGCCGATGCGCTTGCCGAGCAGGATGCAGCCGACCAGACCGGCGATGCCCGCATTGATGTGCACCACGGTGCCGCCGGCGAAGTCGAGCGCACCCCATTTGAAGAGCATGCCCGCATCGGCGTTGACGGCGTCGAGCGCGGCCTGCGCTGCGGCCTTGCCTTCCGCGGGCGCCTCAGCCAGCGCCTTGGCAGCGTTGCCGACGAGATCGGGGCCGCCCCAGTACCAGACCATGTGGGCCATCGGGAAATAGATGAAGGTGACCCACAGCACGGTGAACAGCAGCAGCGCCGAGAACTTCATGCGCTCGGCGAAGGCGCCGACGATGAGGGCCGGCGTGATGCAGGCGAAGGTCATCTGGAAGGCCAGATAGACATATTCCGGGATCACGACGCCGTTGGAGAAGGTGGCGACGGTGGTGGTGGCGTCGACGCCGCGCAGGAAGGCCTTGGAGAAGCCGCCGACATAGTCGTTCAAGCCGCCGCCATTGGTGAAGGCGAGCGAGTAGCCGTAGATCACCCAGAGCAGAGAGACGATGCTGACGATGGCGAAAACCTGCGTCAGGACCGAGAGCATGTTCTTGCTGCGGACGAGGCCGCCATAGAACAGCGCGAGGCCGGGGATCGTCATGAGGAAGACCAGGACGGTCGAGCTCATCATGAAGGCGACGTCACCCTTGTTGGGGACGGGGGTGGCGGGGGTCTGCGCGAGTGCGCCGCCGGCAGCGGCAAGCGCCAGCGCGACGAGCCCGACCCGGCTGATGGTCTTGAAATTCATCTTTGAAAACTCCTCGGAAGGATCGCGGGTCATCAGAGGGCGTCGCCGTCGGTCTCGCCGGTGCGGATGCGCACGGCCTTCTCGATCGACGACACGAAAATCTTGCCGTCGCCGATCTGGCCGGTGCGGGCGGCTGCCGTGATCGCCTCGATCACCTTGCCGACGAGTTCGTCGGACACGGCGACTTCGATCTTGATCTTCGGCAGAAAGCTCACGGCGTATTCGGCGCCACGGTAGATCTCGGTATGGCCCTTCTGGCGGCCATAACCCTTCACCTCTGTCACGGTCAGGCCGTGCACGCCGATGGCGGTGAGCCCGTCGCGCACCTCCTCCAGCTTGAACGGCTTGATGATAGCCATCACGATCTTCATTGTTGGGTTTCCCCGTTCCGCCGCCCGGAAGTCAGCCCCGGCGATCCTGTTGCGCCTCGCGCGCTTGTCATCGCAGCGCGTCGGGAGGTCCCAATTCAAGGCGCGTGCCAACTGGCGTTCGAGGCATGCGCGAAGATGCAGCAAACGGAAAAACCCGCGACCGGATGTGATTCCGGTGCGGGCAGGCTGCTCAGAGGTTAGGCGACTGGCTAATTGGTGGGCGTTTGCCTAAAACGTCGTCACGCGCGATCGGGGCGCGGTCGCACGAGGCCCTCCTGGGCGACGGATGCGACGAGGTTGCCGCGTCGGTCGAAGATGAGCCCACGCGAAAATCCGCGTGCTCCCGAGGTCGAGGGGCTGTCCTGCGCGTAAAGCAGCCATTCGTCGGCGCGGAACGGCCGGTGGAACCACAGCGCATGATCGAGGCTGGCCGCCTGGATCTTCGGATCGAACACGGTGGTGCCATGGGCGATCAGGCTCGAATCCAGCAGCATCAGATCCGAGGCATAGGCCAACACCGCCTGATGCACGGCCGGATCGTCGGGCAAGGACTGCATGGCCCTGATCCAGACGTGGAATTTCGGCTCCATCGCCTCGCCGGTGCCGGCATAACGGGCGACCTCGACCGGGCGGATCTCGATGGGCCGTTCGCGCTCGTAATAGGCGCGCACGGCCTTGGGCATGTTGGGGAGGATGCCGCGGTTCATCGCATCGCGATCGGGCAGATCCTCCGGCATCGGCACGTTGGGCATCGGCATTTGATGGTCATAGCCCGCCTCCTCGACCTGGAAGGACGCCGACATGGCGAAGATCGCCTCCCCCTTCTGGATCGCCAGCACGCGCCGGGTGGTGAAGGAGCGGCCGTCGCGCAGGCGGTCGACCTCGTAGATGATCGGAATCTCGGGGTCGCCGCCGAGCAGGAAATAGGCGTGCAGGGAATGAGGCTGGCGCCCCTCCACGGTCTTGCAGGCGGCGTAGAGCGATTGCGCGATGACCTGGCCGCCGAAGACCCGCGGCCAGCCCACCTTGGGGCTGCGACCCCGGAACAGATTGCGTTCGAGCGGCTCGAGGTCGAGGATCGACATCAAGGAGTCGCTGATCTGGGACATGGTCGAAACGGCTCTGCTGACGGACGGGTTGACGGTCGAGCCGGCTTGGGCACACAGGACCGGCCGGTTTCCGCCGCATCAGCACCGACCCGTCCCGGATCGTCAAGCGGGGTGCGCGCCTCAGGTCACGCATCGCCGAGGAGGACAGAAACAGCATGGCCGTTCAAACGCAGCCGCGCGAGGCGATCGTCATTGCCGGTGGCGGCATTGCCGGGTTGACGCTCGCGCTCGCCCTCAAGCGGGCGATGGGTCCGAGCTTTGCGATCACCGTTGCCGATCCGGCCCTGGGCGGCCCCGAGCGCGCCGACAACCGGGCCTATGCGGTCGCCGCGGCGGCGCAGGCGATGCTGCAGACGCTCCGGATCTGGGATACGATCGCCGCCAGCGCGCAGCCCATGACCGAGATGGTGATCTCCGACAGCCGCAGCGGCGACGTCGTGCGCCCGGTGTTCCTGACCTTCGACGGCGAGGTCGAGCCCGGCCAGCCCTTCGCGCATATGGTGGAGAGCGCGGCGCTGATCGCGGCTCTGACCGAGGCCTGTCGGGAGACGGGCGTCGCGCTGCGCGGCGAGGGCGTCGTGCAATACGCTGCCGACGACGGCGGCGGCACCGCCACCCTGACGAGCGGCGCGATGATGGCGGTCCGGCTTCTGGTTGCGGCCGACGGCGCGCGCTCGAAACTGCGCGAGCAGGCCGGGATTGGCTGGGTCGGTTGGGATTACCGGCAAGCGGGGCTCGTCGCCACGATCGGGCATGAGAGGCCCCATGACGGCCGCGCCGTCGAGCATTTCCTGCCCTCGGGGCCGTTCGCGATCCTGCCGCTGCGCGATGGCGGACGGCTGGGGCACCGCTCCTCGATCGTCTGGAGCGAGCGCACCGAGAACCTGCCGGCGCTGCTTTCGCTCGACGAGGACGGCATGCTGGCCGAGATCGAGCGTCGCTTCGGCCTCGAACTCGGCGAGATCGCTCTGGAGAGCCCGGTTTCGTCGCATCCGCTCAGCTTCGGGGTCGCGCGGCGTTTCGTGGCCCCGCGCCTGGCACTGCTCGGCGACGCCGCTCATGTGATCCATCCGATCGCGGGCCAGGGCCTCAACCTCGGCCTGAAGGACGTTGCCGCGCTGGCCGAGACGATCGTCGATGCCGCGCGCCTCGGGCTCGATCCGGGGAGCGAGGACGTGCTGGACGGCTATGAGCGGGCGCGGCGCTTCGACACGGTGGCGATGGGGGCCGTCACCGACGGCCTGAACCGGCTGTTTTCGAACGATGCCACGCCGATCCGGCTGGCGCGCGACCTCGGGCTCGGGCTCGTCGACCGCCTGCCGGGGTTGAAGCGCTTCTTCATCCGCGAGGCGGCGGGCATGGCGGGAGCGGCGCCACGGCTGCTGCGGGGCGAGGGGCTTTGAGCCAACTCGTACCGGGCAGGAAACGCGCGGTCATCCCGGGCTTGCCCCGGGATCCAACATCGAGCGCCGTCGAGCCCTAGGATGGATCCCGGATCAGCGCGGCTTCGCCGCTTGTCCGGGATGACGGTCGTGTTTCCCGTGAAACATGGTTGGGTCCAAGCGCTGCTCACCCCTCCAGCGGGCGCGCCTCTTCCGGCAGCATGATCGGGATGCCGTCGCGGATCGGGTATGCGAGCCTGGCAGCGCGGCTGACCAGCTCCTGCCGCGCGGCGTCGTATTCGAGCGTCGTCTTGGTCAGCGGGCAGACCAGGATTTCCAGCAGCTTGGGGTCGATGCGCGTGGTGGTTTCGGTGGCGAGTTCGGTCATCGGGTTTCCATGGGCTGTGCCGGTTCGGTGGATTTGAGCGTTCAGGTCGTCTTGCGGGGCAGGTCGGCCAGCATCCCGGCCGCCACCATCAGTTTCGGGAGCGACAGGCCCGAGGCGGTGATCGCCTGGACCGTGCTGCGGGTGCGGTCGACATCGCTCTTTCGCTCTTCGAGCCAGCTGTCCAGCCGGCCGGTCGCGCCCTGGCCGGACGCGATCTCCCGCGTCAGGCCCGCTTGCGCGTCGGACAGGGTCTCGATGGCGCGTTCGCGGGCGAGGCGCTCATAATCATCCGTCGCCGGGACGGCGGCGGCCGCCGCCGCCAGCATGGAGAGGCCGAAGACCGCATCGACGCCGAAATGGATCGATGCGACCTCGGCGAGGTCGCGTTTCGCCTGTTCGGCGATATCGACGATGTCGGTGGCCTGGGCCAGCGCCGGCAGGCTGGCGATGCGTGTCGCCAGAGCGGCCGGCACGCCCTCCGAGGTCAGCACGGCGATGCGCGCGTGCTGCGCCTGCGCCGCGGCGTCGGGCAACAGCCCGTCGAGCGCCGAAGCCAGCGTCGCGACGCCGGCCTTGTAATGGGCGACGGTCGGCTCGATCGTTCCCGGCTTCGCCACGCCGCGGCGGAGAAACCAGCGCATGCGATCGCTGACCAGCTCCTGGACGGCGGCGTAGAGGCCGAGCTGGATCTTGCCGGGCAGCTTCGCATCGAGCGCGTCGATCTCGCCGTTGAGCGCCATCAGGTCGAAGGAATCGCGGGCGATGGCATAGGCTGCGGCGATGGCGGGCACCTCCGCATGGGTCAGGGCCGAGAGCACGGGCACGAGCGCCGGGCCGCCGCGGTTGACGATGGCGTTGGCGAGCTGCGTCGCGACGATTTCGCGGCGCAGCTTGTGGCCGGCGATCTCGGGCGCATAACGCTCGCGCAGCGCGGCCGGGAAATACCGGATCAGTTCGCTGTTGAGGTAGCGGTCGTCGGGCACGTCCGATTCCAGCAGCGCGTCGTGCAAGGCGAGCTTGGCATAGGCAATGAGCACCGCCATTTCCGGGCGCGTCAGGCCTTCGCCACGCTTTTCGCGCTCGGCCAGCACGGCATCGCTGGGCAGATATTCGACGCTGCGGTCGAGCCGCCCTTGGGTCTCGAGCGTCTGCATCAGATAGCGCAGCCCTGGCGTCGCGGCCTGGCCCTGGGCCTCCGTCAGCGAGAGGGCGAGCGTCTGCAGATAGTTGTTGCGCAGGACGAGCAGGCCGACCTCGTCGGTCATCTGAGCCAGCAGCGCATTGCGCGCCTCTTCCGGCAGGCGGCCATCCTTCACAGGCGCCGCGAGCGCGATCTTGATGTTGACCTCGACGTCGGAGGTGTTGACGCCGGCGGAGTTGTCGATGGCATCGGTGTTGAGACGCACACCAGCCCGTGCCGCCTCGATGCGGCCACGCTGGGTCGCGCCGAGATTGGCACCCTCGCCGATTACGCGCGCGCCGATCTCACCGCCGCTGATGCGAATCGCGTCATTGGCGCGGTCACCGACCTGCGCATCGCTCTCGTCGGAGGCGCGGATATAGGTGCCGATGCCGCCGAACCAGAGCAGATCGACCTTCGCCTTCAGGATCGCGGTCATCAGCTCCGGGGGGGAGACCTCGGCCTTTGACAGACCCAGGAGGGTCTGGACGGCTGCTGAGAGCGGAATGCTCTTGGCCTGGCGGGAGAACACCCCGCCGCCGGCCGAGATCAGGCTCTTGTCGTAATCCTGCCAGGAGGAGCGGGGCAGGTCGAACAGGCGCTGCCGCTCGGCCAGCGACTTTGCCGGGTCGGGATCGGGATCGAGGAAAATGTCGCGGTGGTCGAAGGCGGCGACCAGCCGGATCGCCGGCGACAGCAGCATGCCGTTGCCGAAGACGTCGCCCGACATGTCGCCGACGCCCGCCACGGTGAAGGGCGTCGTCTGGATGTCGATGTCGATCTCGCGGAAATGCCGCTTCACCGCCTCCCAGGCGCCGCGGGCGGTGATGCCCATCTTCTTGTGGTCGTAGCCCTGCGAGCCACCCGAGGCGAAGGCATCGCCGAGCCAGTGGTGCTTCTCCAGCGAGAGTGCGTTGGCGGTGTCGGAGAAGGTCGCCGTGCCCTTGTCGGCGGCGACGACGAGATAGGGATCGTCGCCGTCATGGCGCACGGTGTCGGCCGGCGGAATCACCGTCTCGCCATCGAGATTGTCTGTGAGCTCAAGCAGGGTGCGCACGAAGATGCGGTAGCTCTCGGTGCCCTCGGCGAACCAGGCGGCGCGGTCCGAGGCCGGCGGCAGATGCTTGGGCACGAAGCCGCCCTTGGCGCCGACGGGGACGATCACCGCGTTCTTGACCTGCTGTGCCTTGACGAGGCCGAGCACCTCGGTGCGGAAATCCTGTGGCCGGTCGGACCAGCGCAGGCCGCCACGGGCGACCTTGCCGAAGCGCAGATGGATGCCCTCGACGCGGGGCGAATAGACGAAGATCTCGTAGAGCGGGCGCGGCAGCGGCAGCGAATCGACCCTCGCGCAGTCGTATTTGATCGAGATCGTGCCGCGCGGCTGCCCGTCGGGGCCGATCTGGAAGAAGTTGGTCCGCAGGGCTGCATCGATCAGGTTGACGAGGCGGCGCAGGATGCGGTCCTCGTCGAGGCTGGTGACCGCGTCGAGCGCGGTCTCGATCGCCCGGCGCTCGGCGTCGCTCTTCGCGGTACGCTCGGCTTCGCTCAGGCGCGGATCGAATTTGGCGACGAAGAGGGCGACAAGCCGCGAGGCGATGCCGGCATGGCGCGTCAGCGCATCGGCGATGTAACCCTGCGCATAGGGCGCGCCGATCTGGCGCAGATAGCGCCCGAGCGCGCGCAGGAGCGAGGCCTCCCGCCAGGCGAGGCCCGCCGCCAGCACGAGCTGATCGAAGCGGTCGGATTCGGCGAGCCCCCGGAACTGCGCCATCAGCGCGGCCTCGATCAGCGGATCGAGGCGTGCGAGGTCGATCTCGCCGTCGTCGGCGCGTTCGAGCGTCATGTCGTGGAGCCAGACGCGCGTCGTATCCGTGGCCTCGCCGGCGGCCGGCTGCGGCGTGATGTTGTAGGTCCGCTCGTTGACGACACGGAAACCCATGTTTTCCAGTACGGGGACGCGGGCCGAGAGCGAGATCGCGACGCCGAGCGAAAACACCTTGAGGTTGGCGCGGGTCGCGGGATCGCCCTCGCGGCGGTAGAGGTTGACGGCGCGGGCGCGCTCCGGCGTCAGCTTCTGGAGGACGTCGATGTCGCGAAGCGTCTCGGCGGGCGAGAAGCGATCGCGATAGGCCGCGCCGAAGGCCTCGGCATAGCGCTCCGCCAGGGCGCGGGCGGCGGGGCCGGAGCGCTCGCTGTCGAGAGCGTCCTTCAGCCCGTCGCTCCAGGTGCGGACGATCGCGGTGATGCCGGCTTCGAGCGTGGCGCGGTCGATCTTGGGCGTTTTGCCCTCGTCGCGGCCAATGATGTAATGGGTGCGGGCGAGCGGCCCCTCTGGATAGGCCGGATAGGCCGCCGAGATGCGGCCCTGATAGAGGCCGGCCAGGAATTCGCCGACGCGACGGCGCACGCGGGTGTCGTAGCGATCCTTGGGAATGAAGACGAGGATCGAGACGAAGCGGTCGAATTCATCGACGCGTGCCAGCGCGCGGATCCGCGGCCTCTCGGTGAGCTGGAGGATCGACAGCGCGAAACTCTCCAGCGTGGCGGCGTCGATCTGGAAGAGTTCGTCGCGCGGATAGGCGTCGAGCACATTGTAGAGCGCCCGGCCGGAATAGCTCGCGGGATCGAAGCCGATGTTACGGGCGACGCGGGCGACCTTCAAACGCAGATAGGGAATCTCGAGCGCGCTGCCGGTATAGGCGTTCGCAGTCAGGAGGCCGACGATGCGCAACTCGCCGTCGAGCCGCCCCTCGGGTGTGAAGAGTTTCACGCCGACATAGTCGAGATGGACGCGGCGGTGGACGCGGCTCTTGACGTTGGCCTTGGTGATGATCAGGGCCTGGGGCTTGGCCAGGAAGGCCCGAATCTCGGGCGTGACGGCGACCATCTCGCGGTTCTTGCGCAGGATCTTGACCGCGGGGTCGCGCAGGATGCCGAGGCCCGAGCCCTCGATCGGATCGGCGGCGGCATCGCCATTGGGGAAGCGGTAGGCGCGGATACCGAGCAGGGTGAAGTTGTCGCCGGCGATCCATTCGAGGAACTGAAGCGCCTCGGTGACTTCATCCTCCGGCAAGGGCGGCGGGTTGCCGCGATAGGCTTGGATCACCTCGGTGATTCGGCCGCGCATCGCCGCCCAATCCTCGACCGCCAGCCCGACATCGGCATAGACGCGTTCCAGCCCGGCGCAGAGCCGGTCGCGGGCCTCGGGCGAATCAATTCGCTCGAGATGGATCTGGATCAGGCTCTCGCGGCGGGTGCCTTCCGGAGCGCGGCCGGCGGCTTCGCCGGCCAGTGACAAAAACGCACCGTCGGCGCCGCGCGCGACCGCGAGGATCGGATGCGCCACGAGGCGGGGCTCGTAGCCCTGCTCGGCCAGTTCGGCGAGCGTCGAATCGAGCAGGAACGGCTTGTTCTCGTTGACGACCTCGAGGATCGTGAGTTGGTGCTCGCGGTCCCGGCTGCTGAAGGCGTCGTCCCGGAAGCGGAGATTGATGGCCTGGGGGCTGCGGGGCGCCTGAAGATGCTCGTAGGCGGAGGCCGCAGCGCGAGCCAGCATGTCGGCCGGCAGGGCCTCGAGGTCCTCGGCGACGGCACGTCCGTAAAGCAGGCGGGGAAAGTCGGGCGGCATCGCTCCGGGCAGGCCTGCGGCGGCGGTCTCGATTGCGGAAACAGCCGCAGCCGTCGCATTGGTCACGCGCTTGCCCATGGTCCACCCCTGTTATTTTGCCCCAGCGATGACATAGGCTGGGACGCCTTTCAATTGCGGCGCGCAGCGGGGCGAAGACCCGGGCGACACGACAGGACATCCATGATGGTCAAACATGACAAACCGAAGCCCGGAGAGAGGCCAGCGCCGCAGGATGTCGATCCGCCTGCCATGGCGCTCGATCTCCCGCCAGGGCTTCTCTCGGCCGAGAACCAGGCCTATTTCGACAAATGCCTGGAAAAGCTCGGCTTCGTCCCGAACGTGCTGGTCGCCTACGCCCATGACGACGCCAAGCTCTCGGCCTTCGCCGCCTTCTACAACGACCTGATGCTGGCCCCGTCGGGCCTGTCGAAGCTAGAACGCGAGATGATCGCGGTCGCGGTCTCCAGTGTGAACCGCTGCTATTATTGCCTGACGGCTCATGGCGCGGCCGTGCGCCAACTCTCGCAGGACCCCGTGCTGGGCGAGCTGATGGCGATGAATCATCGTGCGGCCGACCTGTCGGTTCGCCACCGCGCCATGCTGGACTTCGCGGTCAAGCTGACCGAGACGCCGCATCTGGTCGGCGAGGACGACCGGGCTAGGCTGCGGGAAGCCGGTTTCGGGGAGCGCGACCTGTGGGACGTCGCGGCGGTCGCGGCCTTCTTCAACATGTCGAACCGCATGGCCTCGGCGGTCGATATGCGTCCCAATGTCGAGTACCACCGACAGGCACGCTGAAGCGTGCGGGCGCAAAGAAAAACGGCCGGCGCAGGGCGCCAGCCGCTGAGTTGGCCTCGACTGAGTGGCCCAGCCTCACCAGATCCACGGGGGGCTGGGGGGCTGACAAACCGAAGACCGATAAGACCGGGCCGTCGAGACAACTTCGCTATTTCACCCAACCAACGGGGCGGTCGCTTGGCCGGATCGCGGCGAGAATGCGGCGGCTTTGACGAAGCCGTGATGTCCGTCCGGACGGCGCCGTGTTCGCCTGCCGGACCGGGAAAGCGACCTCGCCCGGATTGCTTGCCAGCACAGCATCGCGAGCGCATCATCGCGTGCCAAACAGCAAGGCGGCCGCGCGCGGTCGCCGGTCGGGAGGCATCATGAGCGAGAGCGACACGCCGCCATCGCAGCCGATGGGCGGGATCATTCCCTTCCCCGGTGCGGTCAAGCCGGCTGCGGTCACCTTCGACCGTCGTGAATTGTCGGAGCTGCTCAATCTCTACGGCCGCATGGTGGCCGCCGGCGAATGGCGCGACTACGCCATCGACTTCCTCAAGGATCAGGCACAGTTCTCGGTCTATCGCCGCTCGTCGGAGGTGCCGCTCTACCGAATCGTCAAGACACCGGCGCTGGCCAAGCGGCAGGGCGCCTATTCGGTGGTCGCCGCGACGGGGCTGGTGCTGAAGCGCGGCGCCGAGTTGTCCCGCGTGCTGCGCGTGCTCGACAAGAAGCTGAGCGTCGTCGGCTGAATTTTCCGTCATTGCGAGCCTAGCGAAGCAATCCAGAAGGACTCGCTCTACGGCTCTGTATTGCCTCGCTGCGCTCGCAATGTCGGGTCGGGCTCACGTTCATGGCGGCGTCGCGCCGCCCTCTCCCAAATCCTTCTGCATCAGCATCTGGTCGAGCCAGCGGCCATGCTTGAAGCCGACTTTTTCCGCGACGCCGATCAGGCGGAAGCCGGCCCGCTCATGCAGCCGCCGCGAGCCGACGGAGGCGCCGGTCCCGTCGCCGATTACCGCGATCATCTGGCGGAAGCCCTCGGCCGTGCAGGCCTCGATCAGCGCGGCCAGCAAGGCACTGCCCATGCCGGCGCCCTGGGCGTCCGGCGCAATGTAGATCGAGTTCTCGACCGTCGAGCGATAGGCCGGACGGGGCCGGTAGGCGCTGGCATAGGCATAACCGAGCAACAGGCCGTCGCGCTGCGCCACGAGATAGGGATACCCGCCGGCCAGGATCGCTTCAAGCCGTCGCAGCATCTCGGCCTCGTGGGGCGCGTCGAGCTCCCAGGAGGCGGTGCCGTTGCGCACGGCGTCGCCATAGATCGCCGCGATGGCAGGAATATCGGCGGGGGTGGCCGGGCGGATTGACGGCAGCATCATGCGCCGATCATCGCTACTCACACCCAAAAGAAAAGCCCCGGCCTTGCGACCGGGGCTCGTTGTCTGTGCATGTCCCACCCGGGTGAGGGGTGGGACCGCTGATCACTCCTGCTTGCTGCCGAACAGCGAGAGCAGCATCTGGAACATGTTGATGAAGTTCAGGTAGAGCGACAGAGCGCCGTTCACCGAGAGCTTCGCGGCCTCCTCCGGGTTCATGTCGGAGTAGAGGTACATCTCCTTCAGACGCTGGGTGTCCCAGGCGGTCAGGCCGGCGAAGACCAGCACGCCGATCGCCGAGACGGCGAAGGACAGGGCGCTGGACTGCAGGAACAGGTTCACCAGCGAGGCGATCACCAGGCCGATCAGGCCCATGATCAGGAACGAACCCATCGCCGACAGCGACTTCTTGGTGGTGTAGCCGTAGAGGCTCAGCGCACCGAAGGTCGCGGCGGTGATGAAGAACACCTTGGTGATCGATTCACCCGTGTAGACCACGAAGATCGACGACAGCGACACGCCCATCACCGCCGCGAAGGCGAAGAACATGGCCCGCGCGGACGAGGAGCTCATGCTCTCCGCCTTGAACGAGAAGAACAGGATGAAGGCGAGCGGCGCCAGCATCACGACCCATTTCAGCGGGCTGGTGTAGAGGGCGGTGCCGAGCGGGGTCAGCGCCGTGACTTTGCCGGTCGGCGAGACGCCGGCGATCGCCAGCATGGAGATGCCGATCGCAGCGAGGCCGGTGATGGCCAGGCCGATCGACATATTGTTGTAGACGCCGAGCATGAACGAGCGCAGGCCCTGATCCATCTCGACGGCGCTGGTCTGCTGGGCGCGGCCGGCACCCCAGACTGGAGCATTGCGGTCGAAGTTGCTCATCGAGCGAGTTTCCCCTGACAGTGATTCCGAAGACGGCCATCGCGTCCGGCGATGCCCTGTCGTCGCACACAACCGTGGCGATGAACGGAATATGAGGGCGTTCGCCGGTTCTTACAAGGGGCCTTCATGGTTAAAAGCGGAGCCCCATAGAAACGCGACGCCCCATCCATGCAAAGTTACGCCCCTGTAATGTCTAGCGTGAGTCCTTTTCAGCTAGTCATCACAAATTCCGCAGATGAGAAGCTGGCGCTTTCGATAGTATTTTCAGCGTGCCAGTGAGCCCGAACAGGACAGTGACGCCGACGGCCGCAGTCGCGGCCAGTAACGCCCCGGTGGGGTCACTGACGAATTCGATCTTCATCACTTGCGTGACGACGCCCCAGCCCGCCAGAGCGCCTGCGACAACGCCGAACAGCGCCGAGACGAGGCCGATCGCGGCGTATTCAAGGGCGTACGACGAAAGTATGAAACGGCGTGTCGCGCCCAGCGTCTTCAGGATCATCGCGTCGTAAAGTCGCGCGCGCTGGCCGGCCGCCAGCGCACCGCCCAGGACGAGCAGGCTCGCGGCGATGGCGAGGCCCGATGCGCCACGAATGGCGGTGGCGAGCTGGCCGACGATGGTGTTGACCGCCTCCAGCGCGTCCTTGACCCGGACGGTGGTCACGGTCGGGAACTCGACCGCCAGCCGGCGCAACAGGGTGGCGTCGGTGCCCCCCGCCGGGCCGTTGGCGGGTGTGATGGTGGCAAGATTGGTGTGCGGCGCACCGGCGAAGGCGTTGGGCGAGAACAGCATCACGAAATTGATGCCGAGCGAGCGCCACTCGATCGTCCGCAGATTGGCGACGCGGGCGGTGATCGTCCGGCCGAGCACGTTGACGGTCAGGGTATCGCCGATCTTGAGCCCGATGCCGGCGGCGTTCTGCGCATCGAAGGAGACCAGCGGCTCGCCGCTGTAATCGGCCGGCCACCATTCGCCCGCCGAGACGCGCGATCCCTCGGGAATCGTCTGCGAATAGGTGATGCCGCGGTCGCCGTCGAGGATCCAGGCCGATTGCTCGGAGGCCTTGATGTCCTCGGCGCGGACGCCGTTGATCGAGACGATACGCCCGCGCATCATTGGCACGCGCGCCAGCGTCGCGCCCGGACGCTCCTCTTTCAGCACGGCATCGAAGCGGGCGGCGTCGGCATTGGGGATGTCGAGGAAGAAGAAGCTCGGCGCCTTCTCCGGCAGGGACTGTGTCAGCTGTCGGGTCAGGCTGGTGTCGATGAAGGCGAGCGCCGAGAGCAAGGCGACGCCCAGGCCCAGCGAGAGCACGAGCGACGGCGTCAGTGCGCCCGGCCGGTAGCTGTTGGCCAGCGCCATGCGCAGCGAGGGGTTCCGGGGCCTCGGCAGCGCCCGGGCGAGCGCCATCAGCCCCCAGGAGACGCCACGCAGCAGCAGGAAGATGCCGGTCATCACGGCCATGTAGATGAGCGCGATGCGCCGGTCATAGGCAAAGGCGAGCGCGACGCCGACGAGCCCGGCCAGCGCCAGCAGGCAGATCGCGATGTAGATCGCCCGCGGCCGGCGGGCGTCGGGCTCGATCTGGTCCCGAAACAGGGCCGAAACCGGCACGTCATGGGCCCGGCCGAGCGGCAGGATGGCGAAGACGAGCGCCGTCAGCAGGCCGTAAAGTGCGGCGACGCCGAGTTCGCCGGGCGCCAGGGTCGGCTCGAAGGGAACGGGCAGGACGGATTTCAATGCGGCGCCCAGCGCGAAGGGCGCGGCGGCGCCCAGAGCCAGGCCGATGGCGGTGCCGAGCGCCGCGACCAGCATCACTTCGGAGAGGTGGATCGCGACGACGCGGCCGCCGGTGGCGCCGACGGCCTTCATCGTGGCGAAGTCGAGCTTCTTGGCCTCGACGAAGCGGCGCACCGCATTGGCGACGCCGACGCCGCCGACAAGCAGGGCGGTGAGGCCGACCAGCGTCAGGAACTGGGTAAAACGTTCGAGATTGCGCTGGAAGCCGGGATTGGCGTTGGCGCGGGAGCGGATCTCCCAGCCGGCATCGCGCTGCTGCGCGCCGGCATCCGCGATCAGCGCGGCGAGGTCGGCATCGCTTGCGGCTTGCGGCGGCAGGGCGACGCGGTAGGTCCAGCGCACGAGGCTGCCGGGCTGAAGCAGGCCGGTCGCGCGCAGCGCCTCCTGCGAGATCAGCAGACGCGGGCCGAAGCCGACGCCGGCGGCGATCTTGTCGGGCTCGGAGACGAGGTTGGCGCGCAGCTGCACGCGGGCGGAACCGAGGAGGACGACGTCGCCGGGTTTCAGATCGAGCCGGCCGAACAGGACGGGGTCGGCGACGGCGCCGAAGACGCCGTCTTTCACCGCCAGCAGCTCCGCGACGGGCGCATTCGGCTCGGCGACGAGTTCGCCGATGCCGGGATAGCCTGTATCCACGGCCTTGATCTCGACGAGGGCGGCGCCCTTATCGCCGGCATTGGCCATGCCGCGCATCGTGGCGATGGTGGAGACCGTGCCGCGGCCGGTCAGGAAAGCCAGTTCCTGCGGCGTCGCCTCACGGTGGATCAGCCCGAAGGCGGCATCGCCGCCGAGGATGCGCCGTCCCTCGCGGGAGAGGCCCTCGGTCAGGCCGCGCGAGGTGGAGGCGACGGCGGCGATGGTCATGACGCCCAGCGCCAGGCAGGCGATGAAGACGCCGAAACCGCGCAGGCCCCCGCGCAGATCGCGCCAGGCGAGGCGGAAGGCCAGCGCGGCGCCAGCGGCGGGCGACGGCGGCTTCGGGAGGGGCTTGACCGTTCCGTGCATGATCAGGCCACCGCTATGGCGGCGTCGGCCTGGGCTTGCGTCTCGATGCGCCCGGCGCGCAGGCGCACGGTGCGGTCGCAGAGCGCGGCCAGCGAGAGGTCGTGCGTGACGAGAACCAATGTCGCGCCGCGTTCGCGCCGCAGCGCGAAGATCAGATCGACGATCGAGCGGCCGGTGGTCTCGTCGAGATTGCCGGTCGGTTCGTCGGCGACGAGGATGGCGGGGTCGGGTGCGACGGCGCGGGCGATGGCGACCCGCTGCTGTTCGCCGCCCGAAAGCTGGGCCGGGTAATGGTCCATACGGTCGCCCAAGCCGACATTGCGCAGCTCGGCTTCGGCCCGGGCGAAGGCATCGCCGGCGCCGGCGAGTTCGAGCGGCAACGCGACGTTCTCGCGCGCCGTCATCGTCGGGACAAGGTGGAAGGACTGGAAGACGATGCCGATATGGCGGCCGCGGAAGACGGCGAGCCCGTCCTCGTCGAGCTTGCCGAGATCCTGGCCGGCGACCTTGACGATGCCGCTGTCGGGCCGCTCCAGGCCGGCCATCGTCATCAGCAGGGTCGACTTGCCGGAGCCCGAAGGGCCGACCAGACCGGTCGCCTGTCCGGCGGCCAGCGACAAAGAAACACCCTTGAGGATATGGACGCGGGCGGCCGCACGCCCCAAACTAAGCTCGACATCCTGCAATTCGATCGCCGGCTGATCCGTCGGTGGGACGCGCGTATCGCTCATCATCCAATGATCCTGACTTCGATATCCATCACCGACCCTGCTCGCACGCAAACGCGGCCCGAGCAGGGCAAGCCGTCATGTCGTCCCCTGAAGCGGCGATATGGGCGCTGCCTGGCGCTTGTCCAATCTCTCTGCGCCGCTTTTCTGCTCTGTCTCACCGTGCTGCCGATCGCGACCATGGCCCAGACGTCCCCCCCCAGCCCCAGCCTCCCTGGCGCGCGCGCGCTGAAACTCGTCGCGCTCGGCGACAGTTTGACAGCCGGCTACAACCTGCCGGCCAGTGCGGCCTTTCCGCCGGTTCTGGAACGGGCCCTGCGCGAGAAGGGCCATTCTGTCGAGATCGTGAACGCCGGCGTCTCCGGCGACACCGTCCAGGGCGGGCTCGAGCGGCTCGACTGGTCGGTGGCGGATGGCACCGACGGCGTCATCCTCGAACTCGGCGCCAACGACGCCCTGCGCGGGCTCGATCCGGCGGTGACGCGCAAAGGCCTGGAGGCGATCATCACGCGGCTGAAGGCCCGCGGCATCCCGATTCTGCTGGCCGGCATGTACGCCCCGCGCAATCTCGGCACGGAGTATGCAACGCGTTTCGACAGCATCTATCCCGAGCTTGCGAAGGCGCATGGGCTGGTGCTCTACCCGTTCTTCCTGGAGGGCATTGCGGGCGACCGTGTGCTCAACCAGCCCGATCTGCTCCACCCCACGGCCGAGGGCGTTCGCGTCATCGTCCGCAACATCCTGCCGACGGTCGAGCGCTTCCTCGCGACGCTGCCGCCCAAGTCCTGACCCTCCCGCGGGCCGTCGCGCCCGTCGGACCGCCTTCCCCCATCTGCTCGACGCGCGCCCATCGCCCGCCGCTTCCGGAGTTGCTTCGCCATGGAATACCGCCGTCTCGGCCGCACCGATCTCCAGGTCTCGGTGATCTGCCTGGGAACCATGACCTATGGCGAGCAGAACACCGAGGCCGAGGGCCATGCGCAGATGGATTACGCGCTCGACCAGGGCGTGAACTTCTTCGACACGGCGGAGCTCTACTCGATCCCGCCCAAGGCGGAGACGCAGGGCTCGACGGAGCGGATCCTCGGCAGCTGGTTCAAGGCGCGCGGCAATCGCGACAAGGTCATCCTCGCCTCGAAAATCTGCGGGCGCGGCGCCAACACCTGGTTCCGCGACGACAAGAGCCCGACGCGTGTCACGCGCAAGCAGATCCGCGAGGCGGTCGAGAAGAGCCTCAAGCGGCTGCAGACGGACTATATCGACCTCTACCAGATCCATTTTCCCGAGCGGCCGATGCCTTGGGGCTCGAACCCGACGCGCTTCTCCAAGGCCGCCTTCGAACGCCCCGCGGACGAGACGCCGATCGCCGAGCAGCTCGACGCCTTCGCGGAGATCGTGAAGGAGGGCAAGATCCGGCATCTCGGCCTCTCCAATGAGAGCGCCTGGGGCACGATGAGCTTCGTGCGCGACGCCGAGACCCGCGGCGGGCCGCGCGTGCAGTCGATCCAGAATTCCTACAACCTGCTCAACCGTACCTTCGAGACGGCGCTGGCGGAGATCGCGATCCGCGAGGATGTCGGGCTGCTCGCCTATTCGCCCCTCGGCCAGGGCTTCCTGACCGGCAAATATCTCGACGGTGCCCGTCCCGCCGGTGCGCGCACGACGCTGTTCGACCGCGGCCAGCGCTACCAGACGCCAGGCGCGGAGGACGCGATCAAGCGCTACATGGCGCTGGCGCGCGACAACGGGCTCGACCCGGCGCAGATGGCGCTCGCCTTCGTGAACACCCGCGCCTTCGTCACCGCCAACATCATCGGCGCGACCTCGATGGAGCAGCTCAAGACCGACATCGCCTCGATCGCGGTCACGCTGTCGCCGGAGCTCGAGGCCGGCATCGACGCGATCCACCAGCTCGTCGGCAATCCCTGTCCCTGATCCGGGCTCGATAGAGGCGCTGCCCTGTCGGGCAGCGCCTGCCCGGCATTTCGTCTCGCCAGAGTCACAAAAAACTGGCACTGATTCGGACATGCCGAGGCTGTTCACAGCGCTTGAGATTCCCGCCGAGGTTGCCTCGGCGTTGACGCTGCACCGGGGCGGACTGGCCGGGGCGCGCTGGATCGATCCGGCCGATTATCACATCACGCTGCGCTTCCTGGGCGATGTCGACCGGCGCACGGCCAATGATCTCGACGAATTCCTCGGCGATATCCGCAGCTACCCGTTCGAGGTGACGCTCGATTCGCTCGGTACGTTCGGCGGCGACAAGCCGCGTTCGGTGTTCGCGCGGGTGCAGCCGAATGCGCGACTCACCGAGCTTCAGGGCGATCTGGAGCGGCTGATGCGCAAGCTCGGCCTGCCTGCGGAGAGCCGCAAATTCGTGCCGCATGTCACGCTGGCGCGGCTGCGCGACACGGCGCCGGCCGATGTGGCGCATTATCTCAGCCTGCACCCGATCGTGCGGCCGATCAGCTTCACAGCGCGGCGTCTCGCCTTGATGTCGTCGCGCGATTCGGTCGGCGGCGGGCCTTATGTGCTGGAGGCGGCCTATCCGCTGGGGCCGTCCTATCCCAACCGGCCGTTGCGGGGCGAGTTCCAGCGGAGATGAGCATGCCCAAGCGATTGGGGCCCGAGGCCCGCAATGAAGCGCTGACGATCCTGACCGGCTGGAAGCTGGCCGAGGGGCGCGAGGCCATCGTCAAACGCTTCGTCTTCCGCGATTTCAACGAAGCCTTCGGCTGGATGACGCGCGTCGCGCTGCTGGCGGAGGCCATGGGTCATCACCCCGAATGGTCCAACATCTATCGCACCGTCGACGTCACGCTCGCCACGCATGATGCCGGCGGCCTGACCGAGCTCGACGTCAAGCTCGCCCGCGCCATGGATGCGCTGGGGAGCTGATCGTACTGGTCACGGGGCTGCGGCGGGTCGCACCCAGCCGCAAGCCCTGAGCGCCGCCTCCATATGGGGCGGCGCCGGCGCCTCGATCCGGATCGGCGGCTTCTTGCGATAGAGTGGCACAGTGACGGAGCGGGCGTGAAGCTGCAGGCCCGGCCCGCCCTCGCGCGGCGCGTCGCCATAGATCTCGTCGCCGAGCATCGGCCAGCCCGAGGCTGCGCAATGGACGCGCAACTGATGGGTGCGGCCGGTGATGGGCTCCAGTTCGAGCCAGGCGAGCGGGCCGGCTTCGTCCTGCCCTCGCCCCATCACCCGCCAGCGCGTCTGCGAGGGCAGGCCGTCGGGATCGACCTTCATCCACCAGCCGCGATCGGGTGCGCGCTTGCCCAGTGGCAGATCGATCAGCCCTTCGTCGCTTTCAGGGCCCCCCTGGACGATCGCCCAATAGGTCTTGGCGATGGCGCCGTCGCGGAACATCTGGTTCAGCTCGGCCATGGCGCGGGGGTGGCGGCCGAGGATCAGGCAACCCGAGGTGTCCTTGTCGAGACGGTGCGCGGCTTCCGGCCGGCGCGGCAGGCCGAAGCGCAGCGCGTCGAGATGGTCGGTGAGGACCGGGATGACGCGGCGCTTGGCCTGGGGGCCGCGATGCGAGGGCAGGCCGGCCGGCTTGTCGATGACCAGCATCATCGCGTCGCGATAGAGCAGCGGGAAGGGCAGCGGCGGCTCGTCGCGCGGCGATTCGGGACGCGGCATGCCCGGGCTTGCTTGCGAAATTTCTGGTCGGTCGGGCGTGGTCATGGCATTGCGCTAGCGAAGGCCAACCTGCCGCGCAAGCACGCGCCGCTCCGCGGCGAGGCCACGGGAAGAATGATGAGCGAGAACGAACCGAAGAAGCGCGGCTTCTTGTCGAGATTGTTTGGCCTCGAGCCGGAGCCCGAGACGCCGCAATCCCAGGCGTCCGCGTCGCCCCCGACGGAGGTGCCGCCCGAAGCGCCGCTCGCGGACGCCCCCATCGCGCCCGAGCTGCTGACCGGCGAGGCCGGGCCGCTGCCGATCGCGATGCCGGAGCCGGCACCGGTCCAGGCTGCGCCCATAATGGCTGCGCCGATCGTCGCTGCGCCCGAGCCCAAGCGGAGCTGGTGGCGGCGCCTGACGGAGGGGCTGTCGCGGACCTCCTCGGCGCTGACGACGGGGATCACCGACCTCTTCACCAAGCGCAAGCTCGATTCCGCCACGCTGGAGGACCTCGAAGACATCCTGATCCAGGCGGATCTCGGCCTGGCGACCGCCGCGCGCGTCGCCAAGGCAGTCGGCGAGGGGCGCTACGACAAGCAGATCGAGCCCTCCGAGGTGAAGGCGATCCTGGCGCGCGAGGTCGAGGCGATCCTGAACCCGGTCGCGCAGCCGCTTGTGATCGACGCCACCAAAAAGCCGTTCGTGATCCTGATGGTCGGCGTCAACGGCTCGGGCAAGACGACGACGATCGGCAAGCTCGCGGCGAAATTCCGGGCCGAGGGCAAATCCGTGATGCTGGCGGCCGGCGACACCTTCCGCGCCGCTGCGATCGAGCAGCTCAAGGTCTGGGGCGAGCGCACGGGAGCGGAGGTCGTCTCGGGCAACCAGGGAGCCGACGCGTCGGGGCTCGCCTTCGAGGCGCTGCAGAAGGCGAAGGCCACCGGTACGGATGTGCTGTTGGTCGACACCGCCGGGCGGCTGCAGAACAAGACGGGGCTGATGGACGAACTCGCCAAGGTGGTCCGCGTCATCCGCAAGCTCGATCCGGAGGCTCCCCACGCGGCGTTGCTCGTGCTCGACGCCACTGTCGGCCAGAACGCGCTGAGCCAGGTCGAGGCCTTCGGCGATACGGCCGGCGTCACCGGGCTGGTGATGACCAAGCTCGACGGCACGGCGCGCGGCGGCATTCTGGTGGCGCTGGCGGCGAAGTTCGGCCTGCCGGTGCATTTCATCGGCGTCGGCGAGGGCGTCGAGGATCTCGAGCCCTTCTCGGCGCGCGATTTCGCGCGAGCGGTGTCAGGGCTGGACGAAGCGGCATGACACTTGATGTGCTGTCTGCAATATCGGTAAAATTGGACGTCTGTTTCAATAGTACCGTCTTGTCGGCTGCGACAGGCTTTTTCTATGCTCGCAACAATAGGGATTATCTAGTTACAAATTGGCATGTTGTTTCTGGAAGAGATCCTCGAACGGGTCAACCGTTGAATAATCTAGGGTCTGTTCCGAATAATATTCGTCTAAATCTTCATACGAAAAACCCTCTTGAGTTTCGTATGGGGCTGTCTATTGAATTATATAATGAACATGGATTTCCATGCTGGATGCAGCATAAAAATCATGGTCAGTCAGTTGATATTGCTATAATTGATTTCGAAATTGATAAATCAATGGACTATATAAAGATATATAGCTATCATAAAAGTATTTCAGATGACGCTTTAAGGTATGTTGTTGGGAATGACGTATTTATAATTGGATTTCCCCGAGGGATTGGCATTCAAGGACTATTACCAATCTGGAAGCGCGCATCAATTGCTTCTGAGCCGGTCGTCGGAATCGACGACAGGCCGGGCTTTCTAGTCGATACGGCGACACGTGAAGGAATGTCTGGCTCGCCGGTATACCGCCGCACTTGGGGGGCGGCAAGCTTCGAGAACGGGAGTGAGTTGGTTGGCCCCGGAGATTTTACTCGCCTGCTAGGTGTTTACTCCGGGCGACACGGCGGGAATGACGAGTTTCTAGCACAACTCGGTCGCGTTTGGAGTTCGTCGCTAATCGATGAAATAATTGACGATCCAGTCTCGGGAATCTTTGAACTGAAATGACGAATCTCAGCACCAAAAAAATCAACCCCCTGCTCAAGCTCGCGCTGGAATTCGGGCCGCTGGCGATCTTCTTCTTCGCCAATTCCTATGGCGACCGGCTTTTCGGCGTCGCGCCCGACCGGCGCATCTTCGTTGCCACGGGCATCTTCGTCGTCGCGTCGCTGGTGGCGCTGGCGGTTTCGCGCATCCTGATGGGCTATCTGCCGCGCATGGCGATGGTGAACGCCGTGGTCGTGACAGTGTTCGGCGGGCTGACGATCGCGCTGGACGACGCGTTCTTCATCAAGGTCAAGCCGACGATCGTGAACACGCTGTTCGGCTGCGTGCTGCTGGGGGGGCTTTATTTCGGGCGCTCGCTTCTGGCGCTGGTGCTGGAATCGGTGATGCAGCTCGACGAGGAGGGCTGGCGCAAGCTGACCCTGCGCTGGGGTCTGTTCTTCTTCGTGCTGGCGGCACTGAACGAGATCGTCTGGCGCACGCAGACCCAGGATTTCTGGGTCGCCTTCAAGGTCTGGGGCGTGATGCCGCTGACCATGGCGTTTGCCCTGGCGCAGACGCCGCTGATCCTCAAGCACGAGATCAAGCCGGCGAAGGCAGGCGAGTAGTCGCCCCAGCAGCCGACCTTGCCATTTGGCGGCGTCATCATCATCTTTAGCCAAATGGCGGAGGAGGATGGCTGATGGCCCTGCTGGAGATCGACACCGCGGCGCGCGGCTTCGCGCCGGAACCGATCACCGATGACGAGGCGGCCGCGATGTTTCGGGCCGCGGTCAACCTGTTCCGGCACTGGCGGCTGACGGACGAGCAGGCCGCCACACTGCTCGACATGCCCCCGCGCAGCTATGGCCGCTGGAAGGCCGGGCAGATCGGCCGCATCTCGCGGGACGGCAAGGCCAGGCTCTCGAACCTGATGGGCATCCACAAGGCGCTGCGGATCCTCTTCCGCGAGCCCCAGCGCGGCTATGACTGGATCCATGCTGCGAACGCGGTCTTCGCCGGGCGCCCGGCGTTGCAGGTGATGCTCGGCGGCGAACTCACCGACCTGATGCGGGTGCGACGCTATCTCGACGACGAGCGGGGCGGCTGGTGATCGACCCCGGCGGCCTGCCGGTCGCGGAGGTTTTCTGGCGCGGGGCGGTGCGCATCATCCGCAGCCTCTTCCCGCCGATCGATCTGTTCGAGGACATCGCCGACCCGGCCGAGTGGCCGCTGCTGCTCTCGGCCGAGCAGAAGACCAATCCGCGCCTGATGGAAACGATTGGCCAGCTCGACCTCGTGCCGCCCGAGCGGCGGGTGGCGGGGCCGGGTGCGACCTGGCTGATGGCGCCCTTCACCCATGTCAGCAGGGACCGCCCGAGCCGCTTCTCGGCCGGCACCTTCGGCGTGCTCTATGCCGGGGAGAGCTTCGAGACGGCGCTGTTCGAGACGGTGCATCACCATGCCCGCTTCATGGCGGCGACGCGCCAGCCGCCGGGTTGGACCTCTCAGTTCCGCGAAATCCGCCTCGATATCGCGGCGCCGCTGCATGATCTGCGGGGACCGGGGCCGGAGTTCGCGGCGGCCCTCGAGCCGGATGACTATGCCGCGAGCCAGGCGCTGGGCGCTGGGCTGCGCGCGGCCGGCTCGGAGGGCGTGGTCTATCCCAGCGTGCGGCATGCGGGCGGGCAATGCGTCGGGCTGTTCTATCCGGACGGGGCCTCGCAGCCGGTGCAGGGCCGCCATCTCGACTATCACTGGAATGGCGAGCGCGTGGACCTTTATCGGGATCTCAGTGCCGGCAGGATCTACCGGATCGTACAGGCGTAGCGGCTTCGGCGATCACATCCCGCTGTTGCGCATCTGCGTGACCTTGTAGGGCTCGCCCTTGGCATCATACGTCGTCCACTCTCCGACCTGCTCGCCCTTTTGGAAATGGCCTGAGCGAAGTTTGGTCCCATCCTTGCGGAACCACTCCCAGTAGCCGGTCGGGACATCGTCGATGGTCTGTCCCCTCGCCCAGAGGCTGCCATCCTTGTGGAGCTTTTCGAACGGGATCGCGTCGGCCATGGCGGCCCTCCCTACTTCGCTGCCATCCTCAGCGCGCCGTCGAGCCGGATCGACGAGCCGTTGAGCATGTCGTTGTCGATGATGCTCTTCACCAGTGCCGCATACTCGGCCGGTTTGCCCAGCCGCGAGGGGTGCGGGACGGAGACGGCCAGCGACGCGCGCGCCTCCTCCGGCAGGCCGTCGAACATCGGCGTTTCGAACAGGCCGGGCATGATCGTCATGACGCGGATGCCGTAGGCGGCCAGTTCCCGCGCGATCGGCAGCGTCATGCCGGCGACGCCGGCCTTTGACGCGGCATAGGCTGCCTGCCCGATCTGGCCGTCCTGCGCGGCGATCGAGGCGGTGCAGATGAAGACGCCGCGGCCGCCATCGGCGGTGACGGGGTCGAGTGCTGCCAGCGCCGCTGCCGATTTCGCGATCATCCGGAAGGTCCCGGTGAGGTTGATCGCGAGCGCCTTCTCGAACAGCGCGCTGTCATGGGCGATCAGCTCGCCGGTCTCGCGCTTCTTCGAGACGATGCGGCGTCCCGGGGCGATGCCGGCGCAGTTGACCACGATGCGGGCGACCCCCTGGGCGGCGCGGGCCGTTGCCAGGGCAGCATCGACGGAGGTTTCGCTGGTGACGTCGCAGGCGACGAAGAGGCCGCCGATCTCGGCAGCAATCGCCTCGCCGCGCTCGGCATTGAGGTCGAACAGCGCGACCTTGGCGCCCTGGCCCGCCAGCATGCGCGCTGTCGCCTCGCCGAGGCCGGACGCGCCGCCGGTGACGATGGCGGCGACGGAGGAATCGAGCTGCATCGGCTTGTCCTGTCGTGAATGGCGACTTCCGAGGCTAAGGGGTCGCCCGGGCGCGTCCAAGCCGGTTTCTTTGCACGCCCCGTTCGGCAGACCACTTGTGCGGGGTTTCCCGCAGGGCCACATCTTTCGACAGGGCGCGGACATCTCCCACAAGAGTATGATCGCGCTGTTCACCACGCGCCCTGAGGAGGGGCACCATGAGCGACGGTTTCACCTCCCGCTTCACCGAGGAGGAAATGGCGGCGATCCGCAAAAGCCTGCGCGACGAGGCCCGCTTCGGTTCGGAGTTCCTTGGCCGGCTGAAGCGCGTGGCCAAGCGCATTCCCTTCGCGGAGGATCTGCTGGCGGCGTGGTTTTGCGCGCGCGACCCGGTGACGCCGCGCCGCGTGCGGCTGACGCTGCTGGCCGCGCTCGGCTATTTCGTGCTGCCGGTCGACGCGCTGCCCGACATCATGCCGATCCTCGGATTCACCGACGATGCGGCGGTGATCGCGGCCGCGCTGGCGGCTGTCGCCAGTTCGATCACGCCCGGCCACCGCGAAAAGGCCCAACAGGCGATGGCGGAGCTTTGAGGCTCCGTCACAGCGTCAGGACAACCTTGCCCTTGGCCTTGCGGTCGCCGATCAGCGCATAGGCCTCGACCCAGCGTTCGAGCGGGATCTCGGCATGGACATGGGCGCGGATACGGCCGTCGGCTGCCCAGGCGAGCAGTTTTTCCATGTTGGCGCGCTGGGCTTCCGGGTCGCGCCGGACGAAATCGCCCCAGAACACGCCGCGCAGGTCGCAGCCCTTCAGCAGCAGCAGGTTGAGCGGAATCCGGGGGATGGCCCCGCCCGCGAAACCCACGACGAGATAGCGCCCCTCCCAGGCCATGGAGCGCAGCGCGGGCTCGGCGAGGTCGCCGCCGACGGTGTCGTAGAGCACATCGACGCCGCGTCCCTCGGTCAGCCGGCGCAAGCCCGCCCGGATATCCTCCAGCGCATAGTCGATCGCCTCCTGCGCACCGTGCTCGCGGGCCAGCGCCAGCTTGTCGGCCGAGGAGGCGCAGGCGATGACGCGTGCGCCGAGCAGGGCGCCGATCTCGACGGCGGCGAGACCCGCTCCGCCCGCCGCGCCGAGGATGGCCAGCGTCTCGCCCCCCTTCAGCCCGGCGCGCTGGATCAGGCCGTGCATCGCCGTGCCATAGGTGACGAACAACCCCGCCGCCTGCGCATCGCTCAGGCCGTCGGGCACCCGAACGGCATTGTCGGCGGGGATCACGACGCGCTCGCGGGCGGCGCCGTAGCCGAGCCAGGCGGCGACGCGCTCGCCGATGCGCCAGCCGGTGACGCCCTCGCCGAGCGCCGCGACCGTACCCGCGCATTCGGCCGACGGCGAGAACGGCAAGTCCGGCTTGGTCTGGTAGCGGTTCTCGATGATCAGCGTATCGAAGAAGTTCAGCGCCGCAGCCTTGACCGCAATAGCGATCTCGCCCGGGCCCGGCTGCGGTGCGGCCATGTCGCGGATGACCAGCCCCTCGGCCGGGCCGTGGCTTTCGCAGAGCAGTGCCTTCATCGTTGTCCACCTGTCGCAGAACCGGCCGGGAGCTCGCGGCGCTCGGCGCTTCGCCGCGACTGTGCCATGCGTCCCAAGCCAGCGAAACGTCCCAACCCGCCCCCGGCATTCGCATTTTCGCCAGGATCGTGGCACTCTAGTGATCCTGCCTGCACCCGCGTGTCCTCAACGGCTGGTAAAGGCAGTGTTAAGATTTTTAATGATTGATGGCGGCCATGATCAGTTCGTTTCTCCGTGCCGGCGTTCCCGCCACGCCCCGTTTCACCGTCGCACTGGCCGTCCTGGCCGCCTGCTCCGGTCTCGCTCTCGCGCCGCTGTCCGCCTCGGCGCAGCAGCAACGGCCACGCCCTGCGCCGGCTGCTGCTACGCCTGCCGCTGCCGGACAGGGGCAGGCGATGCTGCTGGAAACGGCGGGCAAATGGCAGGCTTTCTCCTCGCAGCAGGGTCGCGCCAAGGTCTGCTACGCCTTGTCGAAGGCCGAGAGCCGGCTGCCGGCGAACCTAAGGGATGTCGAAGGGCTGCTCTTCGTCGCGACGCGCCCTGCCGAGGGCGTGCGCAACGAGATCAGCTTCGTGATGAATTTCGACCTCAAGGAAGATGTCGAGCATCAGGCGATCATCGGCTCCGAGCGTTATGCGCTCGTGGCCAAGGGCCAGAACATGTGGCTCAAGAATCCGGCCGAGGAACCGCGCATGCTCGATTCGCTGCGCAAGGGCGCCGGTCTCGAGATCAAGGGCACCTCGAAGCGCGGCAACCCGACAGCCGACAAATATTCGCTGTCGGGTATGAGCCAGGCGGTCAAGCGCGCCGAAGAGGCGTGCAGGTAAGTCGGGTCGGCCTTTCAGCGCCATGACCTTTGCTGCTCCCGGAGGAACCCCGTCAGGGGCAGATGCCGGGGATGACGGCAAGGTGAAGCCGGTGCGATTTCGCGGCTCGGCGTTCTCGTGCTATGAGCCGCAGCCATTCGGGCCCGTGACGCCCGACCCGAGCCAGAGTTCCGATGACCTTGTCCGTTCTTGACCCCGCCGCGACAGCGGCCGAACCCGTTTTGCAGCGCCTGTCGCTGGTCGGCCGCACGCGCGCCGGGCTGGCCGAGGCGCTGGCCGAGATCGGGATCCCCGAGAAGGAGCGGCGCATGCGCGTCGGCCAGCTCTGGAACTGGATCTATCATTATGGCGTGCGCGACTTCGCCGAAATGACCACGATCGGCAAGGGGTTGCGCGGGGCGCTGGCCGAGCGCTTCACGCTCGACCTGCCGGAGGTGACGGCCGAGCAGATCTCGACCGACGGCACGCGCAAATGGCTGATCCGGATGGCGCCGACCGGTCCGCGCGACCGCGGCGCCGAGATCGAATGCGTCTACATCCCCGAGGTCGATCGCGGCACGCTCTGCGTCTCCAGCCAGGTCGGCTGCACGCTGACCTGCACCTTCTGCCACACCGGCACGCAGCGCCTGGTCCGCAACCTCACCACCGAGGAGATCGTCGCGCAGTTGATGGTGGCGCGCGACCGGCTCGGCGACTTCCCCAACCGCAGTGCACCGGGCGGCGCCTTCGTGCCCAAGGATGGCGGGCGCTTCGTCTCCAACATCGTCTTCATGGGCATGGGCGAGCCGCTCTACAATTTCGACGGCGTGCGCGATGCCATCGACGTCATCTCCGACAATGAGGGGCTGTCGCTGGGTCGCCGCCGCATCACCGTGTCGACCTCGGGCGTCGTGCCGCAGATCGGGCCGCTCGGCCACGAGATGGGCACGATGCTGGCGATCTCGCTGCATGCGGTGCGCGACGATCTGCGCAACGAGTTGGTGCCGCTGAACAAGAAGTACCCGATCGCGGAGCTGATGGAGGCCTGCCGGACCTATCCGGGGCTGACCAACGCCAAGCGCATCACCTTCGAGTACGTCATGCTCAAGGGCGTCAACGACAGCGACGCCGAGGCGCGCGATCTGGTCCGGCTGCTCAAGGGCATTCCGGCCAAGATCAACCTGATCCCGTTCAACCCCTGGCCCGGCACCAAATACGAATGCTCGGACTGGGACCGGATCGAGCGTTTTTCCGAGATCGTCTTCCGCGCCGGCTATGCCTCGCCGGTCCGCACGCCGCGCGGACGCGACATCCTGGCCGCCTGCGGCCAGCTCAAGAGCGAGACCGAGAAGCTCTCGGCCCGGGCGCGGCTGATGCTCGACCAGGACGATGCGGCCGCGGCGAACGCCGGCTGATCCGATGCTGCGCTGGCTCCTGCTGATTCCGTTCGCGCTGGTGATGGCCATGGCTGCCGGGCTCGTCGCGTTGATGGCGGCGAGCGTCGTTTCGCCGGGGCTCGCTCTGCTGATCGGCGGCGGCTTCGAGCGCCTGCTCGATGCGCTGTTCGGGCTCGCGGACATGGGTATCGACCCCGGCCCCACCGCGCAGGCCGCCTTCGTGCTGCTTGGGCGGCTGGGTTTTGCGATCATCATCGCGCCGGTCGTGCTGGTGGCGGTCGGCAGTGAGCTGTTCTCACTGCGCAGCGGCCTGATCCAGAGCGGGCTGACCGGCCTGCTCTCTGCGCTGCTGCCATTGGGCATGCTGGGTCTGGCGCGCACGCCGAGCGGGGCCGAGGTGCAGGTCATCGGTGCGCTGGTGCTGGTCGGGGCGGCCGTCGGGTTCGTCTACTGGCTGATCGCGGGACGCAGCGCGGGTGGCGAGCGGCGGGCGCCAGGTGCGCGTGGCCGACCCTGACATCAGGTGCGAGATCCCTTATATTCGGACCATGAAACGCGATGACGTCCTGGCTCTGCTGAAATCCGTAGAGCCTGCGCTGCGAGCGCAGGGCGTCGCAGCCTTGTATCTGTTTGGATCCCACGCCCGCGACGAGGCCCGCCCCGAGAGCGATATCGACGTCCTCGTTGATTTTCAGTCGGAGCGCGGCGTTGGGCTGAGCGAGTACATGGCGCCATATCATGTGCTGGAACGGGCTTTCCCAGGCGTCGACATCGGCTACGGCACGCGCGATGGTCTCGTCGCGCATTACAAGCCTCACATCGAAACGAGCGCCGTGCGCGTCTTCTGATGATGTCGGCCAAGCTGCCACAGGTTCGTCTCAGACACATCATCGACAGCATCGATGGCATTGTGGAGGCGACGGCGGGCCTCGAGGCGTCCGAGATCACGGGGAGCTTCGTTCTGATGCGCGCCTTGGAGCGCTCCGTTCAGATCATCTCGGAAGCTTGCAAGGAATTGCCTGCCGAGCTGCGGGCGTCCGAACCGGCCATGCCCTGGAGCGACATCATCGGCATCGGAAACATCCTTCGGCACGAGTACCATCGCGTGCGTGACGAGACGCTCTTGGACATTCTCGTGGTCCACCTCCCGGCGCTGAGGCGCGTCGCCACGACGATGTTGCAGCGGCTGGAGCCCGGCCCGTCGTAAGGCTAATCCCCGATTGCAACACCCTCCCGGCGCCCATCCGCCCCGCCGACGAAGCCTTCCGGCATCTTGACGATCGCCTGGATGCCGGAGGTCATCTCGACCAGGCGGATGTCGTGGCCCTTCGCCTCGAGCGCTGCCTTCCAGGCTTCCGCTTCGGTGCCCTTCTCCAGTTCGGTCGGGCCGTTGCGGCTGCCAAAATTGCCGAGGTCGACGGCGGCCTGCGGGTCCATCTTCCAGTCGAGCAGCGCGACCAGCGTCCTGGCGACATAGCCGATGATCTGGCTGCCGCCGGGCGAGCCGACCACGGCATAGAGCCGGCCGAAGGCGTCGAAGACCAGCGTCGGCGCCATCGAGGAGCGCGGGCGCTTGCCCGGCTCGACGCGGTTGGCGACCGGCTTGCCGTCTTCCTCCGGCACGAACGAGAAATCCGTCAGCTCGTTGTTGAGCAGGAAGCCGCCCGCCGTCATCAGCCGCGCGCCGAAGCCGTCCTCGATCGTCGTGGTCATCGAGACGGCGTTGCCCTGCGCATCGACGACCGAGATGTGGCTGGTGCCGTTCTCGATGCCCTCCGAGGGGGCCAGAAGCTGCGCCCGCTTGTTGGGCGGCTCGCCGGCCCTGGCGCGGCCCATCGAGCGTTCGGGGCTGATCAGCCCGGCACGCGAGCGGATATAGTCGCGGTCGATCAGCCCGGGCAGCGGAATGCCGACGAAGGCGGGATCGGCGAGATAGAGGTTGCGGTCGGCGAAGGCGAGGCGGCCGGCTTCCGAAAACCAGTGCGCCGCGTTCGCGCCGGCTTGCATGCGAGCGAGATCGCGCGTTTCCAGCATGCCGAGGATCTGCTGCACGGCGACGGCGCCAGAACTCGGCGGGCCCATGCCACAGAGGCGCCAGACGCGATAGGGGCCGCAGATGGGCTCGCGCTCCTCGACCCGGTAGGCGGACAGATCGGCCACCGTCATATCGCCGGGATTGGTCGCGTGGCCGGTCACGGTCGCGACAATGTCGCGCGCGATCTCGCCTTCGTAGAAGGCGCCCGCGCCGCGTTCGGCCAGCGTTCGCAGCGTCGCGGCGAAGGCCGGGTTGCGAAGGATCGTGCCGACCGCCTTCGCCTGGCCGTCGGCCTCGTAGAAATAGGCGGCGGCGCGGGCGTCCTTCGCCAGATTCTTTTCGCCGGACAAGAGCCCGTTCAGGCGCGGCGAGATCGCAAAGCCGTCTTCCGCCAGCTTGATCGCCGGAGCGAGCACCTGTGGCCAGGGCAGTTTCCCCCAGCGGCGATGCGCCTCCTCCAGCAGCTTCGGCGTGCCGGGAACCCCGACCGAGCGGCCACCGACGACGGCCTCGACGAAGCGCATCGGCTTCCCGTCTTTCCCGATGAAACGGTCGGGCCTCGCCGCGGCGGGCGCCGTCTCGCGCCCGTCGAGCGTGATCACCCGCCGGGCGGCTTCGTCCCAATGGACGATGAAGGCGCCGCCGCCGAGGCCGGAGCTCTGCGGTTCGACCAGGTTCAGCACGAGCTGGACCGCGATGGCGGCATCGACCGCGCTGCCGCCGGCGCGCAGGATGTCGCGGCCCGCGGCGGCCGCCAGCGGATTGGCGGCAGCCACCATGAAGCGCTGAGCGGTGGCGGTGGCCTTGGCGATCTTGCCCGTCGCGGCTTCGGGAGCAGGTGCGAGGGGCTGGGCGTCGACTGGCGCTCCCGATGCCGCGAGGATGAGCATTGCTGCGGCAAGGGCATGGCGGCGGCTGGTGCCGGGAATCAGAGGCATGGGGCAATGTCCGCTGGCGGGTTCTGCCGGCAGCCTAGCGCAAGCGTGGCCGCGCGCCATCTGCTCGCGCCGCTTGGAGCAGCCTGCTCCCGCGTCTAAGGTCGCCGCCTGTCTTTGTCTGCGGATCGTCCAAAAAGGGGCCCGGCATGTCGCTCGCGTCTGTCATGAATTCTCGCCGCCCGTTCGCCGTACTCGCGGCGGCGCTGCTGGGGCTGGCGCTGGCCGGCTGCGGCGTCAACAACGTGCCGACGCTCGAGGAGAGGGCCAAGGCGAGCTGGGGCGAGGTCCAGAATCAGTACCAACGCCGCGCCGACCTGATTCCCAACCTCGTCGAGACGGTGAAGGGCTTCGCCGCGCAGGAGCGCGAGGTGCTGACCGCCGTCATCGAGGCCCGCGCCAAGGCGAGCCAGGTCAAGGTCGATGCGTCGACGATCACCGATCCGGCTCGGTTCAAGGAGTTCCAGGATGCGCAGAACCAGCTCAGCGGGGCGCTGGGGCGGCTGCTGGTCACGGTCGAGCGCTATCCGGAGCTGAAGTCCAACCAGAACTTCCTCGCCCTGCAGTCGCAGCTCGAGGGCACGGAGAACCGCGTCGCCGTGGCGCGGCGCGATTACATCCAGGCCGTGCAGGCCTTCAACACCGAGATCCGCACCTTTCCGGGCGTGATCTGGGCGCGGCTGTTCTGGGGCGCCAAGGCGATGGAGAGCTTTGCCGCGACGGCCGGGGCCGAGCGGCCGCCGGCGGTGAAGTTCTGAGGGCGCTCGACGGGTCCGGGCCATGCTGCTGACCCAGCCGTCATGCTCGGGCTCGACCCGAGCATCTCCTGGGAGAGATTCTCGGGTCTTCGCTTCGCTGCGCCCGAGAATGACGGCTGTGTGCCTTGCGCTGCTGACGGCCTTGTTCGGTTCACTCGCGCTGGCTGCGGAGCCGAGCTACCCCGCGCTCTCGGGCCGCATCGTCGATGGCGCCAACCTGATCGCGCCTGAAGCGCGCCAGCGCATCGAAGCCAAGCTCAAGGCACATGAGGACAAGACCTCCGACCAGCTCGTGGTCGCGACCGTGCGGTCGCTGCAGGATGTCACCATCGAGGATTTCGCCAACGGGCTGTTCCGGTTCTGGAAGCTGGGCCAGGCCAAGACCAACAATGGCGTGCTGCTGCTGGTGGCGCCCACGGAGCGCAAGGTCCGCATCGAGGTCGGCTACGGGCTGGAGGGCGCGCTGACCGATGCCCTGTCCAAGGTCATCATCACCACGGCGGTCGCACCTAAATTCAAGACGGGTGATTTCACCGGCGGCATCGAGGCGGGTGTCGATGCGATCCTGACCATTCTCGCCGGCGATGCCGAGGAATGGCAGCGGCGGGCGAGCGTGCGCAGCGACGAAACATCCTTGGTCGACATCATCGCGATGGTGGTCATGATGGCACTGGTCCTGATCATCGTCGCTGCCTTCATCCGGGAGTTTGGCGGCACCGATGCGTCGCGCCGACACCGCCTGCGTAACGGGCGCTGGGTGACGCTGCCGCAAAGTTCCGGCTGGAGCACGGGTTCGGGCGGAGGCTGGAGCTCGGGGTCCGGTGGGGGCTCGGATTCGAGTGGCGGCTTCTCCGGGGGCGGCGGATCTTCGGGCGGCGGCGGGGCTTCGGGAGACTGGTGATGGACGAGCAGGACCGGAATGCGATCGCGGAAGCCGTGCGACAGGCCGAGGGCGTCACGGCCGGCGAGATCGTCGTCGTCATCGACCATGCGGCGGCGAGCTATCGCACCGTGCCGGTGGTGATGGCGCTGACATTGGCGCTGTTCGTGCCCTGGCCGCTTCTGGCGATGACGGCGACGAGCGCGCCGCGGATCTTCCTGATCCAGTTGATCTGCGCGGTGCTGCTGCTGGGGACGCTGCTCTGGTATGGGCGCGGGGGCCGCTTCGTGCCGGGTTTCATCAAGCGCCGGCGCGCGCATGAGGTGGCGCTGCGCGAATTCACCGCGAGGGGCCTGACACGGACCCGGCAGCGCACCGGCGTCCTGCTCTACGTCGCACTGCAGGAACGCTATGCCGAGATCCTGGTCGATACGGGCCTCGACGGAAAGGTCGATCAGGCCGTGTGGGACGGGATCGTCGAGGCGACGTTGACTTCAGCCCGGGAGGATCGGCTGCGGAATGGGCTGATCGAGGCCGTGCGGGCGGTCGGCGCGGTGCTGGCGAATCACGCTCCGCGCAGCGCAGACGACGGGGACGAACTGCCCAACAACGTCGTGATCCTCTGAGGAGGATGGTTCAGCGCGGGCTGCGTGCCGCGCCCAGGATGGCGCCCGGCATCATGCCGTATTTCCCTGGCTGGTCGGCTTGGACGAGCACCACATAGCCGTCCGCCTCGGGGGCCTGTGTCGCCGCGAGCGGCGCCGTCAACACGGTCTTGCTGCCGTCCCAGTCGCCGATCCGCGTCATGCCGCGCACGACATTGGCGTAGGATACGGTCTTGCCCTGGTTCTCGCCGCGCACGATCGGCACCGTGACCAGCCGCGTCGTCGCCAGCACCCAGACACCGGCCTGGCGCGTCGAGGGCTCGTTCAGCGGTGCGAGACTGACCTGAAGCGAACCAGCCTCTTCCTTGACCGAGACCCTGGCGACGAAGCCTGTGCCGGGAGGGTTCTGCCCGGCGCGTTCGATCTCGGCCCTGTCGGAACCGACGACATGGGCCGCGCCGTTGATGACCGCCTGGGGCGTATAGACCTGCCCGTCGCCGCGCGCCTTGGCATAGACCTTCTGGCGCTTGGCGAAGCTGTCCTTGCCCAGCGTGTCCTTCCAGCCGAGATAATCCCAATAGGTGACCGGCAGGGTCAGCGCGATCAGACCAGGCTGCTTGGCCAGTTCGACGAACAGCGCATCCGCCGGAGGGCAGGACGAGCAACCCTGGCTGGTGAAAAGCTCGATCACCGCTTTTGGCGGGTTGGAATCCTCGGCACGCGCCATCGCACCGCTGACGATCAGCAGGGCGGCGGTGGCCGAAAAGAGGTGCGCGAGACGGGTCATGGCTTGAACTCGACGAGACTGTACATCTCAGGCGTTACCAAAGCGCCCCATTCGTCTCACTTGGAAATCACGTTGCCTTGAAAACAGGGATGGGCGCAACCGACACGCCCGCCCCTGCGGCCCCCGCCGCGATCATGTTCGGGCGCCAGCGCCGGTGCATCCAGAGCCATTGCTCGGGGTGTTCGCGCACCCAGCCCTCGACGACGGCCGTCATCATCGCCATGGCGCCCTGGACGTCGATCTCGCCGGCGGCGTCGCGCGGCAGGTCGAGCGGGGGCGTCAGCTCCAGCTTGAAGCGCTGGTTGGGCAGACGGATGACGCGCACGCCATGCACGGGGCATTCGAACCGGCGGGCGAATTTGCCCATGATGGGGTTTGTCAGCGCCGGGCGCCCCATGAAGGGCACGATGACGCCCCGGGTGAAGTGCTGGTCGATGAGCATGCCCAGATGACCGTCGCGCTCGAGCACGCCCTGCATGGCGAAGGCGGCGCCCTGTTTGGCGGCCGCGAGTCCGCCCATGGCGCCGGAGCGGATCTCGTGGACGATCGCCGCGATCGCCGGGTCGTTGGGGGCGCGGAAGACGGCTGTGGTGTCGAGATCATAGGCCTGCGCGCAGATCGCGGGCAGTTCCCAATTGGCGAGATGGGCCGAGAAGATCAGGCCAGGCTTTGCGTCGTCCTTGAGCGCGACGAAATGCTCGATGCCCGCGACCTCGACGCGCGAGGGCGCGTCCGGGTTGAGATAGTCGTAATCGAACAGCGTCTTCAGATGCGCGTATTCAGCCGCGGTGCGGCCGAGATTCTCCCAGGCGCCGCGCGCGATCCGGCGCACCTCGCCCTCATTCATGCCTGGAAAGGCGGCGCGGATATTGGCCAGCGCAACCCGGTTGACCGGGATGAGCGGGCTCGCGGTCCGCAGCAGCCAGCCACCGAGATCGCTCGAGCGCTCCGGCCCGAGCAGGCGCAGGAAGGCGAAGAGGGCCCGGATCAGGCCGATCATCACCGCGGCGCCGGCGCGTGCGGCGAGTGTCTTCAATCGTCTCAAGACCGGCCCGGCCCTTCTTGCCCCTTGCCTGCAAGGCCGGGTTGAAGCCGCGATTTGCGTCAGGAACGCGGTTTCGTCAAGTTTCCAGCGCCTTGAAGGTGCGCCACAGCTGCCGTGCGACCGGCCTTAGAAGGTGACGACGACCTTGCCGAAGACCTGCCGGCCTTCGAGACGTGCGAGGCCCTTCTCGAAATCGGCGAGCGGAAACACCGAGTCGATCACCGGCTTCATGCCACCGGCCATCTTGTCCAGCGACTGGCGGATGTTCTCGATCCGGCAGCCGAAGGAGCCGGTGATCCGGTATTGCTGTTGGAAAAGCTGCATCAGGTTGATCGTGGCCGATGCGCCCGACGTCGCGCCGCAGGTGACGAGACGGCCGCCGCGCTTGAGGCAGAGCAGCGAACCGTTCCAGGTGTCGGCGCCGACATGCTCGAAGACGACGTCGACGCCCTTGCGCTTGGTGAGCTGGCGGACCTCGCCCTCGAAGCGCTCGGTCTTGTAGTTGACGACGTAGTCGGCCCCGAGTTCCTTGGCCTTGCGGCCCTTCTCGTCGTCGCCGACGGTTGTGTAGACGGTGCACCCGATCGCCTTGGCCATCAGGATCGCCGCCGTGCCGATGCCGGAACCGCCGGCATGAACCAGCACGGATTCGCCTGGCTCGAGTTTGGCGTTGTCGAACAGCATGTGCTGGACCGTGCCGAAGCCGATCGGCGCGCAGGCGGCGTCCTCGAAGGAGACGCCGTCGGGCGCCTTGACCACCAGGCGGGCCGCCTTGTTCAGGTATTCGCGGGCAAAGCCATCGATATGGAAGCCCATGATCCCGGCAACGTTCTCGCAGAGATTGTCGCGGCCCTCGACGCAGGCCTTGCAGTGGCCGCAGGTCTCGGCGCCATAGGCGGTCACGGTGTCGCCCACCTTGAGATTGGTGACGCCCTCGCCGACGCAGACGATCTCGCCGGATGCCTCGACGCCGGCCGCCTGCGGCATCTTGCGCTTGGCGAAGGCCATGCCGCGAAAGCCCCAGACGTCGAGATAGTTCAGCGCGACGGCGCGAATGCGAATCTGGACCTCGCCGGCGGCGGGATGCGGCGGCGGTTCAATCTCCTCAAGACGGAGGTCGCGGTCGCCGTGGAGTTGAAGTGAACGCATGAGAAGACGGGGTCTCTTTTTTAGTCGCTGCAGCGCGGCGTGGGGTGCCGCCGGTCCATCACAGTTCAAGGCAATCTGTTGTTGTGACGGCGCGACAAGGGGTCTGATCAGCGGCTCAGGGACTGTTCGTCGCTGTGCCATGCGGCAAGGCGGTCTGCTCTGGGCTCTTGTGGTGAACCGCATCGACGTAATTTTCGATCGCGGTCGCAATAATCCATTCCGGCGAACGATCCGTTTGAGCAGCAAGTTCTTTTACGATGGCGGCGATCTGAGGCTCCAGCTCGATTGTTATGTCCATAGCACGACTCCACATGTCGCCATTCCGGGCAGAGCGAAGCCATCACTTCGCGGCCGGAGACGACTAGATTGCGCCGTAGACACGCTCCCCGCAACGACGGATGCGGGTCATCTTAGCGATGGACGCCCAGCTGCGCGGTTACGCCGCCGTCGATCGGGATGACGGTGCCGGTGATGTAGGCGGCGGGTTCGCTCATCAGGAAGGCGGCGAGGCCACCGACCTCGTCGGGCCTGGCGAAGCGCCCGGCCGGGATCTGCCCCTGCATCTTGTCGCGATAGGCGGCGTAGGGCGCCATCATGTCGGTGTCGACGAAGCCGGGCGCGATGACGTTGACGGTGACGCCGCGCTTGCCGGTCTCGACCGCGAGCGTCTTCGCATAGGAGATCAGCGCGCCCTTAGAGGCGGCGTAAGCCGCGTTGCCGGGGTTGCCGCGCAGCGCCGCGACCGAGCCGATGGCGACGATGCGTCCCGCGCGGGCACGGATCATGGACCGCATCAGGCTCTTGGCGAGGCGGGTGAAGGCCCAGAAATTGACCTGCATGGCCGCTTCCGCCTTGTCCTGCGCCATCATCGCGGCGAGCGAATCATAGGGCTGGCCGGCATTGTGGACGAGGCCGAAATAGCTCTCGCCCTCGCGCTCCTCGCAGAAGGCGTCGAGCGCTGCCTTGTCGGAGAGGTCGAGCGGCAAGGCCTGGATGGCGCGGCCGGGATGTGCGGCGGCGATCTCGGCGGCGAGCGCCAGGGCCTGCTCGCCCGAGGCGCGATAGGTGAAGTCGACATCGTGGCCGGCCGCGGCCAGCGCCCGGACGATGGCCGCGCCGACGCCCTTGGCGCCGCCGGTGACGAGAATTTTTGTCATGAGCGGGCAGGCTCCGCGGTCAGGACGAGGCTGGTGTTCTGCCCGCCGAAGCCGAAGGAGTTCGAGATCACGGTGCGCACCGTCGCGTCGCGCGCGACATTGGGCACGACGTCGAGCGCGATCGCGGGGTCGGGCGTGGTGTAATTGATCGTCGGTGGGATGCGGCCCTTGGCGATCGTCAGGAAGGAGATCACCGCCTCGACCGCGCCGGCCGCCGTCAGGGTATGGCCGATCATCGACTTGTTGGAGGACATCGGCAGTCGCGCCATGCGCTCGCCGAAGACGGCGGCGCAGCTCATCGCCTCCATCTTGTCGTTTTCCGGCGTCGAGGTGCCATGGGCGTTGATGTAGTCGACATCGTCGGGCGTGAGCCCCGCATCAGCCAGCGCGTCCTGCATGGCGAGGATGGCGGGCTTGCCGTCCGGGCTGGAGCGGGTGCGGTGAAAACCGTCGCCGCGCTCGCCGCAGCCGGCGACGATGCCCAGAATGGTGGCACCGCGCGCCAGCGCGTGGTCGTAATCCTCCAGCACCAGCGCGCCCGCGCCCTCGCCCATGACGAAGCCGTCGCGATTCTTCGAGAAGGGCTTGGCGGCGGCCTCCGGCGGGTCGTTCTGGGTCGAAAGGGCCGAGAGCAGCGAGAAGCGGATCAGCGCCTCGGCATGGATCGAGCCGTCGGTGCCGATGCAGAGCGCGGCTTGCGTGTCGCCGCGCCGGATCGCCTCGACGCCCATCTGGATCGCGGTGGCGCCCGAGGAGCAGGCGGTCGAGAGCGAGATCGGCGAGCCCCTGGTGCCGAAGGCGTCCGCGACATGGTCGGCCACGGCGCCAAACAGGAACAGCTCGTGCATGGCTTTGTGTTTCAGCGTCGCCGCCTCGCGCAGCAAGCCGTCATAGTCGACATCGCCCTCGATGGAAGCGGCGAGGTCCTGCTTCTGCGGCCACTCCATTTCGACCGGCGGCACGGCCATGAAGAGTTCGCCCGGAAAATCGCCGGGTTGGCCGAGCCCGCTCTGGCCGACAGCCTCTTGCGCCGCCAGCATGGCGAGCTTCTCGGACAGCTCCGGCGCCGCAAAGGGGCCATCGAACAGGAAATCGACGGTCCCGCCGATCGTGGTGCGCAAGCCTTGTGTCGGGAAGCGCCCGATGGCGTGGATGCCGGAGCGGCCCGACGTCAGGGCCTCCCAGTTGGCGTCCTTGCCCTGGCCGAGCGAGGTCACGATGCCAAGGCCGGTGACGGCGACGATCGGACGGCCCCGGGCGTCGCGATGGGGGGTGTTGGGCTGTTGTGTATTGCTCATGGCTTCACCCTCACGCCTTGACCAGATGGGCGGCGCCCTCGCCGCGCCAATGGCCGGCGCCAGTGACGACGGCCTCTTTCGCCTGTCCCGCCGACAGGGCGGTGGCTGCGAGCGCAACCGAGACGGGGAAGGCGGCCTCGATCGCGTGGCCGACGAGATCGCCGGTGGCGATGCGCCTAGCCTGCGGCAGGGAGGCAAGTGCCGCAGCTTCTTGCGCCGTGATGCCGGCGGCGCCGGTCGCGGCGGAGATGGCGAGCAGATCCGGGGACAGCGCCCCGAAGCTGCCGATCAGGGTACGCAGGGATTGCTCGACGGAGCCGGCCGTGCGCTTCGAGCGTGCGGCGACCACCCTGTCCAGCCTGGCGTGGACGGTTGCGCCGCGGGCGGCGGCGCGTGCAGCCGATTCCAGCACCAGGAAGGCCGAGGCGCTGCCCGTGATGATTCCCGGCGCATCCTGGCGGGCGAACACCGGCGCGAAATCGCCCTTGCGCAGATAGCCGCCGAGTTCGAGCAGCAGCAGCATGTCGCGGCGCTCGGCATTGTAGGAACCGCCGACCAGCATGATCTCGGCCTGGCCCGCGGCGATGCGGGCATGGGCGGTGCGGACCGCGTCGACCCCGGCCTGCTCCTCGCCCATGAAGGTGCGCGAGGCGCCGGTGATGCCGTGGACGATGCCGATGTTGCCCGCGAGCAGATTGGACAGCTGCGCCAGGAACAGGGTCGGGCGCAGATCGCCCATCAGCCGATCGTTGAGATAGGCGCCGGGCGCGTTGGCGCCGCGCAGCCCTGTGAGGATCGCGCCATCGACGGCATGATCGCGCTCGCCGCCGCCCGCGGCGACGATGACCTGAAGGAGGCTCTTGGTCTCGACGTCGTCCTTGATCCCGGCGCCGTCGAGCGCAAGGCCGGCCGCATAGACGCCCAGCCGCTGCCAGGGCTCCATCTGGCGCTGGTCTGATTTCTTGGGGATCTGCCGGTCGAGTTCGAGCGCTTTCAGCAGATGGACCGGGTAGGGCGCGAAGCTCGTGGTATCGACGACCGGAGCCATGGGGCCGGCGAGCGCGGCCGCATGGGTCTCTATGCCTTCGCCGAGGCTGGAAGCGAGTCCGATACCGGTGATGACGACGCCGCGCTGCATGATCAGGCCTGTTCCGGCGTCAGGCCGATGGCGGCGAGGCGCGCCTCCATCAGGCTGCGCATGTCGGCGGGGAAGGGCATCAGGCGGAAGCGCAGTTCCGCATCGCAGATCGGCTTGCCGTCGATCGCGATCTTCGCCTTGGTGGCGGCATAGCCCGAGCCCTCGATGACGAGTTCGGCCGTAATGTCGAGCAAGGCATCGGGCTCGACGAAGGTGCGGAAGCGCGCCTTGTCGACCGTCATCAGGAAGGGCATCTGCGTCATGCCGTTCAGGGCCAGCAGCAGATAGCCCGAGGCCTGCGCCATCGTCTCGGTGAGCAGGACGCCGGGCACGAGCGGGTGGCCGGGGAAATGGCCCTCGAAGACGGGGCTGGCATTCGCGGCCGGCACGGTCGAGCGTGTCGTGATCCGCTTCTCGCCCGGCTCGAAGGCGACGACGCTGTCGATCATGTCGAAATATTCGAGGCGCATGCGCTTCCGATCGTCGGTAACGGGGCGTCGAAGCCGGCTCCGACGCGGTTCTGCTCTAAACCCTGAGCCGGCACGGCTCAAGCCGGGGCCCGTCGCCAAAGCAGGACGGCCCCCATGCGGGCTTGCAGACGACTCGTCCGCGCACCGGTATGGGGGCCGTGAGAGCGCCGGTGATGAAGCTCAGGCCGCCTTGGCGGCGACCAGATCGTCGATGCGCTTGCAGAGGTTTTCGAGCACGAAGTACTGCTCGGCCGGGGCCTTGCCCTCGTTGACTTCCTGCGTCCACTGTTCGAGCGGCAGCTTGATGCCGAAGGCCTTGTCGATCGCGAAGGCGATGTCGAGGAAGGCGAGCGAGTCGATGCCGAGATCCTCGATGGCGTGGCTCTCGGGCGTGATCTTCTCGCGCGGAATGTCGCAGGTCTCCGAAATGATTCCGGCGACCGTCTCGAACGTGGCGGACATGCGGGTGCTCCCGTCGTGATGATGAAGGCGGACGACATCCGGGCGCGGGTGTTAGCCCTGCGCCTGCCCCAAGCCCCCCGCCAAAGGATGACTGTGACGCCCCCATACACCGGGGGGCGGGAGAGGACAACCTTACCGGCTGCCAAGCACCAATGGCCGGGCGAGCCCGGCCATCTCCAGAAACAAGTCCCTGTTCTGCCTGCGGTTGGGGCCGCTCCTGCAGCGGCCCCAACGCAGGCCCGTCCGGTCTTACGCGGCGATGCCGCGCAGGACGTAGTGCAGGATGCCGGCGTTCTTGAAGTAGTCGATCTCGTCCAGCGTATCGATGCGGCACAGGATCGGCACCTTCTTCACCGTGCCGTCGGCATAGGTGATCTCGGCCTCGAGCATCTGGCGCGGCTTCACCGTGGCCAGGCCCTTGATCGAGACGGTCTCGTCGCCCTTGAGGTCGAGCGAGGCCCAGCTGGTGCCCTCGACGAAGGTGAAGGGCACCACGCCCATGCCGACGAGGTTCGAGCGGTGGATGCGCTCGAAGCTCTGCGCGATCACGGCCTTGACGCCGAGCAGGTTGGTACCCTTCGCGGCCCAGTCGCGCGAGGAACCGTTGCCGTATTCGACGCCGGCGAAGACGACCAGCGGCACCTTCTCCGCCTGGTAGCGCATCGAGGCGTCGTAGATCGGCAGCTCTTCCTTGCTGGGATAGTGGATCGTGTAGCCCCCCTCGCGCCCATTGGGGCCCATCATGTGGTTGCGAATGCGGATATTGGCGAAGGTGCCGCGCATCATCACCTCGTGATTGCCGCGCCGCGTGCCGTACTGGTTGAAGTCGGCGACCGCGACGCCATGCTCGGAGAGATAGGCGCCGGCGGGCGAGGCGGCCTTGATCGAACCAGCCGGGGAGATGTGGTCGGTGGTGATCTTGTCGCCGAAGAGACCGAGGATACGGGCGCCCTTGATGTCGGTGACCGGGGTCGGCGTCTTGCTGATGCCCTGGAAATAGGGGGGATTCTGGACGTAGGTCGAGGCGTCCTCCCAGGCATAGGTCTGGCTTTCCGGGGTCTTCACCGCCTGCCAATGGGCGTCGCCCTTGAAGACGTCAGCGTATTTCGCCTCGAAGATGGCGCGCGTGACGTTCTTGGCGATGAAGCTCTGGATCTCCTTGTTGGAGGGCCAGATGTCCTTGAGGAAGACCGGCTTGCCGTCCGAGCCGGTGCCGAGCGGCTCCGTCGTCAGGTCCATCTGGACCGAACCCGCGAGCGCATAGGCGACGACCAGCGGCGGCGAGGCGAGATAGTTCGCCTGCACGTCGGGCGAGACGCGGCCCTCGAAATTGCGGTTGCCGGAGATCACGGCGCCCGCGATCAGGCCCTGTTCGTTGATGGCCTTCGAGATCGGCGCCGGCAAGGGGCCGGAATTGCCGATGCAGGTTGTGCAGCCGAAGCCGACCAGGTTGAAGCCGAGCTTGTCGAGATCGGCCTGCAGGCCGGCCTTGGCGAGGTATTCGGCGACGACCTGCGAGCCGGGCGCCAGCGAGGTTTTGACCCAGGGCTTGACGGTGAGGCCCTTGGCGACCGCGTTGCGGGCGAGCAGGCCCGCCGCCATCAGCACGGAGGGGTTGGAGGTGTTGGTGCAGGAGGTGATGGCGGCGATGACGACGTCGCCATGGCCGAGATCGAAATCCTTACCCTCGACCGGCACGCGGCGGGCGATCTCGCCGCCCTTCTTGTATTCGGTGTCCATCGCCGCCTTGAAGCCCTTGGCGACGCCATTCAGGTCGATGCGGCCTTCGGGACGCTTGGGGCCGGCCATCGAGGGCTGGACGGTCGAGAGGTCGAGCTCGAGCGTGTCGGTGAAGACCGGATCGGCGGTCTCGATCGTGGCGAACAGGCCTTGCGCCTTGCTGTAGGCCTCGACCAGGGCGATCCGGTCGGTGCTGCGGCCGGTCGTGGTGAGGTATTCCAGCGTTTCGGCATCGACCGGGAAGAAGCCGCAGGTCGCGCCGTATTCCGGGCCCATATTGGCGATCGTGGCGCGGTCGGCCAGCGTCAGGTTGTAGAGGCCGGGGCCGAAGAACTCGACGAATTTGCCGACGACGCCCTTCTTGCGCAGCATCTGCGTGACGGTGAGCACGAGGTCGGTGGCGGTGATGCCTTCCTTCAGCGCGCCGGTCAGCTTGAAGCCGATGACCTCGGGCAGCAGCATCGACTGCGGCTGGCCGAGCATGGCGGCCTCAGCCTCGATGCCGCCGACGCCCCAGCCGAGCACGGCCAGGCCGTTGACCATGGTGGTGTGCGAATCGGTGCCGACGACGGTGTCGGGATAGGCCATCTCGACCTCGACGCCGTCGATGGTCTCCTTACGTGTCCAGACCGTCTGGGCGAGGTATTCGAGATTGACCTGGTGGCAGATGCCGGTGCCGGGCGGGACGACGCGGAAATTGTCGAAGGCGCCCTGGCCCCATTTCAGGAAGCGGTAGCGCTCGCCATTGCGCTCATATTCGAGCTCGACGTTCTGCGAGAGCGCCTTGGGCGTGCCGAACTCGTCGACGATGACCGAGTGGTCGATGACGAGATCGACGGGCACCAGCGGGTTGATCTTGGCCGGGTCGCCGCCCAGCGCGACGACGCCGTCACGCATCGCGGCGAGGTCGACGACGGCGGGGACGCCGGTGAAGTCCTGCATCAGCACACGCGCGGGACGGAAGCCGATTTCCTTGCCGGCGGTGCCCTTGTCGGTCAGCCAGGCGACGAAACCCTCGATATCGGCCTTGAAGACCGAGCGGCCATCCTCGAAGCGCAGCAGGTTCTCCAGCAGAACCTTCATCGAGAAGGGCAGCTTCGAGATGCCGGCCAAGCCGTTCTGCTCGGCCAGCGGCAGCGAGTAATACTCATAGGTCTTGGCGCCGACGGTGAGCGTCTGGCGGCATTTGAAGGAGTCGAGCGAAGCCATGCGGGCTGATCCTGATCAAGGGGTTGCGGTCGCGAGCCGACAGACACCTTGCGGGATTGCCGGATCGAAGGCCTATTGCGCATGTCGCGCGCGCCGCCCCGGGAGTGCCCGAGCCCCGCGCCGGATCGGCGTGCGGCGTAGCCACGGGCTCTATAGAGCAATTCCAAGAAGCCCGCTACATGAACGAAGCGCGTTCTTGCGCAATCCTGACGCTCCGGAAGATGCCTGTCGCTTGACCCCCTCATCCGATCCGATCCTGACCCTGGAGGCCGACGCGCTGACCTGCCGCCGTGGTGGCCGGCTGATCTTCGCCGACCTGTCGTTCCGGCTACGCTCGGGCGAGGCAATCGCGCTGACGGGGCGCAACGGCGCCGGCAAGTCGAGCCTGCTGGCGATGCTGTGCGGGCGGCTGCGGCCGGAGGCCGGGACGATTCGTGTTGAGGGCGCTCCCGATGTGGCGCCCGTCGAGCTCAGCCATGTGGTGGGGCATCGCGACGGGCTGAAAACCGCGCTGAGCGCGCATGAAAACCTCGCCTTTGCCCAGGCGCTGCTGGGAGACGCCGCGCTTTCGCCGGCAGAGGCGCTGGCGAAGGTAGGCCTGCCGCATGTCGCGGCTCTGCCGGTGGGATATCTCTCGGCCGGGCAGCGGCGCCGCGTCGCCCTGGCGCGGCTCCTGGTGGCGCGGCGGCCGTTCTGGCTGCTCGACGAGCCGATGTCGGCGCTCGACACCGCCGCGCAGGCGATGCTGAGCGGGTTGATGCGCGAGCATATGGCACAGGGCGGAGCGATCCTGGCCGCGACGCATGGCCCGCTCGGGCTGGACGGCGTGCGCGAAGTGAGGATCGGGCCATGACCCGCGCCTTCCTCGCCATCCTGAAGCGCGATCTCGCGCTCGCCTCGCGAGCCGGGGGCGGGGGCGAACTCGCGCTCGTCTTCTTCCTTACGATCGTCGTGCTGGTGCCCTTCGCGCTGGGGCCGGACCTGAACCTTCTGTCGCGGATCGGACCCGCCATCCTGTGGCTCGGTGCGCTGCTGTCGATGCTGATCGGGCTCGACCGGCTGTTCCAGGGCGATGAGGAGGATGGTTCGCTCGATCTGATCCGCGCGTCCGTGCTGCCGCTGGAACTCGCCGTGCTGGCCAAGGGGCTGGCGCATTGGCTGACGACGGGCCTGCCGCTGGCGCTGGCGGCGCCGTTGCTCGGGCTCCTCGTCGCATTGCCGGGCGAGGCGATGCTGCCGGTCGCGGCGACGCTGCTCGTCGGCACACCGGCGCTCAGCTTCATCGGCGCCGGCGCGGCGGCGCTGACCGCAGGTCTGCGGCGGGGCGGGCTGATTCTGCCCGTGCTGGTCGCGCCCCTGACGGTGCCGGTGCTGATCTTCGGTGTTTCGGCGTCGAATGCGGCCCTGGGCGGGACCATTCCCTTCGCGACCCCGTTCCTGATCCTGTGTGCGCTGTCTCTGGCGGCGATCGTCGTCGGGACGCTGGCGGCGGCGGCGGCTTTGCGGCAGAGCGGGTGAACCGTTGGGGCTGCGACCCCATGCATGGGGGTGTCCGCATTGTCGCGGCCCGAGGCGGTTGCTACATGCTGACGCGACCAATGAAGAAGAGAGGCCACGCGCCGCGCCATGGCTAGCCTGATCGACCTGGCCAATCCGACGCGCTTCATGCGCTATTCGGCCGTGCTCCTGCCCTGGGTGGCCGGCATTGCAGGGGTTTTGCTGGTCGTGGGCTTTTATCTCGCCTGGTTCGTGGCCCCGGCCGACTACCAGCAGGGCGAGACCATCCGGATCATGTTCGTGCATGTGCCGGCCGCCTGGCTCGCCATGATGTTCTACACGATGATGACGCTCTCGGCGCTCGGCACGCTGGTCTGGCGCCATCCGCTCGCCGATGTCGCGCAGAAGGCCGCCGCGCCGATCGGAGCCGCCTTCGCCCTGATCTGCCTGCTGACCGGCGCGTTCTGGGGCAAGCCGATGTGGGGCACTTATTGGGTCTGGGATGCGCGGCTGACCTCGATGCTGGTGCTGCTGCTGATCTATCTCGGCATCATGGCGCTCTGGCGCACGCTGGACGAGCCGTCCCAGGCCGGGCGCGCGGTGGCGATTCTGACGCTGGTCGGCTTCGTCAACGTGCCGATCATCAAGTTCTCGGTCGATTGGTGGAACACGCTGCATCAGCCGGCCTCGGTGCTGCGGCTTGATGGCCCGACGATCCACGCCTCCATGCTCTGGCCGCTGCTGATCCTGGCGGTCGGGTTCACCGGCCTGGCGCTGGTGCTGCATCTGGTCGCGATGCGGGCCGAAATCATGCGGCGCCGGGTGCGGACGCTGACGATCCTGGAAGCGGAGCGGCTCGACCGGCTCTCGGCCGAGAGCGCGCCGGCATGAGCGGGGCACGATCATGAGCGATCTCGGGCCGCATGCCGGCTTCATCCTCGCGTCCTATGCCGCGGTCACGGTCGTGCTGGGCGGGCTGATCCTTTCGATCCTGCTCGACCATCGGGCGCAGACACGGGCGCTCGCCGAGCTGGAGCAGCGCGGCATCGGCCGTCGTTCCGATCGGGGCCGCCCATGAGCGAGAGCGAGCACGTTCGGGTGGACGGGCCGGCGGAGGCCGCCCCGCGCCGCCGTTCGCCGCTTCTGTTCCTGCTGCCGCTGCTGCTGTTTGGCGCGCTGGCGGCGGTCTTCCTGGTCGGCCTGTTCGCGGGCGATGCGAGCAAGGTGCCCTCGGCGCTGATCGGCAAGCCCGCGCCGGCGATCACGCTGACCGCTCTGGAGGGCCTGCAGCGGGGCGGTCAGCCGGTTCCGGCGCTGGGCATGGGCGATCTCGCGGCCGGTCGCGCCACCATCGTCAACGTCTTCGCGAGCTGGTGCGCGCCCTGCCGGGTCGAGCATCCCTTCCTCGTCGCGATGGCGGAGTCGCCGGCCGTCAAGGCGGGCCGCGTCGCGGTCGTCGGCATCAACTACAAGGACGAAGCGGAGAACGCCCGGCGTTTCCTGGGAGCGCTCGGCAACCCTTATTCGGCCGTCGGCGTCGACCGCACGGGCCGCGCCGCGATCGAATGGGGCGTCTATGGCGTGCCGGAGACGTTTCTGATCGGGCCCGACGGGCGCATCCTGGAAAAGCATGTCGGCCCGCTGGATGCCGCGAGCGCCGGCAAGATGCTGGCGCGGGCGATGAGGGGGCGGTGAGGTAAGCGCGTCATGCTCGGGCTGGTCCCGCGCATCTCACGACGCGAAGCCTTCGGTGCTTCCTTCCGGCCTGAGATTCTCGGGTCTGCGCTTCGCTTTGCCCGAGAATGACGGCCCTATGCCGCCTTCTTCCCGCCCATCAGGCTTTCGAACATCCCGCGGCCATCGGTGCCGCCGGTCAGCGAATCGATCAGGTTTTCGGGGTGCGGCATCAGGCCCAGCACGTTGAAGCCGGGCGAATAGATGCCGGCGATGCCGTTCAGCGAGCCGTTGGGGTTGGCGGCCGCCGTGACGTTTCCCTGCGCATCGCAGTAGCGGAAGGCGACCAGGCCTTCGCCCTCGAGCCGCGCCAGGGTTTCGGCGTCCGCGATGTAGTTGCCCTCGCCATGGGCGATGCAGACATCGATGACCTGCCCCTTCGCATAGGCTGATGTGTAGGGCGTGTCGGCGCGCTCGACCGTGAGGTGCTGGCGACGGCAGACGAATTTCAGATCGGCGTTGCGCATCAGGATGCCAGGCAGGAGCCCGGCCTCGCAGGCGATCTGGAAGCCGTTGCAGATGCCCAGCACGAAGCCGCCGCGCGCGGCATGCGCCCGGGTCGCGTCCATGATGTTGGCGCGGCCGGCGATCGCGCCGGTGCGCAGATAGTCGCCATAGGAGAAGCCGCCGGGCAGCACGACGAGATCGGTGCCGGCGGGCAGCGCGGTGTCGGCATGCCAGACATGGGCGACGCTGGCGCCAGCCTGCTTCAGCGCCTTGGCGACGTCGCCGTCACGGTTGGAGCCGGGAAAGGTGATGACGGCGGCTTTCATCGGATCACGCCCCGATCTCGACGCGGTAGTTCTCGATCACGGTGTTCGCGAGCAGCTTGTCGCAGGCGGTCTTCAGCGCGGCTTCGGCGGCCGCCTTGTCTGAGCCCGACAGCTCGATGTCGAAGACCTTGCCCTGGCGGACCGAGCCAACACCGTCGATGCCGAGGGACTTCAGCGCGCCTTCGATCGCCTTGCCCTGCGGATCGAGCACGCCGGTCTTGAGGGTGACGGTGACGCGGGCTTTCATGGGGCTCTCCGGACGGGCTTGATCGGGCTGCCTTAACCGCGAATCGAGGCCGGCTCAACCGTTGCGCGCCGTTTCACGTGAATCAGCGGCTGCGCCATGCGGCCACCGCATCGCGGCGCGCCGTCGCGGCGTCGGCGGAGACCGCCAGCGCGACCAGCAGGCGTTCGGCCTCACGGCCATGCAGGATGGCCGTCGTGGCGCTCTTGCCGGAGCCGTCGCTGGCGGCAATCTCGACGAGCAGGCCGGCGACGCCCTCGGCCTCGAAGCGCGAGACGCTTGTGGTGCTCTTGGGCGGCCCCTTCGGCCGCGCCGTCTTGTGCGTGCGGGCTTCGTCGGCAGGCGGCTTGGAGAAGAGACGGGCGAGCCGGGTCGGATCCGCGTTCAACGCCTGCTCGATTCGGGCAGCCTTGTCGCCGGAGAAGGCAATAACCGAGGCGAAACCCTGTTGCGTGCAGCTCGCGCGCGGGCAGAACACCATCGTCCTGGCCTCGAGACCGTCGTTCAGAACCCAGGAGCCGATCGGCAGGGGTTCCCAACCCTGGGAGGCCGGCAGTTCGGCGATGCCGAAGCCGAACCGCCCCGCGCAGGCTGAAAGCAGCAGCGCGCCGCAAAGCAGCGCGGACACGACATGGAAACGGGAGCGCGAACGCTCCCGTTTCAAGATCGAAGACCTGCTGGTGCCGAAGCCCATGCGGGAGCGTGGCTTACTGGACGAGGCGCGGGCCGGCCGGACCGACCTTCTCGTTCTCGCCGAGGATCCCGAGGCGGCGGGCCACTTCGGTGTAAGCCTCGATCAGGCCGCCCATGTCGCGGCGGAAGCGGTCCTTGTCGAGCTTGTCCTTGGACTTGACGTCCCAGAGCCGGCAGGAATCGGGGCTGATCTCGTCGGCGACGACGATGCGCATCATCTCGCCTTCCCAGAGGCGGCCGCATTCCATCTTGAAATCGACGAGACGGATGCCGGCGCCGAGGAAGAGGCCGGAGAGGAAGTCGTTGACGCGGATGGCGAGCGCCATGATGTCGTCGATTTCCTGGGGCGTCGCCCAGCCGAAGGCGGTGATGTGCTCTTCGGACACCATCGGGTCGCCGAGCGCATCATTCTTGTAATAAAACTCGATGATCGAGCGCGGCAGCTGCGTGCCCTCCTCGAGCCCGAGCCGGGTCGAGAGCGAGCCGGCGGCGACGTTGCGCACGACGACTTCGAGCGGAATGATCTCGACCTCGCGGATGAGCTGCTCGCGCATGTTCAGCCGGCGGATGAAATGCGTGGGGACGCCGATGTCGTTCAGGTTGGAGAAGATGTGCTCGCAGATTCGGTTGTTGAGCACACCCTTTCCGTCGATCACTTCATGCTTCTTGGCGTTGAAGGCGGTGGCGTCATCCTTGAAGTGCTGGATCAGTGTTCCCGGCTCGGGACCCTCATAGAGGACCTTCGCCTTGCCTTCGTAGATGCGACGGCGGCGATTCATTGGGATATACCGTGGCTTGAGGAAATCCAAAGGTCGGCCTTTCTCTGGACGCGGGTTGCCCCGCGGCGGGATCTGGGCCCCTGATCAGCCGATTCTGCACGAATCCGTGCTGATTCCGACCAGGTTGGAATCAGCGTAGACCGCGCTGCCGGCCGGCTCAATGCGCCGGCGGCCGCGAGGGCCACCGTAGCGCCCGCTATATGGGCCTTCTGCACCGCAAACGCAACAAACCGGTCCGAGGCGCGCCCAAAGCCACGCCTTGGCGGGACGGTTTGATTCCGGGCTGGTCGTGTTCGCCCGGGCACCCTATATGGCTGCCAAGCTCGCTTTCCGCGCCCGCGTCGGGCCCGCTTTTCACAAGAGGACAAAACGCATGTCGACCTTCGATCAGCGCAAGGATGCCTTCGAGAACAAGTTCGCCCACGACGAAGAGTTGCGTTTCAAGGCGACGGCGCGGCGCAACAAGCTGCTCGGGCTGTGGGCTGCGGAGAAGCTCGGCAAGGCCGGTCCCGATGCGGATGTCTACGCCAAGTCGGTGGTCGTGGCCGATTTCGAGGAGGCCGGCGACGAGGATGTGGTGCGCAAGGTCACCGGCGACTTCGCCGCTGCCGGCGTGTCGGTCGCCGATGCGGAGCTTCGGCGCGTGATGGCGGAGTTGCTGATCCGTGCGGCCGAGGAAATCCAGGCCGGCCGCTGACGCTCAGCTTGAGCAGAAGGGGGTCCCGGGCCAATTGTGGCCCCTGACTTTCAAAAACGCAGGGCGAGAATGAAGCGGGCGCATGGGCGCCCGTTTGCATTTCCAGCCTTGCCCGGTCCAACGTGGCGCAGCCGCCCGCCGCATCAAGAGCGGGCCTGCAACGGATGAAACGCGCCATGCTCCCATCGACCGTCCTGTCGTCTCTCGCCGACCGTCTCGCCAAGGGCGACAGCATCGTCTCGGCCTGGTGCGGCCTGCCCGATCCCGCGATCGCCGGCGTGCTGGCGCGCGAAGCCTTCGACGCGATCACGCTCGACATGCAGCACGGGCCGATCACGTTGGGAGACGTCATCGCGGCAATCCCGCTGATCAACGCCGCCGGCAAGCCGGCGCTGGCGCGGATCCCCGTCGGCGAATTCCAGAATGTCTCGAAACTGTTTGATTCCGGCGTCTCCGGCGTCATCGCCCCGATGATCAACACCATGGCCGATGCGCGCAGTTTCGCGGCCGCGTCGAAATATCCGCCGATGGGCGAGCGAAGCTGGGGCAGCTATGGCGGTCTCGCAGCCTCCGGGCTCGACCAGAACGGCTATCTGCGCGAGGCCAACCGTTTCTCGCTCTCCTTCGCGATGATCGAGACGCGCGAGGCGATGGCGATTCTCGACGACATCCTGGCGCTGGAGGGCATCGACGCCGTCTTCGTCGGCCCGTCGGATCTCTCGATCGCGCTCTCGGGCGGCCGCGAGGTCAATGCCTTGTCGGCCGAGGTCGACGAAGCGATACGCCATATCATCGCGCGAGCCTCTGCCGTGGGGAAGCCGGTCGCGATCTACGCGCAGTCGGCCGAGCGGGCGAAAGCCTTCCTCGATATGGGCGCGAAGCTCGTGACCGTGATGAGCGACACCGCCTTCCTGCGCAGCGCCGCACAGTCCGCGCTGAAAATCCTGTCGCGCTGAGGCCTGCGATAGCGCTCAGGCATCGATCCCCTCGCGCGATTTGAGCGTGGCATAATAGGCCCAGAGCAACCGGGCCGCCACGCCGCGCCAGGGTCGCCAGGCTTCGGCCAGGGCCTCCAGCTCGGCGGCCCTGGGGCGCGCGGGCAGATCGAAGGCGACGCGCGCGGCTTCCTGGATCGCCAGATCGCCCGGCGCGAAGCCGTCGCGGTGGTGCAGGCAAAACAGCAGATAGATGTCGGCCGTCCACGGACCGATGCCCGAGATGGCCGTCATCAGGGCGTGGACCTGCTCCGGCGTCGCGTCGTCGAGGGCCTCGAACGCCAGTCGCCCTTCGGCGAGCGCGGCGGCAGTGGCGCGCAAGGCGCGCTGCTTGGGGCGCGACAGGCCCGACAACCGCATCTCCTCGTCGCTTGCCGCCAGAATGCGCTCCGGCGTCAGCGGCGCCAGCACCGTCTCGACGCGGGCCCAGACGGCACGCGCGCTGGCGACCGAGAGCTGCTGCGAGACGATGATGGCCGCGAGCCCCGGAAAACCGCCCTCGCGCCGGCGCAGCGGCGGCAGCCCCGTGCGCGCTATGATCGCAGTCCAGCGCGGGTCGAGCGCAGACAGCATGGTCATGCCCTGTTCGAGATCGGCGTCGCCGGTGATCTTGTGCATCATGCGTCCCGCTAGCCGGTTCCGATGCCTGTTGGCGTCAGCAGTGTCCGCGCTTGGCCGGTCCCGCGGCTTGGCCCTGCCCGCCTCCGACTCTAGACAAGAGCCATGCTCCCGTCCTCTCCCGCACTTGCGCAGCCCGTCTTCCGTTTCGCGCCGAGCCCGAACGGCCGGCTGCATCTCGGCCATGCGCTGTCGGCGCTGACCAATCAGCGTTTTGCGGCAGCGATGGGCGGGCGCCTGCTGCTGCGGATCGAGGATATCGACCGGCAACGCTGCACGCCCGCGCTGGAGCAGGCGCTGCACGAGGATCTCGCCTGGCTCGGCCTTACCTTCGCGCCGCAGGTCAGGCGCCAGTCGGAGCATTTCGACGATTATGCCGCGAGGCTCGACGAACTGCGTCGGCATGGACTGCTCTATCCCTGCTTCGGCTCGCGGGAGGCGGTGCGGGCGGCGGTTCGCGCGCAAGAGGCCGCCTCCGGCCGGCCCTGGCCGGTCGATCCGGATGGGGTGGCGCTTTATCCGGGGATGGGCCGCGCCCTCGACAAGGCGGAGGCGCTGGCCCGCATGGCGGCGGGCGAGCCGCATGTGCTGCGTCTCGACATGGGGCGGGCCCTGGCGATGGCGCCGGCCGGGCTGAGCTACCGCGTCTTCGATGCCAGCGGCTCGTCGCAGATCGTCGCGGCGCAGCCGGCGCACTGGGGCGATGTCGTGCTGGCACGCAAGGATGTTCCCGCCAGCTATCATCTCTGCGTGGTCGTCGATGACGCCCTGCAAGGCGTCACGCATGTCGTGCGGGGGCGCGATCTCGAGGCGGCGACCGACATCCATGTCCTGCTGCAGCGGCTTCTGGGCCTGCCGACCCCGCTCTACCATTTCCATGAGCTCTTGCTGGACGAAGCCGGGCGCAAGCTCGCCAAAAGCCGCCAGTCGGAGAGCCTGGCCGATCTGCGGATGCGCGGCCTCACCGCCGCGGCGCTGAGGCGCCAACTGGGCTTTGCCTGAGGGGCGCTGTCAGCCGACGCCGAGCCAGGTCAGCCAGGCGGCGGTCGTGAACAGCGACAGCAGCGTCGAGAGCGTGATCGCGCTCGAGGCATCGGCGACGCCCTGGCGATAGCGCTCGGCGAAGAGATAGGCGTTGATCCCGCAGGGGCAGGCGGCGAACAACACGGCGACGCCGGCCCAGTGAGCCGGCATGTCGAAGACCTTCGTCGCAAGCAGATAGACGATCAGCGGGTGAAGCCCGAGCTTGAGGGCGCTGAGGGCGGCGGGAAGCCCGAGGCCCGATTCCAGCCCGTAGCGGCGCATGGCGATGCCGAGGCTGATCAGTGCACAGGGGACCGCGGCGGCCGCGATCAGGTCGATCAGCGTCCAGAACGGTTCCGGCAGGCTGGTCACGACCGGCCGGGCCAGCACGCCCAGAATGATCCCGATGATGATCGGATGGGTGAAGAGCCGCCGCAGCATCATCGGGAACGAGGCGCTGCGGCCCTCAGCGAGCAGGGTCGCGGCCGTCATGGTCACCGGCAGATGGACCGCCAGCAGGAGCCCGAGCGGCACTGCGCCGGCCTCGCCATAGGCCTTCAGGATCATCGGTACGCCGACGAAGACCGTGTTGGATTGCGCCGCGGCAAAGCCCGAGACGACGAGCTCGGGGCCCTTGCGCGCGAACAGGCGGCTCGCGATCAGCATCGCCAGCGCCCAGACGATCGCCAGACCGGTGAAATAGGCGATCCAGTAGCCCCAGGGTTGGGCCTGCGGGATTTCCGCCTTGGCCAGCGTCCTGAACAGCAGGCAGGGCACCGCCAGCACGAAGACGAAGTCGGACAGGCCCTCGCCGGTGCTCTCGCGCAGGAGTTTCGACCAGCGCGCCAGGTAGCCCAGCGCGATCAGGCCGAAGACGGGCAGGACGACGAGCAGAGCGGCGAGCATGGTGCGACACCGGCGGGGGCAGGAGGGACAGGTTCCTGCCGGTGTGGCCTCGCGGGGTGGAAGTCAAGCGATCCGTGCAGGCGCGAGACGCGCAAGAACCGCCGTCATGCGCTCAGCGCAGTTGTGCGACCGCTCCGCCGGCCCGCTCGATCAGACCCTGGATCTCGTCGCGCTGACGCTTGTACTCCGCCAGGGTCGTGCCCTGCAGCTCGCGGCCGCGCGGCACGCGGATCTTCATCGGATTGACGAAATTGCCGTTGACCAGAACCTCGTAATGCAGATGAGGCCCGGTCGAGAGACCGGTCGAGCCGAGATAGCCGATCACCTGCCCCTGCCGCACCTTGACGCCGGGCGCGATGCCCTTGGCGAAGGCGGATTGGTGCGAATAGGTCGTGACATAGCCATTGGCGTGCTGGAGTTCGATGCGCCGGCCATAGCCTGAATCCCATTCCGCCTTGATCACGGTGCCGTTGCCGGCGGCGAGGATCGGCGTGCCGATCCGGTTGGACCAGTCGATGCCGGTGTGCATCTTCGAATAGCGCATGATCGGGTGGTAGCGCATGCCGAAGCCCGAGCGCATCTCGCCTTCGGCGATCGGCTTGCGCAGCAGGAACTTCTTCAGCGATTTGCCGTCGTCGTCGAAGTAATCGATCAGCCCGTCCTCCGGGGCCTGATAGCGGAAGACGCGGCGCGTTTCGCCGCCGATGGTGAGGGAGGCCGACAGGATCTCCGCCCGCTCGCCCTCGTCCTCCTCGGTGAAGATCACCTCAAGAGTGTCGCCGCCGCGGACGCGCTGCTGGAAATCGAGATCATAGGAGAAGATGCGGACGAGTTCGTCGATCAGCGGCCGCGGCAGATCGTGACGCATGCCGGTTTCGTAGAGGCTCTCATAGAGCCGGGCGCCGCCGCCCTCATCGTCCTCGTCATCCTCGTCGTCGACCTTGCGCTGCGGGCGCTGCGGGCCGACGACGTCCTGCTTGGGCAGGACGACGGAGACGAACGCGCCCCTGTCGTTGACCGCGACGGTACCGTCGGGAAGGCCGTTGGTCATCAAGGAAACGCGGACGATCTGGCGGGCGTCGCCGGGATTGAGGCCCGGGGCATAGAGGGCCTGCAGAACCTGACCGTCGGGCAGCGGCGCGGTCCGCACCCGGCCGCCAAAGGCCTGCATCATCGCCCGGATCTGGTCGGGGGACGCCCCGGCCGCCCGCATCACCTGCTCGAAATTCTCGCCGCGCTTGGCCAGTAGCAGCTTTTCCTCGACGAGCGGCTCGCGGCTGGCGGCGATCGGCGTCTTGGGCGCATTGGTGACGTTCTCGGGCACGACGCGGACCTCGATGCCCGAGAAGCGGGTATCGGTCGACGGCGCATAGGACAGAAGGTCCTGGGCCGGCGCGGGCGCGTTGCCGAGCGTCCGGCTCAACATCAGCTGCGGCGGAATCGGGAGGGCGCGCTGACGGCCGGCGCTGGCGAGGTTGGCCCGCTCCTCCTCGATCTGCGTGATGACCTCCGCGTCGCCGAGCTGCGGCTTACCCGCCGGTACCACGACATCGGCGAGGTCACGCTTGACGATGGTGACGTCGGCGTCCGGCAGTTCAAGAATCGGCTCGGCGTAGCGCTCGTTGGGCTGGCCACCTTCGGCGAAAAGCCGCAACGGATTGAAGGGCGGAATGTTGGTCGCGTAGACGCCCGTCGTCAGGGAGAGGCTGGAGGCCAGCCTGACGAAGGGCCGCACGCGGATGACCTCGCGATTGCCGACCCGCTGCGACATCGGCGCCCGCACCGAATGGCGCGCCGCCATCACCGGCTGATCGGCGACCAGCTTGTCGGCCTTGCGGGCCCCGCCGCCATCGCCCGCGGCCGAGGAGGCCCGCGCGGTCACGGCCTCGGGCTGTTCGGGAATGCCGGTGTCGCCGCGCATCGCCACCAGGATCGCGGCGCCGAGAAGCGCCGCGCCACAGGAGCCGACGAGCGCACAGGCCGCCAGCCAGCGCAGCGAGACACCGCGTCGATCGAGCGGCTGCTGGCTGGCGCCCTCGGGCTGGATTGGCGGTTCGATTCCGAGATCGACCAAAAGCGCCGCTGCCTCGGGGGCGAGCGGTTCGGCCGGCAGGGTGAACTCGGGATGGGCGTTCATCGTGAGTGGTCTGGCGATCCTGAGACGACGACCCCGGGCAAGTGGCCCGGGAGGACTCTGAGTGAACGAAACCCGCGAACAGGGCCCTGGGGCGCCCCTCACAGTGAGAGGCGGCGCGGGAACCATGCCCGCGTCGCCGGCCGGAATCAATCCGCCCGGCCTGGAAGGTGGCTTTGCCGGGCGAATGCGGCTGTTTGCGGGCGACCCTCGCGCGCCGCGTACGCGCGCGCGCGACCATAATGTCGGGCCGGCCGGGAACGCGGGTGTTTGCGACGCGTCCGGCCGGACTGTCGAAAAACTTTCAAAAAGCGTGTTGACAGTTTGCGGGGGTGGCGCCTATAAACCGCACATCGAGACGGCGCCGCCGCTGAGCGGCGCCTCTTCTGCGCTCCACTAGGACGTTAGGCCTTGTAGCCGAGAGATCGG
>JAESGV010000105.1_pt1 | contig 147011 bp, 152 predicted proteins | sample 9269781 | NCBI WGS metagenome assembly JAESGV01 (sample SAMN15741586, study PRJNA653496) | algae metagenome | isolation source: Tildeniella torsiva UHER 1998/13D and co-occurring heterotrophs from... | place: Slovakia: Slovak Paradise National Park, Hrabusice, Kosice Region | collected 2000-01-01 | reverse complement strand
CCCTCATCGCCTGCGCCCGCCGGCTCATCACCATCCTCAACGCCATCCTGCTCAGCCGCACGCCCTGGACCACCGCCCCATGACCCGCTTGACCAATAAGACAGTCGCTCCGGTTTCCTTGGCTTCGCCGCATAAGCGGCGGCGGCCATTCGGCCGCTCGGACCGGTCAATAGACCGGTCCGCTGGTGTAATTCACCCGCCGCTGGCGCGGATCAGTTCTCGCACCCGCGCCGCCGCGGCCGCACCCTTCATCGCGTCGCGCCAGGCGACTTCCGCCACGCGCTGATGCGCCGCCACAGCCTCATCCGCCGCGGTGATGGAGCCGACGCCGAGGCCGCCATTCGGGGGGGTATCGGCCGGGAAGGGGGAGGAGACGACATGCGCCCTTTCCCGCCCGCGCATCACCATGAAGCCGCCGGTCGGCTCGACGCCGGAGGCGAGGCCGAGCTGCACGCCGATCGGCACGCTCTCCATCATCGCGGCGATCGCCTCCGCCTCCGCCCGCGCGGCGGCAAGGCAGCGCTGGCGGGTGCGTTCCGGCACCGGCAGGCCGGCGGCCACGCCATCCTGCAGGAAGCGGCGCAGCGCCGCCTCGCCCAGGATGGCGATGATGGTCGGGCGGCGCGCCGCATGCAGCCGCTTGCGGGCCGAGAGCAGGCCGAGCGCCTGGTCGGCGCTGGCGCGCGCCTGGAGGCGTTCCGGTGCCGCATCTGCGGCCTCGGTCCAGGCCTCGCCGACGGCGCCGTCGAAGGCATCCGTGGTGGTCTGGTAGCAGAAGGCGCCGCCGACGATCAGGATCTGGTCGGCCTGCTCCTCCACCTGTCGCAGCCGCTCCTGGAAGGCCAGGGGGCGGGCGAAATACTCCACGCCGATGCCGAGCAGCGACAGCGGCGAGATCTTCAGAAGCTCCGCGAGGCGCCGGATCGTGTCCAGCTTGATGACCTCGCCCTTCTCATACCGGTACAGCGCGGCGCGGGAGACACCGAGGCGGGCCGCGATCTCCTCCGCCCGGAGGCCGGATTCGAGGCGGTAGGCGCGCAGTTGCTGCCCTATGTCCGCGAAACGCATGCAATCCCCCGTAGGTCCATTGATCCAGATACAACCACGATCGGGGAGACAGAATCTCACGGATCGTGCGGCTGGTGCTAAAATGCGGGACAGCGGCGCCCAAGGCAACGCGAAAAGCACGGAAAAATTGTGGTCGTTGCGGAAGGAGCACGCCCCAGGGTTGCAAAAACATCCGCCAGCAATGGCTGCCACGGGAGTTTGCGCCTGAAGGCCGGCGCGACGGTGGACCTGCCGTCGCGCCGCACCCTCTGGAAGGGTCTCCGCGCCTCAGGCGTCCGGCGCCACCTTGTGCGCGGCAAGTGTTTCCAAGGCCTTAACCATGCCGGAATGGTCCCAGCCAGCCCCGCCGAGCGCGGCGCAGGCGGCGAAAAGCTGCGCAGTTGAGGCCGTATTGGGCAGTGCGACGCCCAATTCCTTGCCGGCCTGCAGCGCCAGGTTGAGATCCTTCTGGTGCAACTCAATCCGGAATCCGGGCGCAAAGGTGCGCTTGATCATCCGTTCGCCATGAAGTTCAAGTATACGTGAGGTGGCAAGGCCGCCCATCAGCGCCTGCCGCACCTTGGCCGGATCGGCGCCGGCCTTGCTGGCGAAGACCAGGGCCTCGCCCACCGCCTCGATGGTCAGGGCGACGATGATCTGGTTGGCGACCTTGCAGGTCTGGCCGGCGCCGGTGTCGCCCACCAGGGTGATGTTCTTGCCCATGGCTTCGAACAAGGGCCAGGCCCGCTCGAACGCCGATTCGCTGCCGCCCACCATGATGGTCAGCGTCGCCTGCTTGGCGCCGACCTCGCCGCCGGAGACCGGGGCATCGAGGTAGTCGCAGCCCTTCTCGGCCACCTTGGCGGCGAAGGTCTTGGTGGCGGTCGGGCTGATCGAGGACATGTCGATCACCAGCTTGCCCGGGGCGAGGCCGGCCGCGACTCCGCCGGCGCCGAACAGCGCGGCTTCCACATCGGGGGTGTCGGGCACCATCAGGATGATGACCTCCGCCGCCGCGGCGACGGCGCTGGCATCCGGCAGGATGGTCAGCGCCTCCCGCAGCTCGGCGGTCAGGCTGGCGCGGTCGGGCGCGCAGACCTCATGGCCTGCGGCCTTGAGGTGGAGCGCCATGGGCTTGCCCATGATGCCGAGGCCGATGAATCCAACTTTCATTGCGCATGTCTCCAGTAATGTCAGATGAGGGCGGAGGCGGTGGTGAAGCGGATGCCGGCCGTGGCCAGGCGCCGGCGGCTGGCATCGAGCGCGTCCTCCGGGCCAAGCCGGGCGCAGGCATCCTCGACCAGCCAGGTCTCGAAGCCGAGGGCGGCGGCGTCCTCGGCGGTCCAGTCGACGCAGTAGGGGCGGGTGATGCCGGCGATGAAGAGGCGCCGGATGCCGACGGCCCGCAGCCATTCGGCGAGGCCCGTCCCGGTTTTTCGATCATTTTCCCGGAATGCGGAATAACTGTCGATCGTGGGACGGAATCCCTTGCGCAGGACGAGCACCACCTTGGCCTGGTCCAGCCCGGGGTGGATCGCCGCCCCGGGCGTGGCCTGCACGCCGTGGTCGGGCCAGAGCACCTGCGGGCCATAGGGCAGCTCCACCTGCTCCAACGGCGCCCGCCCCGGATGCTGGGAGGCGAAGGAGAGGTGGCGCGGGTGGTGCCAGTCCTGCGTCACCACGGCGCGGGCGATCGGCCCGGCGAGGATGCGGTTGATGACCGGGATCACCGCCTCCGCCCCCGGCACCGGCAGTTCATCCGGGCACAGATCCATGAAGGTCGGCTGCGGATCGACGATCAGCAGCAGATCCGCCTCCGGGTGCAGGGGGCCGGGCATGGCTCAGCCCTTATAGGGCGCGAACCAGCCGAGGCCGGCCACCGTCTCGCCAGCCGGGCGGTATTCGCAGCCAATCCAGCCCCGGAAACCCAGCGCGTCGATGCGGTCGAAGACGAAGGGCCAGTTCACCTCGCCGGTACCGGGCTCGTTGCGGCCGGGATTGTCGGCCACCTGCATATGGGCGATCAGCGGCAGGTGCTTCTCGACGCGCTTGACGATGTCGCCCTCGGTGATCTGGCAGTGATACAGGTCGAACTGCATGCCGATCTTCTCCGGCCCGATCGCCTGGATGATGGCGGCGGCCTGGTCCGTGGTGTTCAGGAAGAAGCCGGGAATGTCGCGGTGGTTGATCGGCTCGATCACCGGCTTCACGCCGGCCGGCTGCGCGAGTTCCGCCGCCCAGGCCAGGTTGGCGGCGAGCGTCCCCGTCATCGTGTCATGCGGCACGCCGGCCGGCGCCAGGCCGGACATGACATGGATGCGCGGGCATTCCAGCGCCGCCGCATAGTCCAGCGCCTTGCGGAAACCTTCCTTGAACTCCGCCTGGCGGCCGGGCAGGGCGGCCTGGCCGCGCTCGCCCTGACTCCAGTCGCCGGGCGGGCCGTTGAACAGCACCTGGGACAGGCCGTTGTCCTTCAGCCGGGTGGCGATCTCGGCGGCGGGGAAGTCGTAGGGGAAGAGGAATTCCACCGCCTTGAAGCCGGCCTTGGCGGCGGCGGCGAAGCGGTCGAGGAATGGCAGCTCGGTGAACATCAGCGAGATATTGGCAGCAAAACGCGGCATGGCGGTCTCCTTCCCCTCCGGTGATCCCGGACGGGGGTGATGCCTTGGCCCCCCGCGCCCGGCAAGCCCGCCGGCCCGGTTCGGGGTTGGCCTGCGACCTTCGCGCGCGATGCGTGCGCGCGGCCCGGGCTTCCGCTAAGTCTCGATTCCCAGGCAGGAATCCCCGATGAGCCAAGATACGCTTCGCCCCGCCCGCCTGCTCGGCCTGGCCGCGCTCTTCGCGCTTGGTCTTGGCTGTTTCTGGGTGATGCGGCCCTTCATCTCCGCGCTGCTCTGGGCGGTGATCCTGACCTACACCACCTGGCCCGCCTTCCGCATGCTGCGGGAGAAGACAGGCCTCGGCCCCGGCAGCGCCGCCTTGGTGATGGTGCTGGCGGAATTCGTGCTGATCGCCCTTCCCCTGGTCTTCGCCACGCCCACGACGCGGGAGGAGATCGACGGGCTGCGCACCTCCTTCGAGAGCCTTCTGGTGACCGGCCTGCCCAACCTCGCCACCTGGCTCGGCGGCCTGCCCTATGTGGGGGAGCCGATCCGGGGGTTGACGAGCGGCTGGGATTCCACATTCAGCGGCCTGTTCGAGACCATCAGCCCCTATGCCGGCGGCATCGCCAGCAATGCCCTGGCGGTGCTGCTGGCGTTGCTCTCGGGCATCGCGGAGCTGATCATGGCCATCTTCCTGGCCTTCTTCTTCTATCGCGACGGCCCCGCCATGGCGGCCCATGCCGAGGCGGTGATGGAGAAGATGGCCGGCCCCGGCACCCGGCGGCTGATCCTGCTGACCGGCAATGTCACGCGCGGCGTGGTCTATGGCCTGCTCGGCACCGCGGTGGTGCAGGGGGCAATGACCGTCTTTGGGCTGTGGGTGGCGGGCGTGCCGCAGCCGGTGCTGCTCGGCGTGGTGGCCGGCGTGCTCTCCATCCTGCCGGTGGGGGCGCCGCTGGTCTGGATTCCGGCCACCGTCTGGCTGTTCACCCAGGGTCAGACCGGATGGGGCCTGTTCATGCTGGTCTATGGCGCGGCCGGGATATCCTCGGTGGACAATGTCATCCGCCCCTGGCTGATCAGCCGTGGCGCCGACCTGCCTTTGCTGTTGACGCTGCTGGGGGCGATCGGCGGGGTGATCGGCTTCGGCATCCTCGGGCTGTTCCTGGGGCCTGTTCTTCTGGCAGTCGGCTACACGCTGCTGCGGGAATGGGCAGGGAAGGGGCCGTCGGTGCCGGGCACCAGGCCGCTGGGCTGAGATCGGGCTTCCGAAGCCCCTCGCGGCACGATATGGACCATGGGTCTGACAGGCAGGTTTCCGGCAGGCGGGCGCAACGACCCGCCGCCCTTCAAGCAGGGGGTATCTGGGATGAGAAGGTTGCTTCTGGCCGCGGCCGCGGTGATGGCGCTGGGCGCCATGGTGCCGGGCATGAGTGGGGCGGTGGCGCAGACGGTGCGCTGGGCGGCGGCGGGCGATCCGAACACCATGGACCCGCACAGCCAGAATGTCGGCACCGTCACCATGGTGCTGCAGCAGATCTATGACCCGCTGATCCACCGCAATGCCGACCTGTCGCTGCGCCCGGGCCTGGCGCTGTCCTGGACCCAGGTGGAGCCGACCCGCTGGCGCTTCGTGCTGCGCCAGGGCGTGAAGTTCCATGGCGGGGAGGCCTTCAACGCCGACGACGTGGTGTTCAGCGTCGGGCGGGCGCGGCAGCCCACCTCCAACTTCGGCATCTATGTCGATACGGTGCAGGATGTGGTGAAGGTCGATGACTTCACCGTCGATGTGGTGACACGCATCGCCGACCCGATCCTCCCGAACAAATTCGCCTCCGTCTACATGATGTCGAAGGCCTGGGCCGAGGCCAACGGCGCCACCCGCCCGCAGAACACCCGGGCGCGGGAGGAGATGCACACCACCCGCAACACCAATGGCACCGGCGCCTTCCGCCTGGCGAGCCGGGAGAATGACGTGCGCACGGTGCTGCGCCGCAACACCGAATGGTATGGCTGGGCCGAGCCCGATTCGGCGCAGGCGAATGTGCAGGAAATCCAGTTCCGCCCCATCGCCTCCGACGCCACGCGCATCGCGGCGCTGCTGTCCGGCGAGGTGGATTTCGTGCTCGACCCGCCTCTGCAGGACCTGACCCGTCTGCGCGCCGCCCAAAATATCCGCGTGCTGGAAGGGCCGGAGGTGCGCAGCATCTTCCTGGCCTTCGACGTGGCGCGGCCGGAACTGCAATACAGCGATGTGCGGGGCCGCAACCCCTTCGCCGACCTGCGCGTGCGGCAGGCGCTGTACCATGCGATCGATATCCAGGCGATCCATCGCACCACGATGCGCGGCCAGTCCGTGGTCACCGGCACCTTCTTCCCGCCGCAGGTGAATGGCTATTCCCAAGCTGAGGATGTGCGCCTGCCCTACGACCAGGCCCGTGCCCGCGCCCTGCTGGCGGAGGCCGGCTATCCGAACGGCTTCGGCATCACGCTGGATTGCCCGAACAACCGCTACATCAATGACGAGCAGATCTGCCAGGCGGTGGCGGCGATGTGGACGCGCGTCGGCGTGCGCACATCGGTGAAGGCGCAGCCGCTGGCGCCCTTCTTCGCACAGATCCAGCGCCAGGATACCAGCGCCTATCTGCTCGGCTGGGGCGTTCCGACGCTGGATGCGCTGTATTCCTTCCAGTCGCTGCTGGCCACGCGCAACGGCGCGCAGGGCGACGGCATCTGGAACTATGGCGGCTATTCCAACCCGCGCATGGATGCGCTGGTGGAGCGGATGAAGACCCAGTCGGGCGCCGACCGCATGGCCGCGATCCATGAGGCGCTGCGCATCTACCGGGAGGACGTGCCGCATATTCCGCTGCATCACCAGATGATCCCCTGGGCGATGCGCAGCAACTTCACCATCCCGCATGCGGCGAACAACCAGCCCTATTTCCGTTTCGCGCGCATCGACTGAACAAAGGCGGCCGGCGCCTTTCGCCGGCCGAGCGGGTCTAACACCAATGGCGGCACCAGCCGGCGCCGCCATCACTGCCAGCCGTATCGAGGGACCGTGTTCGCCTTCATCATCAGCCGCATATTGCAGGCCTTGCCCGTCATGCTGACGGTCGCCCTGCTCTCCTTCGCGATGTTCGCCTATGTCGGCGATCCGGTCGCCATCATGCTGGGGCAGGACTACACCGTGGCGCAGCGGGATGCGCTGGTGGCCGATCTGGGGCTGGATCAGCCCTTCTTCGTGCAATTCGCCAAGTTCGTGGTGAATGCGGCGCAGGGTGAATTCGGCCTGTCCTACCGCCTGTCGCGCCCCGTGGCGCAGCTCATCGTGGAACGCGCGCCGGCGACACTGGAACTCGCGCTTTGCGCGGCCTTCCTGGCACTCGCGATCGGCGTGCCGATGGGGGTCTATACCGGCCTCTATCGCAATTCCTGGCTCAGCCGCTTCTTCCTGACCTTCAGCCTGATCGGCGTGTCCCTGCCGACTTTCCTCATCGGCATCCTGCTGATCCTGACTTTCTCCGTCTGGCTCGGCTGGCTGCCGAGCTTCGGGCGCGGTGACACGGTGAATGTCGGCGGCTGGAGCACGGGTCTTCTGACCTGGTCGGGGCTGAAGGCGCTGATCCTGCCTTCCATCACGCTGGGCCTGTTCCAGCTCACGCTCATCATGCGGCTGGTGCGGGCGGAGATGATGGAGGTGCTGCGCACGGACTATATCAAATTCGCCCGCGCCCGGGGCCTGACCAACCGGGCGGTGCATTTCGGCCATGCGCTGAAGAACACGCTGGTGCCGGTCATCACCATCACCGGGCTTCAGCTCGGTGCCATCATCGCCTTCGCCATCGTGACGGAGACGGTGTTCCAATGGCCGGGGATGGGGCTGCTGTTCATCCAGAGTGTCGGCGCCGCCGACATCCCCGTGATGTCCGCCTATCTGCTGCTGATCGCGCTGATGTTCGTCACCATCAACCTGATCGTCGACCTGCTGTACTACGCGGTGGATCCCCGCCTGCGCATCGGCCGCGGCAAGGGGGCACACTGAGATGGGGTCGAACGTAACCGTCGGTGGTTTTGCCGTCGTTTCTGGAAGCCTGTGGGCGTTTGCCCTGTTCGCCGTTGTTGCTGCGACGCTTCTCTTGATCGCGTTCAATCGCGGAGTTCGCCTTGCTATCGCTGGGCGCATGGCTCGCGCCCTGGACAGCGACATCTGGTATTCCTTCACGCGTTCGCCGATCACCGTGGCCTCCGCCATCGTCGCGCTGATCTGCGTCGGTGGCGCGGTGCTGGCGCCCTGGATCGCGCCGCACAACCCCTTCGACCTGGCCTCCCTGCAACTCATGGACGCCTTCAAGCCGCCGGCCTGGGAGGCGGAGGGCGATCCGAACTACCTGCTGGGCACGGATGACCAGGGGCGCGACGTGCTCTCGGCCATCATGTATGGCGCGCGGGTTTCGCTGCTGGTCGGCTTCTGCGCCGTGCTGCTGTCCGTCTCCATCGGCATCACCGCGGGCCTCGCCGCGGGCTATATGGGCGGGACGGTGGATGCGGTGCTGATGCGCATCGCCGATATCAAGCTGACCTTCCCCACCATCCTGATCGCGCTGCTGATCGATGGCGTTGTGCGCGCGGCGCTACCAAGGGAGGTGCATGACCAGATCGCGCTCTATGTCGTGATCTTCGCCATCGGCATCAGCAACTGGCCCTCCTTCGCACGCACCGTGCGCGGATCGACGCTGGTGGAGCGCAACAAGGAATATGTGCAGGCGGCGCGGGTCATCGGCCTGTCCCGCGCGCGCATCATGGTGACCCATGTGCTGCCCAATGTGCTGGGGCCGGTGCTGGTCATCGCCACGCTGAACCTGGGCTTCGCCGTGCTGGCGGAGGCCACGCTCTCCTTCCTCGGCGTCGGCGTGCCGCCGACCCAGCCCTCGCTGGGCACGCTGATCCGTATCGGCAATGACTTCCTGTTCTCCGGCGAATGGTGGATCACCATCTTCCCGGGCATTGCCCTCATTCTCCTGGTGCTGTCCGTGAACCTGCTGGGCGACTGGCTGCGCGACGCCCTGAACCCGAAGCTCCGATAAATGACAGCTCCTCTGCTTGAAGTCCGCAATCTGCGCGTGGAGTTTCCCACGCGCCGCGGCACGCTGGTTGCCCTGAACGACGTCTCCTTCAGCATCGCGCAGGGCGAGGTGCTGGGCGTGGTGGGCGAATCCGGCGCCGGAAAATCCATGACCGGCGCGGCCATTATCGGCCTGCTGGAACCGCCCGGCCGCATCGCCGGCGGCCAGATTCTGCTGAACGGCAGGCGCATCGACAACCTGCCCTATGCAGAGCTGCGCAAGCTGCGGGGCAGGGAGATCGGCGCGATCTTCCAGGACCCGCTGACCACGCTGAACCCGCTCTACACGGTCGGCGCGCAGTTGATCGAAACCATGGTCACGCACCTGCCGCTGAACCCGGCCCAGGCGCGGGCCAAGGCGATCGAATGGCTGGAACTGGTGGGCATTCCCGCCGCCAGCCAGCGCATCGACAGCTATCCGCATGAATTCTCCGGCGGTATGCGCCAGCGCGTGGTCATCGCGCTGGCCCTCTGCGCGGAGCCGAAGCTGATCGTGGCGGATGAGCCGACCACGGCGCTGGATGTCTCGATCCAGGCGCAGGTCATCGCCCTGCTGAAATCCCTGGCGCGGGAGAAGGGCACCAGCATGATGCTGGTCACCCACGACATGGGCGTGATCGCGGAAACGGCGGATCGCGTGGCGGTGATGTATGCCGGCCGCATCGTCGAGATCGGCGCGGTGCGCAATGTGGTGCGCCATGCCAGCCACCCCTATTCCGCGGGCCTCATGGGCTCCATCCCCCCGGTCGGGCGGCGGCTGGACCGGATGCAGCAGATCGACGGCTCCATGCCCCGGCTTTCCGCCATCCCGCCCGGCTGCGCCTACAACCCGCGCTGCCCAAAGGTCTTCGACCGCTGCCGGGTGGAGCGGCCGGAGCTGATGCCGGCCGGGGACAGCCTCGCCGCCTGCTGGCTCTATGCCGAGGGAGCGCCGCGTCATGCGTGATCCCATCGGCACCCCGATGCTGGAGACGATCAACGTCGCCCGCCACTTCGACGTCTCCCGCCCCCTGGTGCAGCGCGTGCTGGCGCGGGAGGGAAGGCGCAGCCTGAAGGCGGTGGATGGCATCTCCTTCGCCATCGAGAAGGGCACAACCCTGTCGCTGGTCGGCGAAAGCGGCTGCGGCAAGTCCACGGTCGCGCGGCTGGTGGTCGGCCTCTACGGCCCGACCTTCGGCAGCGTGATCTTCGACGGCCTGGATCTGTCGGAGGCGCGGGCGAATTCGGAACAGCGCCGGCGCATGCAGATGATCTTCCAGGACCCCTATGCCAGCCTGAACCCTCGCTGGCGGGTGCGCGATATCATCGCCGAGCCGATCCGCGCCTTCGGCCTGATGAAGGACAGGGCGGAGATCGACGCCAAGGTGGCGGAGCTGCTGACCCAGGTTGGCCTGTCTCCGCTCGATGGCCAGAAATTCCCGCATGAATTCTCCGGCGGCCAGCGCCAGCGCATTTCCATCGCCCGCGCGCTGTCCTCCAACCCGGAATTCCTGGTGTGTGACGAGCCGACGAGCGCGCTCGACGTGTCGGTGCAGGCGCAGATCCTGAACCTGATGAAGGATCTGCAGCAGCGGCTGGGGCTGACCTATCTGTTCATCAGCCACAACCTGGCCGTGGTGCGCCAGGTCAGCGACCGCGTCGGCGTGATGTATCTTGGCCGGCTGGTGGAGCTGGCGCCGGCCGAGACGCTGTTCACCACCGCGCGCCACCCCTATACGCGGGCGCTGATGGAGGCGATTCCGGACCTGGAAATGACCGGCCGCCAGCGCATCCCGGTGGGCGGCGAGGTGCCCAGCCCGATCAACCCACCCAGCGGCTGCCCCTTCCACCCGCGCTGCCCGCTGGCCGATGCGCGCTGCAAGACGGAACGGCCGGAGATGATCCCGGCGCGCGGCACACCGGAGACGCTGGTGGCCTGCCACGCGGTGGAGGAAGGCCGCGATCGGATGGGAGAGCCGCTGATCGCGGCGTGATCTTCCTGAGCCCTCTCCACCCAACGGGGGGAGAGGGTTGGGTGAGGGGGGCTTGGCCAACCGGCACGAGCGTTACTGATCAGAGGCGCAGCAGGGCGGCGCACGTTGTTTGCGCGCGCTGGCTTTTCAGCACCCCCCCTCACCCAACCCTCTCCCCCCTTCGGGTGGAGAGGGCTATCTCACCGCCGCTGCGCCGCGAAGCGCACCGCTTCCTCCGCCGCGCGAAACAGGGCGCGCGCCTTCTGGTGCGTCTCCTGGTACTCCGCCTCCGGGTCGCTATCCGCCACCACCCCGGCGCCGGCCTGCACATGCATCAGCCCGTCCTTCACCAGGGCCGTGCGCAGCGCGATGCAGATGTCCATGTCGCCATCGGCGCCGAAATAGCCCACGCCGCCCGCATAGGCACCGCGGCGGGAGGGTTCCAGCTCCTCGATGATCTGCATCGCCCGGACCTTCGGCGCGCCGGACAGCGTGCCGGCCGGAAAGCCGGCGGTCAGCGCATCCAGCGCATCCAGCCCCGGGCGCAGGCGGCCCACCACCTCGGACATGATGTGCATGACCTGGGAATAGCGCTCGACCTGGAACTTCTGGGTGACCCGGACGGAGCCGATCTCCGCCACGCGGCCGACATCGTTGCGGCCAAGGTCGATCAGCATCAGGTGCTCGGCGAGCTCCTTCGGATCGGCCAGCAACTCGGCCTCCAGCCGCTTGTCCTCCTCCGGCGTCGCGCCCCGGGGGCGGGTGCCGGCCAGCGGCCGCAGCTTCACCTCGCCATGCTTCACGCTGACCAGGATTTCGGGGGAGGCGCCGACCAGCGACAGGCCCTGCAGGTCGAGGAAGAACAGGTAGGGCGCCGGGTTCAGCCGGCGCAGGGCGCGATACAGCGAAAAGGGCGGCAGGCCGAAGGGCGCGGTGAAGCGCTGGGCCGGCACCACCTGGAAGACGTCGCCGGCGTTGATGTAGTCCTTCGCCTTCAACACGGCGGCCTTGTAGGCCTCCTTGGTGAAGTTGGAGGTCGGCGCGGGCGGCACCGGCAGGCTGGCGGCGGGCGCCGGGCGGGGCAGGGGGCGGTCCAGCGCCGCCTCAGCCTCATCCAGCCGGGCCTGCGCCAGGTCCCAGGCGGCCTTCGGGTCCTGGCCGGCTTCGGGCCAGACCGGCGTCACCAGGGTCAGCGTGTCCCGCACATGATCGAAGACGGCGACCAGGGTAGGGCGGATCATCACCGCCTCCGGAATGCCGAGCACATCCGGATTGGTATCCGGCAGGCGCTCCATGTGCCGGACCATGTCGTAGCCGAGATAGCCGAACAGCCCGGCCGCGATGGAGGGCAGCCCGGCCGGCATCGGCATCCGCGTCGCCTGCACCAGGGTCCGCAGGCTGTCGAGCGGCGGGGCCGGGTCGGCCACGAAGGCATGTGGGGCCGACAAAGCGTGGCGGTTGATCTCGGCCTTGCCGTCGCGGCAGCGCCAGACCAGGTCGGGCTCCATGCCGAGGGAGGAGAACCGGCCCCGTGCCGCGCCGCCTTCCACCGATTCCAGCAGGAAGGCGTTCTGGCGCCCCTGGACGAGGCGGAGATAGGCGCCGACGGGCGTGTCCAGATCGGCGACACGTTCCCGGAACACCACCTGGCCCTGGCCGGCGGCGAGGCCTTCCGCGAAGCTGGCGAAGCTGGACATGGCGCTCATGGCACAACCTGTTGCAGCAGGGTCGGGCTGATCTGCGGCGCGGCGCGGTTGCGCAGCGCCGCCACATAGGCGGCGTTCAGGTCATCGGCCATCTGCTGCTGCGCCGTGCGGCGGGCATTGTCCAGCGCGGCCTGGTCCGCGGCCGGGTCGGCGGAGACCACCTCCAGCAACTGCGCGACGGCGAAGCCGGCGGCGGTCGGCGCCATGGTCGGCTCGTTCACCGCGATGCCGAACAGCACCGGCAGCAATTCGCGCGGCACCGTCAGGCCGGGGGCACCCGGTTCCGGCTGGCGGCCAAAGGGACCCATGCGGGTGCTGGTGAGGCCGGCGGCGCTGGCGGCCGCCTCCAGCGTCTGGCCGCCGCGCACGGCGGCGAGCAGGCCGGCTGCCCGTGCCTCCTGCGCCCGGCGCTTGGCGTCATTGGTCCAGGCGAGGCGGACATCCGCCTCCACCTGCTCGAAGGGCTTCAGCGCCGGCGGATTCACGGCGCGGATTTCGATGCCCATGAAGCCCTGCGCCTCGCGGAATTCCTGCAGGCGAGGGGCGGCGCCCTGGTCGGCGGCGAAGATGGCGCGCAGCGCCTCCGCCCGCGCGGCGACGGGAACCGGCAGCACGGCCGGCAGGCCTTCCGCATCGCGGCCCTCGGCATCCAGGGTCAGGGTGGCGACGGTCAGGCCAAACTCGCGAGCGGCCTGTTCCAGCGGCGCGCCGCCGGCGATCGCATCCTCCACCCGGTTGGCGCGTTCGAAGGCCAGGTCGCCGGCGCGTTCCAGTGCCACATCCTGGCGCAGGCGGTCGCGCACCTCCTCCAGCGTCGAGGTGCGGCCCGGGGTGACGCCGGCCACGCGCATCACATGCCAGCCGAAGGGCGATTGCACGGGGTCGGTGACCGCGCCCTGGCTCGCACCGAAGGCGGCGGCCGCCAGTTCCGGCAGCGGCAGGTCGGCGCGCGGCACATTGCCGAGCGACAGCGCCGCCCCGCCGGCCGCGGTCGCGGCCTGTTCGATCGCGGCGAAATCGGGGTTGGCGCGCCAGGCCTCGGCGATGCGCTGGGCCGTCGCCTGATCCGGCAGCAGCGCCTGCTGCAGGTCGCGCCGTTCCGCCGTCTCATACTGGCCCCGGCGCTGCTCATAGGCGGCGGCGAGGTCGGTGTCGGAAACCTCGATCTGGTCGGCGAGGGTCTCGCCCGTCAGCACGGCGAGGGTGACCTCCCGCAAGGCGGGTGTGGAAAAGCGTTCCGGATTGTTGGCGTGGAAGCGCTGCAGCACGGCCTCGGTCGGCGGCTCCGGCTCCGGCGCATCCAGCAGGGGCAGTTCCACCACCTGGGCGATGCGGCGTTCCTGTTCGTAGCGCACCAAAGCGCGGGCCAGCAGGTCGGGCGCCGGGGCGCCGGCGCGCACCGCGCCGGAAAGCTGGATGCGCTCCAGGTCGTCGCGGACGATGCGCAGGAACTGCGCCTCCGTCATGTCGTTCTGGCGCAGGAACTGGTCGAGCACGAGCCGGTCATACTGGCCGGCGGTCTGGAAATTCGGGATGGCGAAGATATAGGCCTGCACCGCCTCATCCGGCGTGGACAGGCCGAGCCGCGTGGCCTCCGCCCGCTGGGCGCGCTCCGCGATCAATTGTTCGACCGCCTGCACGGCGATGGCGCGGCGCAGCGGCTCCTCCGCCTCGAAGCCCTGGCCGAGCTGGGACTGCACGCGCTGCAATTCGCGGCGGGCGGCCATCTGCGCCTCGGGCACCTCGATATCGCCGCCCTCCATGCTGACGACGGCGGTTTCCCGGCCGAAATTGCGCACGGTGTCCTCGATCCCCCATATGCCGAAGGACAGCACCAGCAGCATGAAGAGGACCTTGGCGAACCAGGTCTGGGTGAGCTTGCGGAACCAGGTGATCATGCCGACCCGGTAGCCGGAAATGCCGCCGGTTGCCAGCCCGGCACGAGGTTGGTAGGCGAAAGCAACGCCCAAGGAGATGCCCGTGACCCCCGGAATCCGCCCCCTCATCGCCGGCAACTGGAAGATGCACGGCACGCTGCGAGAGGCGCTGGCCCTGGCCGAGGCCGTGCGGGCGGGGTCCGGCGCGCTGCCGGCGGATCTGCTGGTCTGCCCGCCCTTCATCCATATTCCGGCCGTGGCCGCGATGCCGGGGCTGGCGGTGGGCGCGCAGGATTGCCACGCGGCCGCCAAGGGCGCCCATACCGGCGACATCGCCGCCGCCATGCTGCGCGATATCGGCGCCAGCCATGTGATTCTCGGCCATTCGGAGCGTCGTGCCGATCATGGCGAGACCGATGCCGTGGTGCGGGCCAAGGTGCAGGCCGCGCTGGGCGCCGGGCTGGTGCCCGTGGTCTGCGTCGGGGAGACGGAGGCGCAGCGCCTGGCCGGGGAGGCGGAGGCGGTGGTGCGCCGGCAGCTCGCCGAGTCGCTGCCGGATGATTTCGCCGGCATCATCGCCTATGAGCCGGTCTGGGCCATCGGCACCGGCCGCACCCCGACCGAGGCCGACATCGCCGCCATCCATGCCACGATCCGCGAAAGCCTGGTGGCGCGCTTCGGCGCGGCGGGGCAGGGGACGCGGATTCTCTATGGCGGCTCGATGAAGCCGGGCAATGCCAGGGCCATCCTGGGGTTGGCGAATGTCGATGGTGGGCTGGTCGGCGGCGCCAGCCTGGTCGCGGCGGATTTCCTGGCCATCGCCGCGGCGGCGGGGTGATGATGCCGGCCCTGTCCCGGAGATGGGCGGAGCCGCCATGGACAGCCTGCTGGACCCCCGACTGGAACTGATCGCCCGCCGCTACGCCTGGTGGCGCTCGCCGACCGATGCCGTGGCAGACCCGCACCGGCTGGTGGCGCAGGTGATGGCGCTCGGCACCTGGGAGGATGCGCATTGGCTGTTGCGCCTCTGGGGGCGGGACGCCTTCCTGCGGGTGTTGCAGGCCCCGCCGCCCGGGGTGCTGGACGCCCGCGCCTGGCGCTTCTGGCATCTGCGCCTGCTGGGCGCCCCACCGGCCGAACCGCGCCCGCCGGGACGGCGGATTGCCGGCGCGGCAGCGGGCTGAGGGGGTGATGCAGCCGCGCCTGGATATCCTGCCGCCACCGCAGCGGACGCTCTGGCCGGAACTGGCCGCGGTGCCGCGAAGATTCATTCTCTATGGCGGCACGGCCATCGCATTGCGGCTTGGGCACCGCGACTCCATCGATTTCGACTTCTTCGCGGCTGACCCCTTGGCGATGGAGGATCTGATGGCCGCGCTGCCATGGCTCGAAGGCGCCGCCGTCCTGCGCCAGGACAGCCGGGCCTTCACCTGTCTGGTCGAGCGGAGCGGACAGCCCGTGAAGCTGTCCTTCTTCGCTGGGCTGCGGTGTGGCCGTGTACGAGTACCGGACCGGACGGCGGATGGCGTGCTGCGCATCGCCTCCGCAGCGGACCTGCTTGGCCACAAGCTGAAGGTCATCCTGCAAAGGGCGGAGGGCAAGGACTACCAGGACATTGCCGCGCTGTTGGCGGCTGGCGGGTCGCTTGCCAAAGGCCTTGGCGCCGCCGCCACGCTCTTTCCCGGCTTCCCGGTGATGGAAGCCGCCCGGGCATTGTCGTATCGCGAGGATATCGGCGAACCCTGGCGGCTGGACGCGGAGGCGGCGGCAGGGCTGGACCGTGCGCTCCAGGAGCTGCCGGAGGCAATTCCGCCGCTGCCCTTGCAAGCCGATGACCTCGCCGCAGCTTAAGGACGTGCCGTGCCGCTGGCCTTGCGGCCGGAGACCCGCTAGAAGGCGCGCGCCATGACCAATCTCCTCCTCGTCTTCTTTCTGCTCGTCACCCTGGCGCTGATCGGGGTCATTCTCGTGCAGCGCAGCGAGGGTGGCGGCCTGGGCATCGGGACGTCCCAGGGCATGGGCGGCTTCATGACCGGGCGCGGCACCGCCAATCTGCTGACGCGGACCACCGCGGTGCTGGGCACCATCTTCATGGCGCTGGCGCTGGTGCTGGCCATGCTCGGCAAGGGCCAGGCGCCGCGTGGCTCCATCCTCGACATGCCGGCGGGCAGCCCGCCGGGCGCCGCCGCGCCGGCCACGCCGGTGGCCCCGGCCGTGCCGACGGTGCCCAACAACTGAGTTTCCATCCCTGCGCGACACCCGCGCGGGGAGCATGCCTGCCACAATCGGTTCCAACACGCCGGACGGGTTCCCAGACCCGTCCGGCTTCGCTATGAGGGGCGTCCATGACGCGGTTCGTATTCGTCACCGGCGGCGTGGTTTCATCCCTCGGCAAGGGCATCGCAGCGGCATCGCTGGGCGCCCTTCTCCAGGCGCGCGGCTACAAGGTGCGCCTTCGCAAGCTCGACCCCTACCTCAATGTCGATCCGGGCACGATGTCCCCGTATCAGCATGGCGAGGTCTATGTGACCGATGACGGGGCGGAAACCGACCTCGACCTCGGCCATTACGAGCGTTTCACCGGGGTTCATGCCTCCAAGCTCGACAACTGGACCACGGGCCGGATTTATTCGGACGTGATCGCGGCGGAGCGGCGCGGCGACTACCTGGGCGGGACCGTGCAGGTCATTCCGCACATCACCGACAAGATCAAGGCGGTGATCCAGGCCGAGACGGACGGCTACGACTTCGTCCTGGTCGAGGTCGGCGGCACCGTCGGCGACATCGAATCGCTGCCCTTCCTGGAGGCGATCCGCCAGCTCGCCAACGAGCTCGGCCCGACCCGCAGCCTCTTCATCCACCTGACCCTGGTGCCCTACATCTCCTCGGCCGGGGAGCTGAAGACCAAGCCCACCCAGCACAGCGTCAAGGAACTGCTGGGCGTCGGCATCCAGCCGCAGATTCTCCTGTGCCGCTGCGACCGCCAGATCCCGGAAAGCGAGCGCCGCAAGATCGCGCTGTTCTGCAACGTCCGTCCGGAATCGGTGATCCCGGCCTATGACGCCGACAGCATCTATTCCGTGCCGATCAGCTACCACGCCGAGGGTCTGGACCGCGAAGTGCTGCGGCACTTCAACCTCTCCTTCTACGGCGAGCCTGACATGCGGCGCTGGGAGAAGATCGTCCAGTCGATCCGCGCGCCCGAGGGCGAGGTCTCCATTGCGGTGGTCGGCAAGTACACGAACCTGCTCGACAGCTATAAGTCGCTGGCCGAGGCGCTGGCCCATGGCGGCATCGCCAACAATGTGAAGGTGAAGCTGATCTGGGTGGACAGCCAGGTCTTCGAGGCCGGCGACGAGGAAGCTGTGAAGCGCCTGGAGGGCGTGCACGGCATCCTGGTGCCCGGCGGCTTCGGCGAGCGCGGTTCCTCGGGCAAGATCGAGGCGGTCCGCTTCGCCCGGACCCGGAAGATCCCCTTCTTCGGCATCTGCTTCGGCATGCAGATGGCGGTGATCGAGGCGGCGCGGAACCTGGTCGGCCTCAAGGGCGCCTCCTCCACCGAATTCGGCAGCTGCGCGGAGCCGGTGGTGGGGCTGCTGACCGAATGGACCCGCGGCAACCAGGTGGAAACGCGCAGTGCCGGTGGCGACCTGGGCGGCACCATGCGGCTCGGCTCCTATGTCGCGAAGCTCGCCGAAGGCTCCCTGGTGCGGGACGTCTACGACGGCGCGGCCGAGATCAGCGAACGCCATCGCCATCGATTCGAGGTGAATGTCGGCTACCGGGAGCGGCTGGAGGAGGTCGGGATGCGTTTCGCCGGCATGTCCCCGGACGGATCGCTGCCGGAGATCGTCGAGGTGCCGGACCATCCCTGGTTCATCGGCGTGCAGTTCCATCCGGAGCTGAAGTCCAAGCCCTTCGAACCGCATCCCCTGTTCAAGGGCTTCATCGCCGCCGCGGTGCAGCAGGCGCGGCTGGTCTGATGGACCCCGGCACGGACCCCCAGGCCCGGCTGCGGCGATTCGGCATCGGCATGGCCGTCACGCTGGTGGGGACGCTGGCGGCGGGCTTCCTGTTCGGCTCGCTGGCCGTGCCGCTGGCGCTGGCCGTCGGCTTGGGCGCCACGCTGCTGCTGGGTGGCGGCCGCAGCAAGGGCTGAGCCGGTCCGCACCGCGCGCCGGGCGTGAAGGATTTGGTCACCCTTTTGCGGTGCAATGGCGGCCATGCGCACATTGACGGGTGTTTCAGGCGTCGAATCCTATCTGTTCGAACCGGGCGACCTCGTTCGCCTGGTGCGGGACGAGGGCGGGTCGGTGAACACCGCCCGCGCCGGCGATTGGGGGCTGGTGACGCGGGTGCATCCCTGCGGGTCACTGGATCTCAAGCTCGCCGGCTACAGCCGGGCCAAGGAATCCGTGCTGACCCGCGCGGTCGCGGTGCCCTGCGGCAAGGTGGAGCCCTGCGATCGCCGGGGCATGCCGCTGCGGCGTGGCTTCGCGGCGGTGTGGGATACGCGCCGGCCCTGGTGACCCTCAGCCTTCCCGCATCGCGCCCGGTGGCGTGCCATAGGCGCGGGTGAAGGCGCGGTAGAAGGTGGCCAGGCTCTCGAAGCCACAGGCGAAGGCGATATCCGCCACCTTCCGGCCCCGTCCGCAGGGGCCGCGCAGCAAGGCGCGGGCATGCTCCAGCCGGCGGCGGGTGACGTGGCGGGCGAAGCTCTCCCCGGTGGGCTCGAACAGCAGGCTGAGTTGCCGGGTGGAGATGCGCAGCGCCGCCGCCGCGCGGGCGGCATCCAGCCCGGGATCGGCGAAGTGCTGTTCGACGAAGCGCTGGGCCTCGGCCAGCCGCGCGGCGCGCAGCGCCTCCTGCCCCGCCTCGGTGACCGGGGCGCTATCGGCCTGGTACAGCCCGACGAGGCCAACCAGATGGCGCAGCGCGGCTTCCGTGGCGGCGGGGTCCATCCCGGGCGCCTCCCGCAGCAGGGCGTTGAAATAGCTGTGGATCACGGCGCCGAGGCCAGCCTCGCCGCGGATCAGCTTCTGCGGCAGGCGCCCACGGGCGCGCGGCGGCAGCATCGGGTCGAGCAGGGCGCGGGGAAACTTCACCAGCCGGAAGGCGGCACTGCCCTGCTGGCGCACCGCCTGGGCCGTGCCGGAACTGGTCAGGCCGAGATCGCCCGGCCGCAGCACAAGCTCCGCATCGCCTTCCGCCTGCACCACGGCGGTGGCGGCCGGGCAGCTCGCGACCAGCGAATAGGTGCCGTCATCGGTCCGCGCCACCTCCCGCCGGCCGCGCGTCCAGTCATGGGCGGGTGTCTGGAAGGCGACGATGCCGAAGGCGCCGAAGCGCGCGCCGGACAGCCGGGCGTCATAGCCCTGGGCATGGTCGAATCCGCCAGGGCTGAACTGGTAGAAATGCCGGCAGGCGACCTCGTGCCAGTAGTCGAACTGCTGGCGCGCGGGCAGGCCGGCGGTGGAGAGGATGGGTGTCATCGGGGGCTGTTCTGGGACCGAAGCAGGGCGGGCATTCTAGCAGCCACGCCCGGGGGCGCGAGGCACCGGCACGATTTTGCCGAGATTGAGATACCACCCTGCCGGGATCGCGGCGCGGCCCGCCAGGGGCGGGCGTAGCAGGACGTCGCCAGGCGGCACCATTCCGGGCCGCCACCAGCCGGCATCGGGCCGGCGCGACGGATCGGACCAGACCATGCCGCTTGCAGATGAAGACATGAACAACCTCGCCGTCATCACGGGCACCGAGGGGGACGACACCCTGGCCGGCGGTCCCGGCGCGGATGTGTTGATCGGCCTCGGGGGACATGACGACTATGTCGTGGACGACGCCGGCGACGTGGTGGTGGAGGCGGCGGAGCCCGGCATCGACGAGGTCTTCACCACGCTGAACGCCTACACATTGCCGGAGAATGTGGAGAACCTGATCTTCACCGGCACGGGCAACTTCGCCGGCACCGGCAATGGCATCTCCAACTTCCTGATGGGTGGCGCGGGCGACGACACACTGGATGGCGGCGCCTGGAGCGACACCATGATGGGGGGCGCCGGCAGCGACGACTACTACGTCGACAATGCCTGGGACCAGGTGTGGGAATCGGCCGAGCCCGGCATCGACGAGGTCTTCACCACGCTGAATGCCTACACCCTGCCGGAGAATGTGGAGAACCTGATCTTCACCGGCAGCGGCAACTTCGCCGGCACCGGCAACGGCATCTCCAACTTCCTGATGGGCGGCGCGGGCGACGACACGCTGGATGGCGGGGCCTGGAGCGACACCATGATGGGGGGCGCCGGCAGCGACGACTACTACGTCGACAATGCCTGGGACCAGGTGTGGGAATCGGCCGAACCCGGCATCGACGAGGTCTTCACCACGCTGAATGCCTATACGCTGCCGGAGAATGTGGAGAACCTGATCTTCACCGGCACGGGCAACTTCGCCGGCACCGGCAATGGCATCTCCAACTTCCTGATGGGCGGCGCGGGCGACGATACGCTGGATGGCGGCGCCTGGAGCGACACCATGATGGGGGGCGCCGGCGACGACACCTATCTGGTCGACAATGGCTGGGACCAGGTCTGGGAAGCCGCGGGCGGTGGCCAGGACCAGGTGCTGACCACGCTGGGTGCCTTCACCCTGGGCGAGCATGTCGAGGGCCTGCGCTTCATCGGCAGCGGCGACTTCGCCGGCACCGGCAATGCGCTGGACAACCGCCTGGAAGGCGGTGCCGGCGATGATGTGCTGACCGGCCTGGCCGGGGCGGATGTCTTCGTGGCGGGCGCCGGCGCCGACCTCATCACCGACTTCACCCTGGGCGAGGACCGCGTGGCGCTGGCCGGCCATGGCAGCTTCGAGGCGCTTCTCCCCTTCCTGTCGCAGCAGGGCGCCGATGTGCAGATCGCGCTGGGGGAGGGGGTGCTGACCCTGGCCGGGATCGAGCTGTCGGCCCTCTCGGCCTCCGATTTCCTGTTCGGCTGAAACGGGGGCGGCAAGTCGCCTGGGGCGGCTTGCCGATCTGTCGCCAGACCGTTAAGCGCGACCGGGAATCCTCCCCCGACCCGGAGCTCCGCCCATGGCCGCCATCGCCGATATCATCGCCCGTGAGGTCCTCGACAGCCGGGGCAACCCGACGGTGGAGGCGGAGGTGGTGCTGGACTCCGGCGCCATCGGCCGCGCCATCGTGCCCTCCGGCGCCTCCACCGGCGCGCATGAGGCGGTGGAGCTGCGGGACGGGGACAAGGCCCGCTTCGGCGGCAAGGGCGTGCAGAAGGCCTGCGCCCATGTGGAAGGCGAGATCTTCGACGCCATCGGCGGCATGGACGCCGCCGAGCAGGTCAAGATCGACGAGACGATGATCGAGCTGGACGGCACGCCGAACAAGTCCCGCCTGGGCGCGAATGCCATCCTGGCGGTGTCGCTGGCCACCGCGAAGGCCGCCGCGGCCGATCTCGACATGCCACTGTACCGCTATGTCGGCGGCGTCTTCGCCCGCACCCTGCCGGTGCCGATGATGAACATCATCAATGGCGGCCAGCACGCCGACAATCCGATCGACATCCAGGAATTCATGATCATGCCGGTCGCCGCCGGCACGATCGCCGATGCGGTGCGGATCGGCTCGGAGGTTTTTGCCCAGCTCAAGAAGCAGCTGCACGACGCTGGCCACAACACGAATGTGGGCGATGAGGGCGGCTTCGCGCCGAATATCGGCAGCGCCGAGGAAGCGCTGGGCTTCATCAGCAAGGCCTGCGAGAAGGCCGGCCACCGGGTGGGCGAGGACATTCTGTTCGCCCTCGATGCCGCCTCCACCGAATTCTACAAGGACGGCCGCTATGTGATGGAAGGCGAAGGCAAGACCTTCGATTCCGCCCAGATGGTCGACTACCTGGAAGCCCTGACGAAGAAGTTCCCCATCGTCTCCATCGAGGACGGCATGTCCGAGGATGACTGGGAGGGCTGGAAGCTGCTGACCGACCGGCTCGGCGGGAAGGTGAACCTGGTGGGTGACGACCTCTTCGTCACCAACACCGAGCGTCTTCGCCGCGGCATCGAGACCAATACAGGCAATGCCATCCTGGTGAAGGTCAACCAGATCGGCACGCTGACGGAGACGCTGGAGGCGGTGGAGATGGCGCATCGCGCTGGCTTCAAGGCGGTGATGAGCCACCGTTCCGGCGAGACCGAGGACAGCACCATCGCCGACCTCGCCGTCGCCACCAATTGCGGGCAGATCAAGACCGGCTCGCTCTCCCGCTCCGACCGGACGGCCAAGTACAACCAGCTGATCCGCATCGAGCAGGATCTGGGCTCGGCGGCTCGTTATGCCGGGCGGAGCGTGCTGCGCCGCTAATTGAGCGTTAAGTTGTTGCAGGGGCTCGAATCCGCTGGACAGGCGGGGGCGAGCCCCTGTCTTATGGGGGCGTCGGCCGGGGGGCTCGCGAGCGTGTCGGATATGTATCTGCCGCCAGTACGGCGGGGGGGTTTTGGGTCCTGGTTGATGCGGAGGCTGCGGGCGGCCGTGTTGCCGACCGTATTCCTGGCCACCAGCGGCTATTTCGTCTGGCATGCGGTGCATGGGGAGCGCGGGCTGATCGCCCGCGACCATCGGCTGGAGCGCCTGCAGGAAGCACGTCTGGAACGTGACCGGGTGATGGTGGAGCTGGAGTCGGCGGAGCGCCGGGTGGCTGGCCTGCGCGGCGACCGCCTGGACCGCGACCAGCTGGATGAGCGGGCGCGGCAGACGCTGAACCTCGTCGGCAAGGACGAGATCGTGGTGCCCTATGAGGCCGAGCGCCGCCTGTTCTGATCGAGGTCCCGCGTCTGATCGAGGCTGGGCAGGGCGCGCAGCGGCGCCAGCGGGCTGAGGGCGACGGCCAGCAGGGACAGGCCGAAGCCGAGCATGGCCAGCCACAACGCCGCCTGCAGGCCGAAGCCGGTGGCAACGCCGCCACCGATCAGCGCCCCCAGGGGGCGCACCCCGAACACCGCCACCTGCATCACCGCGCCGACCCGCCCGAGCAGCGCCATCGGCGTCACCGCCTGCCGCAGGCTGGTCTGCGCCACCTGCCACAGCATCGGCCCGAAGCCGAGCAGCCCCATGCAAAGAGCGAGCGTGGCGAAGCCCGGCGCCAGCAGCAGGGCGGCCATGCCCAGCACCGACAGGCCCGGCCCTGACAGCAGCACCTGCCCGAGCGGCAGCATCGTGCTGATCCTCGGTGCGGCCAATGCGCCCAGCACCAGCCCCGCGCCATAGGCGCCGAGCGCCAGGCCCGCCGTGGCGGCATCGAGGCCCAGTGGCCCCAGGGCCAGCGGCACGGCAATAGCCATCAGTGCGAAGAAGCCGGCATTCCAGGCAATGGCGGCCAGGGCAATGGCGCGCAGAAGGGGTTGCGCCAGGACGAAGCGCGCACCCTCCGCCACCGCCGCGCCAAGGCCCGGCTGGGTGGCGCGGGGCAGGGCAGGGGGCGCCGGCAGCCGCCAGGCCAGCAGCGCTGCCGCCAGCCCGGCGAGGGCCGCAAGACCCAGCCCGGCCTGCGGCAGGCCCCGCGTGGCGAGGACGCCTGCGAGGGGCGCCGCCGCCAGTGTCGCCAGCGCCCGGCCCAGCTCCAGCCGTGCATTGGCGGCCGGCAAGGCCGGGCGTTCGACCAGGGAAGGCAAAAGGGCGAAGCTGGCCAATGCCGCGGCCACCACCCCGCTTGCGCCGAGGAAGCCGGCCAGTCCGAGCAACACCGGCTGCCCCGCCAGCGGCAGCGCGAGGCCAAAGCCCAGCGCCGCCAACAACCCGCCGGCGGCCAGCAGGCGCCGCCGGTCCATGCGGTCCGCCAGCACGCCGGCGGGCAGGGCCACCAGCAGCCAGGCCACGCCCTGGGCTGCCACCAAGGCGCCCGTCAGGCCGGGCCCGGCGCCCAGGGACAAGGTCGCGATCAGCGGCAGGGCGGCGAGCGCCAACTGGTCGGCCCCATGCAGGGCGGCGAAAATCAGTGGCAGTTTCAGATGGTCGGGCGGGGACATGCGGGGCCTTGTTCCGGAATCTTGCGGGACCCGGGGTGCCCCGGGCACGATTCGGGCGCCATCCGGCGGTTGCGCCGCAATGACGAAAACAGGCCCAAAAGTCAGTTAACCGAAATCGAGTTAATCTCTATATTGCGCTGCACAATCAACACCTTCCCCGCGAAAGACCTGCTTGCACGGGGCACGCCGCGCGCGTAGATGCGGTGAAGGGAAGCCCTGAGGAGGACACCGCATGGCCGAAGCCGCCACCCGATCTGCCCGCGGCAAGGGGGCCTCCAAGGGGGCCAATCAGCCGGCCATCAGCAAGGACGAGCTGACCCGCGCCTATCGCGACATGCTGCTGATCCGACGCTTCGAGGAGAAGGCCGGCCAGCTCTACGGCATGGGCCTGATCGGCGGCTTCTGCCACCTGTATATCGGCCAGGAGGCCGTGGTGGTCGGCATGCAGCTCGGCCTGAAGCCGGGCGACCAGGTCATCACCTCCTACCGCGACCATGGCCATATGCTGGCGACCGGCATGGAGGCCCGCGGCGTGATGGCGGAGCTGACCGGCCGCATCGGCGGCTATTCCAAGGGCAAGGGCGGGAGCATGCACATGTTCTCCCGCGAGAAGGGCTTCTATGGCGGCCACGGCATCGTCGGCGCGCAGGTGTCGCTCGGCGCCGGCCTGGCCTTCGCCAACTGGTACCGCGAGGATGGCTCGGTCGCGCTGGCCTATTTCGGCGAGGGCGCGTCGAACCAGGGGCAGGTCTATGAGAGCATGAACCTGGCCGCCCTGTTCAAGCTGCCCTGCGTCTTCGTCATCGAGAACAACAAATACGGCATGGGCACCAGCGTGGAGCGCGCCAGCGCGTCCCGCGACCTGTCGAAGAACGGCGCGCCCTGGGGCATCCCCGGCGAGCAGGTGAACGGCATGGATGTGATCGCGGTGAAGGAGGCGGGCGAGCGTGCCATCGCCCACTGCCGCGCCGGCAACGGCCCCTATCTGCTGGAGATGAAGACCTACCGCTACCGCGGCCACTCCATGTCCGACCCGGCCAAGTACCGGACGCGGGAGGAGGTGCAGAAGATGCGAGAGCAGAACGACTGCATCGAGACCGCGCGCAAGATGCTTCTGGAGGTCTTCGACACCAGCGAGGCCGCGCTGAAGGTGATCGACGACGAGGTGAAGGCCATCGTGCAGGACAGCGCCGAATTCGCGCAGACCTCGCCGGAGCCGGATGAGAGCGAATTGTGGACGGACGTCCTGGTGGAGTCCCGCTGAGATGACGCAGATTCTGATGCCCGCCCTCAGCCCCACCATGACGGAGGGCAAGCTGGCCCGCTGGCTCAAGGCGGAAGGCGATGCCGTGAAGGCCGGCGACGTGATCGCCGAGATCGAGACCGACAAGGCGACCATGGAAGTGGAAGCCGTCGATGAGGGCACGCTGAGCAAGATCCTGGTGCCCGAGGGCACCGAGGGCGTCGCCGTGAACACCCCGATCGCGGAGCTGGACGACGGCAGCGTGGCGGCCCCCAAGGCGGAGGCCCCGAAGGCCGAAGCGCCCAAGGCCGAGCCCGCGAAGACGGAAAAGATGGAAACGGCGAAGCCCGCCGCCGCCCCGGTGCCGGCCCAGGCCGCCGCCGCGCCGGAGAAGGACTGGGGCGCGACCCGGCCGATGACGGTGCGCGAGGCGCTGCGCGATGCCATGGCGGCGGAGATGCGTGCCGACAAGGACGTGTTCCTGATGGGCGAGGAAGTCGGCCAGTACCAGGGCGCCTACAAGATCAGCCAGGGCCTGCTCGATGAGTTCGGCCCGAAGCGCGTGATCGACATGCCGATCACCGAACACGGTTTTACGGGCATGGCAGTCGGCGCGGCGATGACGGGCCTCAAGCCCATCGTCGAGTTCATGACCTTCAACTTCTCGATGCAGGCGATCGACCACATCGTGAATTCGGCGGCGAAGACGCTGTACATGTCGGGCGGCCAGCTCGGCTGCCCCATCGTCTTCCGCGGCCCGAACGGCGCGGCCAGCCGCGTCGCGGCCCAGCACAGCCAGTGCTACGCAAGCTGGTACGCGCATCTGCCGGGCCTGAAGGTGATCGCGCCCTGGTCAGCGGCGGATGCCAAGGGGCTGCTGCGCGCCGCGATCCGCGATCCGAACCCGATCATCTTCCTCGAGAACGAGATCCTCTACGGCCAGACCTTCGACTGCCCCACGGATGAGGATTTCATCCTGCCGATCGGCAAGGCGAAGGTGGAGCGCGAGGGCACGGATGTGACCCTGGTGGCCTTCTCCATCATGGTCGGCATGGCGATGCAGGCGGCGGAGGAGCTGGCCGCCCAGGGCATCAGCGCGGAGGTCATCAACCTGCGCACGCTGCGGCCGCTGGACATCGAGACGGTGGTGAAGTCGGTGAAGAAGACCAACCGGCTGGTCACGCTCGAGGAAGGCTGGCCCTATGCCGGCATCGGGGCGGAGGTCGCCATGCAGATCCTGGAGAACTGCTTCGACGACCTGGATGCGCCGCCGGTGCGCGTGCATGGGCTGGACATCCCGATGCCCTATGCCGCGAACCTGGAGAAGCTGGCCCTGCCGCGGCTGGAACAGGTGATCGAGGCCGCCAAGCGCGTGACCTACAAGTAAGGGAGGCAGCTCATGGCCACGAACATCCTGATGCCGGCGCTGTCCCCCACCATGACCGAGGGCACGCTGGCGCGCTGGCTGAAGAACGAGGGCGACACGGTCAAGGCCGGCGACATCATCGCCGAGATCGAGACCGACAAGGCGACCATGGAAGTGGAAGCCGTGGATGAGGGCGTGCTCGGCAAGATCCTGGTGCAGGGCGGCACCGCCGGCGTGAAGGTCAACGACCCGATCGCCGTGCTGGTTGAGCCGGGCGAATCTGTCGCGCCGCAAGGCGCGCCAGAGGCGCAGGCCGCACCGGCGCCGAAGGCGGAGGCCCCCAAGGCCGAGGCGAAGCCGGCGCCCGCACCGGAGACGCCGAAGACCGAGCCGGCCGCGGCCCCCAAGGCGGAAGCGCCGAAGACGGCGGAGTCCGGCGACCGCACCATCGCCTCGCCCCTGGCGCGTCGCATGGCGGCGCAGGCCGGGCTGGACCTGTCCGGCATCAGCGGCAGCGGGCCGAATGGCCGCATCGTGAAGACCGATGTCGAGGCCGCGCTGGCCAAGCCGCAGGCCGGCAAGCCCGCGCCGGCACAGGCTGCCCCGCCGGCACCCGCACCTGCCGCAGCACCGGCGCCCAAGGCTCCTGCGCCCGCCATCACGGCGCCGCATACGGCCATTCCGAACAGCAGCATCCGCAAGGTGATCGCGCGGCGGCTGTCGGAATCGAAGCAGACGGTGCCGCATTTCTACGTCACCATGGATATCGAGATCGACGCGCTGCTGAAGCTGCGCTCGCAGTTGAACGCGACCTCGCCGAAGGACGGGCCGAGCGCCTTTAAGCTTTCCGTGAACGACCTGGTCATCAAGGCCGCCGCCGTCGCGCTGCGGCGCCTGCCGCAGGTCAATGCGACCTGGACCGAGGAGGCGATCCTCCAGTACCACGACGTCGATATCTCGGTCGCTGTCAGCATCCCGGACGGGCTGATCACGCCCATCATCCGCAAGGCGGATCAGGCCGGGCTGGCCTCGATCAGCAACCAGATGAAGGATCTGGCGGCGCGGGCAAAATCGGGCAAGCTGAAGCCGGAGGAGTTCCAGGGCGGCGGCTTCTCCATCTCCAATATGGGGATGTATGGCGTCAGCGACTTCTCCGCGATCATCAACCCGCCGCAGGCCGGCATCCTGGCCGTCTCCGCCGGGCAGCAGCGGCCGGTGGTGAAGGATGGGGCGCTGGCGATTGCCACGGTGATGACCTGCACGCTGTCGGTCGACCACCGCGTCGTGGACGGCGCGCTGGCGGCGGAATGGATCGCCACCTTCAAGAAGATCGTCGAGGAGCCGCTGAGCCTGATGCTTTAGCGGGTCCTGGGAAGCCCTCTCCACCCAACGGGGGGAGAGGGTTTGGGTGAGGGGGGCTTTGCGGGCCGTGAGCGTGTTCACGAGTTGCACGTCCCCCTCACCCAACCCTCTCCCCCATAAGTGGGGGAGAGGGCTTTCGCCCTTTGCTGAAAGGCTGCATGTGACCAGCGGTTTCACCCTGCGTGACGCGACCGAGGCGGATCTGCCCGAAATCCTCCGCCTTGTTCGCGACCTCGCCGACTACGAAAAACTGCTGCACGAGGCGGTCGGCACCGAGGCCGATTTCCGCGAGGCGCTGTTCGGCGCCAATCCCCGCGTCTTCTGTACGCTCGCAGAACGCGACGGGCGCGCCATCGGGCAGGCGATCTGGTTCTACAATTTTTCGACTTTCACGGGCCGTCCCGGCATCTATCTCGAAGACATCTATGTCGAGCCGGAACACCGGGGCCTCGGCGTCGGCGGCGCCTTCTTCCGGCACCTCGCGCAGCGCGCGGTGGCGGAAAACTGCACGCGGATGGAATGGCAGGTGCTCGACTGGAACGCGCCCGCCATCAAGTTCTATGACCGCATCGGCTCGGAAAGCCGCGATGAATGGCGCATACGGCGCCTCTCGGGTGACGCTCTGCGTGCCCTGGCAGGAGACTCCTGAAATGGCCGAGACTTTCGATCTCGTCGTCGTCGGCGGCGGCCCCGGTGGCTATGTCGGCGCCATCCGCGCCAGCCAGCTCGGCATGAAGGTCGCGCTGGTGGAGCGTGAGAACCTGGGCGGCATCTGCCTCAACTGGGGCTGCATCCCGACCAAGGCCCTTCTCCGAGCTAGCGAAATCAACCACCTGCTGCACACGCTGGATGCCTATGGCTTCGCGGCGGACAATATCCGCTTCGACTTTGCGAAAGTCGTGAAGCGCAGCCGCCAGGTCGCGGGGCAGCTGTCGGGTGGCGTCAAGCACCTGATGAAGAAGAACAAAGTCACGGTATTCGACGGCCATGGAAAGCTCGCCGGCCCCGGCAAGCTCTCCGTCACCAAGGACGGCAAGCCGGTCGCGGAAATTTCGGGAAAACATATCCTGTTGGCGACCGGCGCCCGCGCCCGCGTCCTGCCGGGGATGGAGCCGGACGGCAAGCTGATCTGGTCCTACCGGGAGGCGATGACGCCGGCCGCGCTGCCGAAGAAGCTGATCGTCATGGGAAGCGGCGCCATCGGCTCCGAATTCGCCAGCTTCTACCTGAACATGGGCGCCGAGGTCACTTTGATCGAGGTGATGGACCGCATCCTGCCGGTGGAGGACGAGGAAATCTCCGCCTTCGTCCACAAGGCCTTCACCAAGCAGAAGATGCAGATCATCACCGGCGCCCGCGTGCAGGGCGTGCGCAAGGGCGCGGACAGCATCACCGCCATCGTGGAAGCCGGCGGCAAGGTGCAGGAAATCACCGCGGACCGCATGATCTCCGCCGTCGGCATCGTCGGCAATGTGGAAGACCTCGGCCTCGAAGGCACCAAGGTGAAGGTGGATCGCACCCACATCGTCACCGACGCCTTCGGCAATACCGGCGAACCGGGCGTCTATGCCATCGGCGACCTCACCGGTGCCCCCTGGCTGGCGCACAAGGCCTCCCATGAGGCGGTGATCTGCGTCGAGGCGATCGCCGGCAAGCACCCGCATGCCATGGATGTGCTGAACATCCCCGGCTGCACCTATTGCCGCCCGCAGGTCGCCAGCGTCGGCCTGACGGAGAAGAAGGCCAAGGAGCTCGGCCATGAGGTTCGCGTCGGCCGCTTCCCCTTCATCGGCAACGGCAAGGCCATCGCCATGGGCGAGCCCGAGGGCCTGGTGAAGACGGTGTTCGACGCCAAGACCGGTGAATTGCTGGGCGCCCATATGGTCGGCCCGGAAGTCACGGAGATGATCCAGGGCTACGGCATCGCCCGCACGCTGGAATCCACCGAGGCCGAACTGATGCACACCGTCTTCCCGCATCCGACGGTTTCCGAGACCATGCATGAGTCGGTGCTTGATGCCTATGGCCGGGTGATCCACATCTAGGCCATGGCCATTCGCGTCGAAATCAACCACGCCCGCAACGCCGCCGAGACCTCGGCGGCCGTGGCGAAGACCGGCGCCGAAAGGCATCCGGAAAAGGCGAAGCGCCCGGACAACCCGATCCAGCGGAAGCCGGACTGGATCCGGGTGAAGGCGCCCACCAGCCCGATCTACCGGGAAACCCATGCGCTGATGCGCGCCAATGGGCTGGTCACGGTCTGTGAGGAAGCGGCCTGCCCGAATATCGGGGAGTGCTGGTCGCAGCGCCACGCCACCATGATGATCATGGGCGACACCTGCACCCGCGCCTGTTCCTTCTGCAACGTCATCACCGGCATGCCGAAGGCGCTGGACACGGACGAGCCGCGCCGGGTGGCGGATGCGGTCGCCAAGCTCGGCCTGCGCCATGTGGTCATCACCAGCGTGGACCGCGACGACCTGGCCGATGGCGGGGCCGAGCATTTCGCCCAGACCATTCGCGCCATCCGCGCCGCGGCGCCCGAGACCACCATCGAGATCCTGACGCCCGACTTCCTGCGCAAGGACGGGGCGCTGGAGGTGGTGATCGATGCGCGGCCCGATGTGTTCAACCACAATCTGGAAACCGTGCCGGCGCTGTACCCCACCATCCGCCCCGGCGCGCGCTACTACCACTCGCTGCGGCTGCTGGACCGGGTGAAGCAGCGCGACCCCTCGATCTTCACCAAGTCCGGCATCATGGTCGGGCTGGGGGAGAAGCGGATCGAGGTGCTGCAGGTGATGGACGACCTCCGCAGCGCCGAGGTCGATTTTCTGACCATTGGCCAGTACCTGCAGCCCAGCGTGAAGCATGCGGCCGTCGACCGTTTTGTCACTCCGGACGAGTTCGCCGATTACGGCCAGGCGGCGCGCGGCAAGGGCTTTCTGCTGGTTTCCGCCACGCCACTGACCCGGTCCAGCTACCATGCGGATCGCGACTTCGCGGCGCTGCGGGATGCGCGGGCGGCAAAGCTGAAGGCCGCCTGATGCCCACCCATGCGGAAAAGCGGGTGCTGCCCTACACGCAGGAACAGCTGTTCGACATGGTGGCGGATGTGCGCCGCTATCCGGAATTCCTGCCCTGGTGCGTCGGCGCGCGCATCGTCTCCCGCACCGAGGACGAGTTGGTCGCGGACCTGACCATCGGCTTCAAGATGTTCCGGGAAACCTTCCGCAGCCAGGTGACGCTGGAACGGCCGCATCATGTGCATGTCCGCTACCTGACGGGCCCCTTCCGCTACCTGAACAACCACTGGCGCTTCCGCCCCGTCGCCAACGGAACCGAGGTCGATTTCTTCGTCGATTTCGAGTTCAAGTCGCGCCTGCTGCAGGCCGTCATCGGCACGGTGTTCAATGAGGCGGTGCGGCTGATGGTGCGATCCTTCGAACGCCGCGCGACCAGCCTCTACCGCCGCGCCCCGCCGCCGCCAGCCGCGAGTCCCGCGCCTTCCGCCTGAGGCGCCCGTGCTGATCGCCCATCTGTCGGACCCGCATCTGCGGCCCCGGGGCGAGCTCTACCAGGGCCTGGTGGATTCGAACGCGATGTTCGAAGCGGCGCTGGATCAGCTCGCCGCCATGGATCCGCAGCCCGACCTGGTCCTGCTGACCGGCGATCTCGTCGACCATGGCACGGAGGCCGAATACGCCCTCGCGGCCGGGTTGCTGGGGCGCATTCGCCCGCCCTTGCTCCTCATCCCCGGCAATCACGATGAGCGCGAGGTCTTCCGGCGCTGCTTCGGCCATCCCGCGCCGTCCGGGCCGCTGCATGTGGCGGCGGGCGGGCATGGCCCGGTGCGGGTGCTGGGCCTGGATGTCACCGTGCCCGGCGCGCATCACGGCCAGATGGATGACGCCGCCTGCGCATGGCTGGAGGCGCGGCTGGCGGAGGAGCCCGGGCGGCCCACCATCCTCATGATGCACCAGCCGCCCTTTGCCAGCGGCATCCCCTTCATCGACCCCTATCGCTGCCTGGGCGGCGAACGCCTCGCGGCCATCGTGGCGCGCCATCCGGCGGTGGAGCGCATCCTCTGCGGCCATGTCCATCGCTTCATGCAGCTGCGCTTCGGCGGCACGCTGCTGGTGACGGCGCCAAGCACCACCACGGCCCTGGCCCTGCGCCTGAACCCCGATGCCGCCCCGGCCAGCTTCGTGGAGCCGCCCGCCATGCTGCTGCATCATTGGCGGGCGGAGACGGGGCTGGTGACGCATCTGCTGCCCATCGGCACCTTCCGCGGCCCGCTGCCCTTCTTCTGAAGGGCTAGGATGTGCGGCCGCAATGCTTGCCATTCGGCAGGTAGGGCCAGAACAGCCGATCATGCTTGTAGAAGCGTTCCAGCGCCGCCGGGCCGGTGAGCAACTCCGGCACGCCCATGCGGAAGGCCAGGTACAGGTCCTCTGTCTTCAGTCCGCGATTGCGCTCGGCATCCAGCCAGTCATCTTGCGCGCCGTGCTGGATCTTCGTCACCAGGCTGCGATTCAGCTCCCGCACCACCTCGCGCGCCTCCGGCAGCCAGGCGCCGTACTTCGCGCCCGGGGTGGTGGCGGTGATGGGGATCTTGCGGAAGCCGGCATTCTCCTGCCGCCAGCAACTCATGATGTCGTAGTCGGAGACCATCAGCAGGCCGCCCGGACTGGTCACGGCGCCGGATGTGCCGCTTTTGGCGGTGGTCACCGCCGTCTTCGCCGGCAGCAGCCCGTGCAGCGACCGCGCGGCGAGGTTGGGACAGCGAAACACCAGCAGCACGGCGCGGGCGGCGGTGATCTGGCGGATCGTCATGACATCCTGCGGGTCGAAGCCGCTGTCGCGGGCATAGCGGATGTCGCTGGGCGATGCGCCGGCACGCACCGCCGCCACCTCCCGCTGATCCGCCAGGATGTCCCCGATGCTCACCTGCAACCCGCTCATCCACCGACGCCCCATGTCATGAGGGCGCGAGGGAAGCACGCTCCGCCCATGGGCGGATGGCGCCCGCGTTGCGCGCTGTTTCACGGCTTTGCGTCTGCCATGGCGCGGGGAATCGGGGCAGGCTGCGCGGCATGGGATACATCCTCTACGGCGATGCCGGCTCCGGCTCCGCCCCGGTCGAGATGGCGCTGGCGGAGGTCGGTGCCGCGGTGGAATTGCGCGCGGTGCCGCTGGAGGGCGACCACCAGCTGCGCGCCGACTACCGCGCCATCAATCCCATGGGCCGGCTGCCGACGCTGATCCTGCAGGACGGCACGGTGATGACCGAGAGCCTGGCGATCCTGGTGACGCTCGCCGATATCCACCCCGGCCTGCTGCCGCCTCCGGGCGATCCCGGGCGGGCGCGGGCGCTGCGCTGGATGGCGCTGCTGGCGGGCGAGTTCTACCCGCAGATCACCCGCTGGGACTATCCGGCCCGTTTCGGCGTGGCGCCCGACCAGTACCCAGCCCTGCGCGACGGCGCACTGGCCATGGCGCACGACGTGATGCGGGTGGTGGAGGCGCATGCCGGCCTCACCGGCGACCCGGCCGCGCCCTTCCTGCTCGGCACGCGGTTCAGCGTGGCGGATATCTACCTGGCGGTGCTCTCGCGCTGGGCGGAAGGCCGGGTCTGGACGCCCGCCAACCTCCCAAAAATCGAGGCGCTGGCCCAGGCCGTGGCACGGCGCCTGGCTATCGCGCCGCTCTGGCAGCGCCACGGGCTCGCCACCCCGGCTTGACGTTGCGGGCCGGGCATAGCGGAGTGCGCCAGCACAACGCCGGAGCCTTGCCGCATGGTCCACGCCCCCGAACGCCCGCCCGCCGGCGCGCCGCCCGTCCGTATCAACCTGTATTCCGACACCCAGACCAAGCCCAGCCCGGCGATGCTGGACGCCATGATGCGGGCCGAAGTCGGCGACGAGCAGCATGGCGACGACCCCACCGTGCATGCGCTGTGCGACCGCATGGCGGCGCTGATGGGCAAGGAGGCGGCGGTGTTCATGCCCTCCGGCACCATGTGCAATGTCGCCTCCACTTTGGTGCATTGCCGCCCGGGGGAGGAGATCATCGCGCATGAGACGGCGCATATCCTCACCAGCGAAGGCGGCGCCCATGCGGCCCTCGGCAGCGTGCAGATTCTGCCCTTGAGGGGTCCGCGCGGCATGTTCACGCCGGATGCGCTGCGTGGCGCCCTGCGCGGAAAGTCGCGGCACACGCCGACGCAGCGGCTGGTGGAGGTGGAGCAGACGGCGAATACCGGCGGCGGCGCCGTCTGGGATCGCGCGGTGCTGGGGGAGATCGCCGGAATCGCCCATGGCGCCGGCCTCAATACCCATATGGACGGCGCCCGGCTGATGAATGCCTGTGTCGCCGCCGGCGTCGCGCCGGCCGATATGGTGGCGGGCTATGACAGCGTCTGGCTGGACTTCACCAAGGGCCTCGGCGCGCCGCTCGGCGCCGTGCTCTGCGGCTCGGCGGAGTTCATCGACGAGGCCTGGCGCTGGAAGCAGCGGCTGGGTGGGGCGATGCGGCAGGCCGGTGTCTGCGCCGCCGGCTGCCTCTATGCGCTGGATCACAATGTCGACCGGCTGGCGGAGGACCACGCCAATGCCAAGGCGCTGGCCCGTGGCCTGGCGCAGATGGAGGGGGTGGAGGTGCAGGACCCCGACACCAACCTGGTCTTCTTCACCATCCCCGGCACCGGCGTGGCGGCGGCGGAACTGGTGCGGCGCGTGCGGATGGAGGGTGTGGCCCTGTCCCTGCTCGGCGGCCGGCTGCGCGCCTGCACCCATCTTGACGTGACCGCGCCGATGATCGAGGCCGCGCTGGCCGTCATCCGCGGAGCGCTGGCCAAGGGCTAGCCGGCGCTCAGACTCGCGCGGCCAGCACGTAGTAGCGGGGCAGGGCCAGGTTCGGCGTCAGGTCGTCCCGCTCGGCGACCTGGAAGAATCCGGCCTCCCGCATCAGCGCCTTCACGTCGCCCGACTTGTGGAAGGTGAAGTGGGTCGGGGTGAACAGGTTCTTGGCCGGCGCGTAGACGCGCTTCAACTGCATGTCGATCCAGCCGACCGCTCTTTCGGTATCCGGCTCCGCCACCAGCAGCGTGCCGTCGCCGCGCAGCCTTTGTTTCAGCAGCCGGAACTCGGCCAGAAGCTCCGCCGGTGTCATGTACATCATCACGCCGAACATCATGATGAGGTCGAAATCGGCCTCATGCGGCGGCATGTCGCGGGCGTAGTCATAGCTGGCGCCAACGCCCTGTTGCGGGTTGACGATGACCATGTGGCTGCCCGTCGGCAGATCCGCCTGTCCCCTGAAGCCGGTTGCCGTGCCGCCCACGTCCAGCAGGCGAGGCGGCCTGCCGGCCGGCAGGAAGCTCGCCAGGATGCGGGCGACGCAGCGCCTGTGGCTGGAAGGGGAGGCGCGGTTGAAGGCCGCATTGCCGCCGAAGCCCACACCCATGGCCGCGCCCTCCGCCCTGACATCGCGCCGCCATCCTTAGCCGGAAGCGGGCGGCGTTCTGTCTCCGCCTGTTTCGCGGTGGCTTCGGCCGCGTTTCGTCAGCCCAGCTTCGCCAGCAGCCGCGCATGGCTGCGGGCGCCCTGGTGGAAGCAGCGCATGTCGAACTTCTCGTTCGGGCTGTGGACCTGGTCATCCTCCAGCCCGAAGCCCATCAGCACGGTATCCAGCCCCAGCACATCCTTCATCGAGGACACGATGGGGATCGACCCGCCGCAGCCGATCATCGCGGCCGGCCGGCCATATTCATCGGCCAGCGCCGCCTGCGCCGCCTTCACGAAGTCGCTGTCGGCCGGCACCTCGATCCCCGGGCTGGCACCGCCGCCCTGGAAGGTGGCGGTGGCATCGGCGGGAAGCCGGGCCTTCACGAAAGCCTTGAAGGCTTCGAAGACTTTCTCGTGGTGCTGGCCGGGCACAAGCCGGAAGGTGATCTTGGCATGGGCCTCGCTGGGGATGACGGTCTTGCTGCCGGCGCCGGTATAACCGCCCCAGATGCCGTTGATATCCGCCGTCGGCCGCGCCCAGAGCCGTTCCAGCGCGCCGCGGTCCTTCTCGCCGACCGGCACGGAGAGCCCGATGGCACCGAGGAAATCATGTTCGGAGAAGCCCAGCGCCTGCCACTGCGCGCGCAGCTCGCGCGTCAGCTCCGGCACGCCGTCATAGAAGCCCGGAAGCTGCACGCGGCCATTGGCGTCATGCAGGTCGCCCAGGATCTTCGTGATCAGGTTGTTCGGGTTCAGGGCGCTGCCGCCATACATGCCCGAATGCAGGTCCCGGTTGGCCGCCTTGATATCCAACTGCACGAAGCACATGCCGCGCAGGCGGGTGGAGAGTGCCGGGGTGTCGATATCCCACATGCCGGTGTCGCTGATGATGGCGACATCCGCCTTCAGTTCCGCGGCATTGGCCTCCATGAAGGGGGCGAGGTTGGGGGAGCCGATTTCCTCCTCACCCTCGATCACCGCGGTGATGGCGCAGGGCGGGCCGCCGGCCACCTTCTGCCAGGCGCGCAGCGCGTCGATCCACATCAGCGTCTGGCCCTTGTCGTCCACCGCGCCGCGCGCGACCACGCGCTGGCCGTTCGGCCCGTCCACCAGAACCGGCTCGAAGGGCGGGCTGGTCCAGAGTTCCAGCGGGTCCGGCGGCTGCACGTCGTAATGGCCGTAATAGAGCAGGTGGCGCTTTGCCCCCGTCGCCGGGCCAGGGTGATGCGCCACCACCACGGGGTGCTTCGGCGTCTGCCGCAGGCTCGCCTCGAAGCCCAATTCCAGAAGCTGGTCGCGCACCCATTCGGCAGCGCGCACACAATCCGCCGCATGGTCGGGCTGGGCGCTGATGGAGGGGATGCGCAGCCATTCCACCAGCCGCGCCACCGCGGCCTCGCGGTCGGCATCGAGGGCGGCGAGAATCTGGTCGGTCTGACTCATGCGTTGGACTCCAAGGCGCGGCGGATCAAGGCGAAGGCGGCCGCGACGGTGGCGGCGCGGATCGCCGTGCGGTCGCCGGGGAAGATGTGGTGCTCGGCCAGTGTCGGCTGGCCGCGCAGCACGCAGGCCAGATGCACCAGGCCCACCGGTTTTTCCGGACTGCCGCCGGTTGGCCCGGCGATGCCGGTGCAGGAGACGGCGACGGCCGCGCCGGAATCCCGCGCCGCGCCCTCGGCCATCTGTCGCGCCACCGGCTCGCTGACCGCGCCCACGGCCTCGATCAACGGGGCGGGCACGCCCAGCATGCGGGTCTTGGCCTCGTTGGAATAGGTGACGTAGCCGGCGAGCATGATGGTGGAATAGCCGGGGATCGCGGTCAGCGCCGCGGCGATCAGCCCGCCGGTGCAGGATTCCGCGGTGGCGAGGGTCAGCTCGCGCTCCTTCAGTCGCACCAGAAGGCGTTGCGCATCCTCGAGGGTTGTTGCGGGCAGCATCAGATGAGCACTCCCGGAAATAAGGCATGAAACGCCAGCAGCGCCGCGCCGGCGATGGCGCCGGCGATCACATCGTCCAGCATCACGCCGAAGGCGCCCGGCTGGCGGTCGAACCAGGAAATCGGCCAGGGCTTCGTGATGTCCAGAACGCGGAACAGCGCGAAGGCCAGCAGGGCGCCGGGCAGGGTGGCGGCGGGCAGGGCGGCCAGGGCCAGCAGCATGCCCGCGCCCTCATCCGCCACGAACCAGCCCGGGTCCTCTACCCCATCCCGCAGCACCTCGCCCGCCGCCCACCAGCCCGCCACCAGGCACAGCGCCGCGAGGCCCAGGCATGCCCATGGCCCAAGCCACAGCGCCGGCAGCACCAGAGCCGAGCCCCAGGTGCCTGGGCCAGGGCGCAGCCGGCCAACGCCCCCCAGCGTCGCCACCAACAGGGCGGGGGTCATGGAATGCGGTCGAGGAAGGCGTCGAGGGCGGCGACCGCCGCCGGCTCCTCCAGCGTCGGGCAATGGCCGGTCTCGGCGATCTCGACGAAGCGCATGTCCCGGCGCAACTCGCCCATCCGCAGCGCGGTGTCTTCCGACAGAAGGGTGGACAGCGCGCCGCGCACCAGCATCAGCGGTGCATGGGCCAGGGCGCCGAAGGCGGGCCAGAGGTCGGGCATCTGCCCGGCGGCGGCCATCGCCTGGGCGATCCGGATATCCCAGCGCGGATGCCAGGCGCCATCCGGCCCAGCTCGAAAAGTGCCGGCGGCGAAGCGCTGCCAGGCGGCCTCGTCCATCACCAGCGGTGGCAGTACGGCCTTGAGATGCGCCACCGCCGCCTCCAGCCCGGGCAGCGCCGGGTCATGACCGACGAAATCCCGCACATGGTCCAGCGCCACCGGCTCCAGCACCGGCCCCACATCGTTCAGCACGACGCCGGCCAGGGCGGTCGGGCGCAAGACGCCCAGGATCATGGCCAGGATGCCGCCAAAACTGGTGCCGACCACCACGGCGCGGTGGCAGTGCAACGCCGCCATGGCGTCCAGCACGTCGCGCAGGCTGGCTTCCACGCCATAGCGCGCCACATCCGGCGCGCGGCCGCTTTCGCCATGCCCCGCGAAATCCAGCGCCAGCACCCGCCGCTTGCCGGAATGGCGCGCCGCCAGGGAGTCAAAATCTTCCGAGGTCCGTGTCAGCCCGTGCAGGCAGAGGATCGGCGTGCGCCCTTCCGGCCCCGGATGATCCAGCGCCGCCAGCCGCAGCCCGTCGCGGGCATGGAAGAAAACCCGGCGGGTTGTCATCGGCGGCCGGCCATCAGGCTGGCCAGCGGATGCGGCAGGTCGCCGGTGGCCGGGTTGCGGGCGCGATAGACGACGACGTTCTCGATCACCCGCTGCACATAGTTGCGCGTCTCGCTGAAGGGAATCTGCTCCATCCAGTCCAGGATATGGGGCCCCTCCGGCGTGCGCGGATCACCATAGGTGCCGAGCCACTGGTCCACCCGGCCCGGCCCGGCATTGTAGCCGGCGGCGGCCAGCGGCATGGCGCCGCCGAAGCGGTTCAGCATCTGGTCGATGAAGGCGCTGCCGAGACGCAGGTTGTGCGCCGCATCGGTGGTCAGCATCGCCGTCGTATGCGGCACGCCCAGCCGCCGCGCCACGCTGGCGGCCGTGGTGGGCAGAAGCTGCATCGGCCCCCGCGCATTGGCCGAGGACACAGCCGAGAGGTCGAAATTGCTCTCTTGCCGCGTGATGGCATAAACCAGCGCCGGCTCCGCGCCATCGGTGGGCGCGGGGTAGGGGGTGGGCCAGCCATCCTCCAGCAGCATCACCCCATCGGCCCCGGCGCGCCGCGCCACCCAGACGGCATGGTCGGGCCGGCCGATGGCAACCCCCAGCCGGGCGATCAGCCAATGGTCGGAAGGCTCCGGCGCCAGCTCCTCCAGCCGCAGCAGGAAGATGCGGGCGCGGTCGGACTGGCCGAGGTCGGACAGCGCGATCACCGCCCGCACCAGTTCCCGCCCCAGGAAGCGCACGCCGCCCTCCTGCGCCGGGGCCGGGCTCGGAACGCCGGCGATGCGGGCGGCGAGCTGGGCCGGGCGCTCGCCGAGGGAGACGCTGGCCAATTGGCCGTAGAAGGCGGTCGGCAGGGTCGCCGCCTCCCGCCACTTCGCCTGGGCCTCCCCTGTGCGGCCGAGGCTGGCCAGGGCCGCACCCTCCCAATAGGCGGCGCGGGCGCGGGTGATGACGCTGCGGCTGCCTTCGCCGACCCGGGTGAAATGGCCGAGCGCCTGGGCCGGCTGGTTGAGCACGCGCAGCGCGATGAAGCCGGCAAGGAATTCCGCGTCCTGCCGCGCCTCGCCCGGCTCCGCCTGGCCGTGTTGGGCGGCGAGGCGATAGGCAGCGGCGGGGTCGCCGAGACGCAGCAGCTTGCGGGACAGCACCTGGCGTTCCACCCAGATGGCGCGCTGGGCCTCTGGCGAAAGGTCGCGCTGGAAGGGTTCGGCCGCCTGCCAGATGGCGGCGGCCTCGGCATCGCGCTCGGCGCGGCGCAGCAGCCGGGCGGTGTCATGCGCGGCGCCGATATGGCGCACCGGGCCGGGCGTGGCGCTGGCGGCAAGGCGGGCTTCCAGCGCGGCGCGGGCATTGCCGTCCAGCACCGGCAGCAGCCGCGCGGCGGCGCCCATCTGCCCGGACCAGGCGAGGCGGTCGGCGCGGGCGGCGTGGTCGGCCGCGGTTAGGGACAGGCTGTTGCGGGCCAGGAAGTCCTGCTCGGCGAAGCTGTCGGCCTCCGCATCGCGCCAACCGGCGCGCAGCGCCGCGCTGGCCTCCGCCGTGCGGCCGGCGCGGGTCAGCGCATCGGCGAAGCGCTGGGTGCCGGGCAGGGTGCGCGGCGCGCTGCGGGCGAATTGGCGGAGCGCCAGGGCGTCGTCGGATTCGCCGATCAGCGCCTCCTCCGCCCGGATGGCGACGGTGATGGGCAGGGGCCAGTCCGGGTTGGCGTCCAGCCAGCCGACGATCTCGGCCGAGCTGGCGCCGCCATTGCGATTCTGCACGCGGCCCCAGACCACCAGCTTGCGCACCACCGGATCGGCGGCGAGCGACAGGCTGTCGGCTTCCAGGAAGCGGTTCTGCCGCAGCGCCTCCATGGCTTGGCGGCCGGCGACGCGGGCGGAATCGCTGGCCCAGGGCTGCGATTGCGCCGGGCCGGCAAGGGTGGTCCCGAGGGTGGAGGCGAGGATCAGGGCAAGGATGCTGCGCATGGATAAATCCTAGCGCAAAACGCGCCGCATCTCGCGCCCTTGTCGTGCAGAGCCCGGGCCATTAGGTTCTTCGGCCCACTCAACCACGCTGGAATGACCGGAAAAAACATGTTCAGGGGATCGCTGGTGGCGTTGATCACGCCCATGCAGGAAGACGGAACCCTGGACGCGAAGGCTTTCCAGGACTTCGTGAAATGGCAGATCACGGAAGGCACCCAGGGCCTGGTCCCGGTGGGCACGACGGGCGAGAGCCCGACGCTGAGCCATGCCGAGCACCACCAGGTGGTGGACCTCTGCATCGCCGCCGCCGCGGGCCGCGTGCCGGTGATCGCCGGTACCGGCTCCAACAGCACCTCGGAAGCCGTGGATCTGACGCGCCATGCCAAGGCGGCGGGCGCCGATGCGGCGCTGGTGGTGACGCCCTATTACAACAAGCCGACCCAAGAAGGCATGTATCGCCACTTCATGGCGATCGCCGATGCGGTGGACCTGCCGATCCTGATCTACAACATCCCGCCGCGCAGCGTCATCGACATGTCGGTGGAGACCATGGCGCGGCTGGCGAAGCACCCGAATATCGTCGGCGTCAAGGACGCGACCGCCAACCTGACCCGCCCGCTGCACACCACCGCCGCCATCGGCGAGGATTTCTGCCAGTTGTCGGGCGAGGACCATACCGCGCTCGCCTTCCTGGCGGCCGGCGGGCATGGCTGCATCAGCGTGACCGGCAATATCGCGCCACGCCTCTGCCGCCAGATGCACGACGCCTGGGCCGAGGGCCGCATCAAGGATGCCATGGCCATCCAGGCGCGGCTGACCCCGGTGCATGACGCGATGTTCTGCGAAACCTCGCCCGGCCCCGTGAAAGTCGCGGCAAGCCTGCTCGGCCATGGCACCGACCATTGCCGCCTGCCGATGGCCCCGGTGGCGGAGTCGACGCGCGCCCGCGTCCGCGCCGCCATGACCGGGGCCGGATTGTTGAACTGATGGCAGAGCCCAAGAAAAAAAGCGCACTGATCAGCCACGGCATCGCCGCGCAGAACCGCAAGGCACGCTACGACTACAAGATCGGCGAGGAGATCGAGGCCGGCGTGATGCTGGTGGGGCCGGAGGTGAAATCGCTCCGCGCCGGCCGCGCCACCCTGACCGAGGCCTGGGCCGGCGAGCGGGACGGGGAGATGTGGCTGTTCAACTGCTACATCCCCGAATGGCAGGCCGGTAGCCATGTCGCGACCTTCGAGCCGCGCCGCCCGCGCAAGCTGCTGCTGCACCGCAAGCAGGTGAAGGAGCTTTCGGCCAGCATCGCCCGGGATGGCATTTCGCTGGTGCCGCTGGCGATCCAGTTCAACGAGCGCGGCGTGGCCAAGATCATGCTCGGCGTGGGCGAGGGCAAGAAGAAGCACGACAAGCGCGCCGCCATCGCGGAACGCGACTGGTCGCGCGACAAGGCGAGGCTGATGCGCGACCGGGGTTGAATGGTCGCTACGCGACGGGGGCTGAAAGCCCTCGACGCGACTCCGAAAGGATCGCGAGGCTGCGGCATGCGCCTCCTCCTCCTGATCGCCCTGCTGGCCGCCGGCTGTGCCAGCGCCCAGACCGCCCCGGCCGATACCGGCCTTCTGGTCATCGAAGTCCCCGGCACCGGTCGCAGCATCGAGGCGCGGCTCTGCCGGCCGGACGGCGCCGGCCCCGCGCCGCTCGCCGTCATCAACCACGGCTCCCCGGTCAATGCCGCCGCCCGCGCCGCCATGCGGCCGCAGCCCTGCACGGCGGAGGCGGTGCGCTGGTTCCTCGATCGCGGCTTCGCCGTGCTGCTGCCGTTGCGCCGGGGCTATGGCGCGGCGGGCGGCGAATGGGCGGAAGCCTACGGCCGCTGCGCCACGCCGGACTATGCGGCAGGTGGCCGGCAGAGCGCGCGGGATATCGCCGCTGCGGTGGAACATGGGCGGAGGCTGCCCGGCATCCGGCCGCAGGGTGTGCTGGTGGTGGGGCAATCCGCCGGCGGCTGGGGCGCGCTGGCCCTGGCCGCGAACCCGCCGGAGGGGGTGGTGGCCGTGGTGAACATGGCCGGCGGCAGGGGCGGCTGGGCCGGTGCTCAACCGAACCAGGTCTGTGGCGCCGATCGGCTGGTGACCGCTGCCGGCAGTTTCGGGCGCGGTGGGCGCCTGCCGACGCTGTGGGTCTATACCGCCAATGACAGCTTCTTCGGCCCGGACCTCGCCCAGGGGATGCGGCGCGCCTTCGCCGAGGCGGGCGGCCGGGTGGAATTCGCCGCGCTGCCGGCATTCGGCAGCGATGGCCACAGCCTGTTCTTCGGCCGCGGCGGCAGCGCGGTCTGGGGCCCGGTGGTGGAGCCCTTCCTGGCAGCGCAGGGTTTTCGCCCGCGCTAGCCAAGGGGGTGGCGGTCTCAGCCGCCCCGCATCTGGGCCGCGATCTGCGTGGCCAGCGCATGCAGGCGATCCTCATATTCCTGCTGCGTCTCGAAGGTCATCTGGCCAGGCCCCGGACCACCGGGTGGCTGCCCGCCATCCGGCGGGGGCGTCGATCCCAGGAAGGCCAGCAGGTCGTTATTCAGGCCCGGAATCGGGATCGGGACGAAGATGGAGCCGCCGTAAACCTGGTCCAGTTCCTCCGCCGCGACGGGCCGAAGCTCGGGCACCCGCTTGCTCATGCCTGCCTGATCCCTCTGCGTGAACCGCCGGTGTTCCATCCGGAACCCAAGCAGGTCGTCCGTTGCGGTGCAAGGCTGGAGAATGGCATGGCTGAGACGGGCAGGCGCGACGCTACTGCAGGCTGCCCCAGCGCTCCGTCGCCGGTTCGGCGCCGGCCCATTTCCAGCCCTCGGCCTGGCGGCAGGCGGTGGTGAGGAACCATTGGGCCTCGCCCTGCACCGAGAACAGCGCCTCCCGGCACTCGGCCAGTGCATTGTCGATCACCCGCACAAGCCGCACCTCGCCGTCCCGGTTGCCGATGGGGATGCGGTGGCGCACCGCCCAGCGGCCGGCGCTGTCCGGCTCCAGCGCGCCAATCGCTGCGGCCAGCGCATCCTGCTCCTCGCGGCTGCGCCAGCGCATCACGCCCTGCATGCCCGCGGTGACGCCCGCGCGCACGGTGACGCCGAGCGCATAGCCGAGCGCGGGATTGCTGCTCGCCAGCGCCGCTCCGCCGCCCGCCACCGCGCCGCTGATCTCCGCCACCTGGCCGCAGCCGGGCAGGGCCAGGGCCAGCAGCAGGGCCAAGCGCTTCACTGCAGGCTGCCCCAGCGTTCCGTGGCCGGTTCCGCCGTCGCCCAGCGCCAGGTTGTGCCGTCGCGGCAGATGGTGGCGGTGTAGAAGGCGCGGGCGGGGGGATCGCCCTCCACCGAGAAGACGATCTCCTTGCAATCGAGGTCGCCCGCGGCGATGCGGCGCACCACGGTGACCTCGCCGCGCTCCTCCGCCTCGATGGGCAGGCTGTGGTCGGTGTCCCAGCGGGTCACGCCGCCCACCTCCAGCGGCCCGGCCACGGCGGCCAGGCGAAGCTGGGCGGCGTTGCGGCTGCGGCGCTGGGCGTATTGCAGCCCGGCCCGCGCGCCCGCCTGCACGCCGAGGCCGATGCCCGTGGTCGCCGCGGCATTGGCGCCCACCGCCTCCGCCAGGCTGGCGCCGCCGATACCGGCCGCGGCGCTGCTGCCCTCCGACAGCAAGGCGCCGCAGCCGGGCAGGGCAAGGCAGGCGAGGAGCAGGATCAGGGGGCGGGTGCGGGTCATCCCCCAGGGTTGGCGGAAAGCGTGCCGATCCGGCAACCCTCTGGCCGTTCACGGATCGTTGGGCTCGCGCCTCTTGCATCCATCCCGCGCATCGGCACCTATCAGGGCCGAGGAGCATGCCATGGCCGACGACGAGGATGTGAAGCTCACCGGCAAGCTGCGTGAGAAGCTGGTGGAGGCGAAGCAGGGCTGGGCGCGGGACGGGCGGCTGCTGACCGGCACCACCTCCACGCCCGAGGCCGACCGCCTGCCGCCCGGCCAGCGGCTTGTGACGGATTTCCCGGTGCTGGACCTCGGCGTGCAGCCCGATGTGAGCCGGGACAAGTACCGGCTGCGGATCGAGGGGCTGGTCGCCGCGCCGCTGCGCCTGACGCTGGACGAGTTCCTGGCCCTGCCGCAGGCCAGCCGCACCAACGACATCCACTGCGTCACCCAGTGGTCGCGCTACGACAACCAGTGGGAAGGCGTGCCGGTGACGGAGCTGCTGGCCCTCGCCCGGCCGAAGGAGGAAGCGCGCTTCGTCGCGCTGACCAGCTATGACGGCTACACCACCAACCTCGCCATCGAGGATTTCGCCCGGCCGGAAAACCTCTTCGCCCATTCCTGGGAAGGCGCGCCGCTGGAACGCCAGCATGGCGGGCCGTTGCGGCTGGTGGTGCCGCATCTGTATTTCTGGAAAAGCCCGAAATGGCTGACCCGGGTGGAGCTGCTGCGCGAGGATCGCCCGGGTTTCTGGGAGGTGCGCGGCTATCACAACCGTGGCGACCCCTGGATGGAGGAGCGTTATGGCTGATCTGCCCCGCCGCGCTTTGCTGGCCGCGCCGCTGTTGATGGCCGCCGCCCCGGCCGCGACCGTCTTCGACTTCCGGCTGGAAGCGCTGGAGGGCGGCGCGCTGCCCCTGGCCGATTTCCGTGGCCAGGCCCTGATGCTGGTGAACACCGCCAGTTTCTGCGGCTTCACCCGGCAATATGAGGGGCTTCAGGCGCTGCATGAGCGCTTCGCCGCGCGCGGCTTCAGCGTGATTGGCGTGCCCTCCAACGACTTCCGGCAGGAGAGCACGGATGCGGCGCGCATCCGGGAATTCTGCGAGACGGTCTATGGCATCACCTTCCCGCTCGCGGCGGTGACGCCGGTGCGCGGGCCGCAGACGCATCCGCTGTTCGCCTGGCTGGCGGCGCGGGCCGGCGGGCCGCCGCGCTGGAATTTCCACAAGTATCTGGTCGCGCGGGACGGCATGGCGGTGCGGGCTTTCCCGACCAGCGAGGAACCCGGCAGCGCGCCGATCATCCGGGCGGTGGAGGCGGCGCTGGCCGGGCGACCCCTCGCATAACGCGCAACAACGGTCTGCAACTCTTACGGCTCGCCCTCGTTGTCCCGCTGTCGTGAGGAGAGGGACAACATCATGAACAGCATCGTCTACATCGTCGGCCTGGTCGTCATCGTCATCGCCATCCTGAGCTTCCTCGGCCTGCGCTGAGGTAGGGACGGGGGTGTGGTTCGCCGCGCTCCCACCCCCCTTACCAATTTCGCCGGGTCAGCCGAGGCGGCGCAGGATCTCCGCCACCACGGCCTCGAACATCGGCGTCGTCAGCCGGCCGGTGTTCGTGTTGTAGCGGCTGACATGGTAGCTGTCGGCGAGCAGCGTGCCATCGGGAAGCTGATGCAGCGCGCCATGCGCGAAGCGATGCCGCGCGGCGGGAATCCGGTGGCTTTTCAACAGCGCGTTATGCGCGACCAGGCCCAGGGCCAGTACCACGCGCAGATTCGGCATGGCCGCGCGCTCCGCCACCAGGAAGCGGTTGCAGGTGGTGATCTCGGCCGGCGTCGGCAGGTTGGCCGGGGGAACGCAGCGCACCGCATTGGCGATGCGCACGCCCAGCAACTCCATGCCATCCGCCGGGTCCTCGCGATATTCGCCGCGGGCGAGGCCGTATTTCAGCAAGGTCGCATAGAGCAGCTTGCCGGCATGGTCGCCGGTGAAGGGCCGGCCGGTGCGGTTGGCCCCGCGCACGCCCGGCGCCAGCCCGGCCACCAGGATCGGCGCCTCCCGCGGTCCCCAGCAGGGCACCGGGCCATTGTGCCAGTCGGGCCAGGCTGCGCGATTGGCCATGCGATAGGCGACGAGACGCGGGCAGAGCGGGCAGTCATGGCCCGGGGTGTCCGCGGGGAGGAGGGGCAAGGCGTGGTCTTTCCAAGGTCTGGCTTGTAGATGCCGCAGAATGATCCTGATCGCCCTTGGCGCCAACCTGCCCGGCCCGGACGGGCGCGGCGCGCTGGAAACCTGCCGCGCCGCGGCCACGCTGCTGGATGCGCTGCCCGGCCTGCGGCTGCGCGCCCTGTCCCACTGGTACGCGACGGCCCCCGTGCCGCCGAGCCCCGGCTCGCCCGACTATGTGAATGGCGTGGCGCGGCTGGCCCCGCGCCCCGGCGCGCCACCGGCCGACCCGGTGGCCCTGCTGGCGGCCTTGCAACGAATTGAGGACCGCTTCGGCCGGGTCCGCCCCTATCTCCACGCGCCGCGCACGTTGGACCTCGACATCATCGACCTGGATGGGGCGCTGCGCGATGCGCCCGACCCGATCCTGCCGCATCCCCGCGCCCATCTCCGCGCCTTCGTGCTGGCGCCGCTGGCCGATGTCGCGCCGGGCTGGGTGGATCCCCGGCTCGGCGCCACGGTGGCGGCGCTGCTGGCGCAGGCGGATAAGACCGGCGTGGGCCGGATCGGCTGACCGTCAGGAGATCGGCATGCCGGCGCGGAAGGCCTGCGGGTTGCGGGCTTCCTCCGCCACCAGCGCCGCCAGGAACTGGCGGATATTCTCCCGCACCGACCCCTCATTCGCCAGGCGCAGGCGCTCCACCGCGGCGAAGGCGGCGCTGAACGGGGCGGTATAGGCGGCCTCGATGGTACGCTCGAAGACCACCGCGCCGGTGGCGACAGCGGTCAGCCGATAGGCGACGGTCGAGGTGACCTCCAGCGACGCGCCCATCAGCGGCTGCCGCAGCGTGCCCAGCGTGGCGTCGAGCCGGAAGCGCCCGCCCTGGATCGCCAGCATGGCATGGGTGCCTAGGCTTTGCCGCAGCGCCGTGGCGAAGGCCTCGTTGGAGACCTGGGAGGTCCACATCGGGTTGGTCTCCTGCCCGCCGCCGAGCGTGCCCGTGGCGATGGCCTGCCGCAGGCCCGAGCCCTCGGCAATGATGGTCTCTGCGGTGAGGGGAACTGTCATAGCGCCCGGCGTCGCACCGCTGGCGCAGGCGGCCAGCGGCAGGAGTAGCGCAAGTGCGATGCCGCGGGCGGCCCGACCCCATCTTTGCAGAACAATTCTTTGATGGAACAATGGCGGCATGGGCAAGATATTCAGCACGCTGGTCATCCTCTCCGTTCTGTCGGCCTGCGGGGCGCGGCAGGCGCAGCCACCCGCCGAATCGACCGGCCTCGATGATCGTTTGACTTGCGAACACATTCAAGGCGAGCTCACCGCCAATCAGGCGCGGCTGCCGGAACTGGCCCAGGAGTCGGAGCGTCGTGGCGCGGATAATGCCGGCATGCTGCTGCTGATGGGCCTGGGTGGGCTTGCCTTCATGGACAATGGCGACACCCAGCGCAGCGAATCCGCGGCGCTGGAGCGCCGGAACGCCCGCCTGCGGGAGATGGCGGCCGCGCGTGGCTGCACCCTGGCCGCGCCGGCCTGAGCGTCGCCGCGCATTGCAGCCGCGCCTTGCAAGCGGCGCGCCGGCTGGCTACATGGAGCGTTCACCATAGGGTGGGAAGGGGAGTCCCGCGCGCGCCGTTCGCGCATCGGGAACCCCGGACTATTCCCCCCGCATCGGGATTGGAGCCGCCATGGCGCGCGTAACCGTCGAGGACTGCATCCTCCGTGTCCCCAACCGCTTCGAGCTGGTGCTGCATGCCGCGCAGCGCGCCCGCAACATCAGCCGTGGCGAGGAACTGACCCTCGACCGCGACAACGACAAGAATCCTGTCGTGGCGCTGCGCGAGATCGCGGAATCGACCGTCGACCTCGACCTGCTCCAGGCCGACCTGGTGAAGTCGCTGCAGCGCGCGCCGGAGCCGGAGCCGGCGGAGGAGGAGGTGCTCGACCTCATCGCCACCGACGAGAACATCTTCGGCGTGATGGACGTGAACGAGGAGCAGATCGGCGAGGGTGCCGGCCTGGAAGACCTCTCGGCCGACGATATCGAGGCGGCGATCGCCGCCGAGCTCGGCGGCAAGCGCTGACCGCAGGCTGTCCGCGCGGGGGCTGTTCCCCCGCGCACCCGGCCACGGTCCGGATGGGCCGCCGATGAACGCGCCCGCCGATCCCCCGGCCGCCTCCGGCATCGCGCTGGAGCCGCCGCCCGCGGTGCCGCCACTCGCCCCGGCCGGCCCGGCGCCGGCGCAGGAGACCATCGGGCAGGAACTGGCGCGCCTCGTCGCCGCCTATTCGCCCCGCGCCGACACCTCCCTCATCGAGCGCGCCTGGCTGACCGCCGTGGCGGCGCATGAGGGGCAGAAGCGCGACAATGGCGACCCCTATATCATCCACCCGGTCGCGGTCGCCCGCACGCTGATCCATTACCGGCTGGACGTCGCCTCCATCGCCACCGCCTTGCTGCATGATGTGGCGGAGGACACCAAGGTCGGCCTCGCCGAGCTGGAAAAACGCTTCGGGCGCGAGGTCAGCCGGCTGGTGGATGGCGTCACCAAGCTGACGCGGCTGGAACTGCAATCCGAACGCACCAAGCAGGCGGAGAATTTCCGAAAACTGGTCCTCGCGATGAGCGAGGATATTCGTGTTCTTCTGGTCAAGCTCGCCGACCGGCTGCACAACATGCAGACGCTGCACTTCGTCCCGCAGGAAGCCCGCCGCCGCAAGACGGCGCGGGAGACGATGGAGATCTTCGCGCCGCTTGCCGGCCGCATCGGCATGGATGCGCTGAAGACCGAGCTGGAGACGCTGTCCTTCCGCGAGCTGGAGCCGGACGCCTTCCAGTCCATCCTGGCCCGCCGCGGCTTCCTCTATGGCCAGGGCGCCGACCTGATCGCCGAAATCCGCACCGACCTCCGCCGGGAGCTCGAGGAGGCGGGGATCGAGTTGCTGGAACTGACGGGGCGGGAGAAGTCGCCCTATTCCATCTGGCTGAAGATGCACGGCAAGAGCATCGAATTCGAACAGCTCTCCGACATCATGGCCTTCCGCGTCATCGTTCCCGACAAGGCGGCCTGCTACCAGGCGCTGGGCGTGCTGCACTCGGCCTATCGCGTGGTGCCCGGGCGGTTCAAGGACTACATCTCCACCCCCAAGACCAACGGCTACCAGTCGATCCATACCGGCCTGACCGTGCCGGAACGGCGCAACGCCAAGATCGAGGTGCAGATCCGCACGCGGGAGATGCATGAGGTCGCCGAATACGGCGTCGCCGCGCACTGGATCTACAAGCAGGGCGGGGAGGCCGCGCGCGACCGGCAGAACTTCCCCTGGGTGAAGGCGCTGCTGGAAATCCTGGAACAGGCCAGCGAGCCGCAGGAATTTTTGGACGCCACGCGGATGGAACTCCATCGCGACGAGGTGTTCTGCTTCACCCCGAAGGGCGAGCTGATCGCCTTGCCGCGCGGCTCCACCTGCGTCGACTTCGCCTATCAGGTGCACAGCCAGGTCGGCGACCAATGCGTCGGCGCCAAGATCAACGGCCAGATCAAGCCGCTGCGCACGCCGCTGGAAAACGGCGACCAGGTGGAGATCATCACCGCCCGCGGCGGCACGCCGAACCCGCAATGGGCGCGCTTCGTCGTCACCGGCAAGGCCCGCGCCCGCATCCGCCGCTTCGTCCATGCCGAGCAGCGCCAGCAGCAGCAGCAGGAAGGCCGCGCCGCCATGGCCAAGGCCTTCCGGGCGGAGGGTGTGGAGTTCTCCGAGAAGATCATCGAGCCGGTGCTGAAGACGCTGAAGCAGACCGGCTTCGAGGAGCTGTGCCTGGTCGTCGCCTCCGGCGCCATCTCGCCCAAGGATGTGCTGCACGCGGTCTATCCGGAGCTGCGCGGTCCGCCCCGCGCGGCGGACCCGCTGCCGCTGGCCCGTTCCCGCCCCCGCGCGGTGCCGCTCGCCAAGGGTGGCTTCAAGCGCGACGTCACCATGGGCATCACCGGCCTCGTGGCGGGGATGGAGGTGCATTTCGCCGGCTGCTGCCATCCGCTGCCGGGGGATCGCATCGTCGGCATCGTCACCACGGGCAAGGGCGTGACGGTCCACAAGAACGACTGCCACAACCTGTCGGGCTTCGCCGAAAGCCCGGAACGCTTCATCGATGTGGACTGGGACTATGCCGATGGCAGCGGCGTCGCCCATACCGGGCGGATCGAGGTGGTCATCAGCAACGAGCGCGGCGCGCTGTCCACCATCACCGAATCGATCGCGCGCCAGGAAGGCGCCATCGAGAACATCCGCATCGTCCATCGCGGCCCGGATTTCCAGGAGATCGCGGTGGATGTGGAGGTGCAGGACCTGCGCCACCTGTCCAACATCATCGCCGCCCTGCGCGCCCTGGAAGGCGTGGCGCAGGTCGAGCGGTCCAAGGGCTGAGCTTGACCCCTCCATGATTATTGGCCTCGGCAGCGACATCATCGACATCCGCCGGATCGAGCGGGTGATCGGCCAATATGGCGACCGCTTCCTCAACCGCATCTTCACCCCGGCGGAGCGCGCCAAGGCGGAGCGGCGGACGGAGAAGATCCGCGCCGCGACCTATGCGAAGCGCTATGCGGCAAAGGAGGCCGCCTCCAAGGCGCTGGGCACTGGCTTCCGGGCGGGGGTGTTCTGGCGGGATCTCGGGGTGGTCAACCTGTCCTCCGGCCAGCCGACCCTGCGGATGACGGGTGGTGCTGCGGCGCGGCTGGCGGCGATCACGCCGGCGGGGCTGGTCTCCCATGTCGCGCTGACCATGACGGATGAATTTCCCTATGCGCAGGCCATGGTCATCATCACCGCGGTGCCCTTGCCGCGGATGGGCGTGTAGCCACAGGCGCCCTGCCATCGTTTGATGGCGGCCCCTCTGGAGCCGCCGCCATGACCGACCTGCTGCTGACCAACCTGCGCCTGGCCGATGGCAGCACGCCAAGCATCGCCATCGCCGCCGGCCGCATCGCCGCCATCCTGCCGCCGGGCGCGCCGGAGCCCGAGGCCGCCGAGACGCGTGACCTTGGCGGGCATCTGCTGCTGCCCGGGCTGGTCGATGGCCATATGCACCTGGACAAGACCCTGTTCGGCCTGCCCTGGCATCCGCACAGCGCCAAGCCTTTCCGGCAGAGCCGGATCGACACCGACCAGAGCCTGCTGCCCAGCCTGCCAGCCTCCACCGCCGATCGCGCCGGCCATCTGATCCGCCGCTGCGTCGCCCATGGCACCGCGCATATCCGCACCCATGCGGACATCACCCCCGGCTTCGGCCTGACGGCGCTGCATGGCGTGCTGGCGGCGAAGCAGGCGCATGCCGCGGCGGTGACCATCCAGATCGTCGCCTTCCCCCAGGCCGGCGTCATGCGCCAGGGCGGCGGCCCGGTGCTGGACCTGCTGGATGCGGCGATCGGGGAGGGGGCGGACCTCGTCGGCGGCATCGATCCCTGCGAGGTCGATCGCAACCCCTCCGGCCAGCTCGACGGGCTGTTCGCCATCGCCCGCAAACGTGGCGTCGGCATCGATATCCATCTGCATGAGCCGGGCGAGCTCGGCCTGTTCAGCCTGCAGGAGATCTGCGCGCGGACGAAGGCAGAAGGCATGCAGGGCCAGGTCACCATCAGCCACGGTTTCTGCCTCGGCGGCATCGCCGAATCGAAGCAGCAGGCGGCGGCGGCGCTGATGGCGGAATCGGGCGTGGCGCTGGTCACCCACGGCGCCGGCGGCGCCACCCTGCCACCGCTGATGCTGCTGCGCCGGGCCGGGGTGCGGGTGTTCTGCGGCAATGACGATATCCGCGACACCTGGAGCCCCTATGGCAATGCCGACATGCTGGAACGCGCCAGCGTCATCGGCTGGCGCGAGGATGTCCGCACCGATCCGCTGCTGGAGGCGATCTTCGCCATGATCTCCAGCGAGGGCGCCGCCGCCTTGGGAATTGCCGATTACGGCATCGCCGAGGGCCACCCCGCCAACTTCTTCACCCTGCCGGCCGAGAATGTGCCGGAGGCGGTGGGCGGCCATCCGCCGCGCGGCCTGGTCTTCCATGCGGGCAAATGCGTGGCCCGCGATGGTGCCTGGCTCACTTGACGTCGCGCGCCGGCCTGCGAGGGTTGGCGCATGCGCATCCATATCCAGAATCCACACGGCGAGAAGCTGTTCCCCGTCACCCAGGCCCAGGTCGCCGCCGCCCTGGCTCGCCATCCGGAGATCGGCCAGCCCGACATCTCCTTCGCCGATGACGATGCCGGCTTCGACGCCGCGATCGGGCAGGCGGAGGCGCTGCTGACCTGGACCCGGGTGGTGAAGGCCCGCTTCCCCGTCGGCGCCCTGCCCGGGATCGCGCCGAAGCTGAAGGTCATCGCCTGCACCTCCGCCGGCCTGGATGGGCTGGCGCCCTTCGGCTGGCTGCCGCCCGAGGTCACGCTGCTGAACAACCGTGGCGCCCATGCCGCCAAGGCCGGCGAATTCGCGCTGATGTCGCTGCTGATGCTGGCCAGCCATATCCCCTTCTTCGGTACCCAGCAGCGGGAAGAAAGCTGGACGAAGCGCTTCGGCTCGGTGCTGGCGGGCCGCACGGTCTGCATCGTCGGCCTGGGCAGCATCGGCGGCACCGCCGCGAAGCACGCCAAGGCCTTCGGCATGAAGGTGATCGGCGTGCGCAACAGCGCGACGCCGCATCCGGAATGCCATGAGGTCGTCACCACGGCCGCGCTGGACAGCGTGCTGCCGCGCGCCGAATTCCTGCTGCTCGCCTGCCCGCTGACGCCCGAGACGCGCGGCCTGGTAGACCGCCGCCGCATCGGCCTGCTGCCGCCGGGCGCCAAGGTGGTGAACATGGCGCGCGGCGCGGTCTGGGACCAGGATGCCGTCTGCGACGCGCTGGAGGCCGGCGCCCTGGCCGGCGTGGTGACGGATGTGGCGGTGCCGGAGCCGCTGCCGTCCGGCCACCGCATGTGGCGCACGCCGGGGATGCTGGTGGTGCCACACGTCTCCTCCGACGATCCGGCGACCTATAACGAGGACACGCTGGACATCCTCTTCACCAATCTGCTCGCGATGCGGGCAGGCCAGCCGGCACCGAACCGGGTGGACCCCGCGCGCGGCTATTGAGGAGGGCAAGCGGGCCACGTAGCGTTCCGGGTTCAGCTCCGGAGCCACCGCCATGAGCCTCACCCGTCGCAGCCTTCTCGCCACCGCAGCGATCGCCGTCGCCACCCCAGGCCTGGCCCAGGCCCCCGCCTGGCCGACCCGGCCCATCCGCATCATCCTGCCGGCGCCGGGCGGTGGCGGCACGGCGGACACGCTGGCCCGCATCTTCGCGCAGGAGCTGGAAAAGCGCCTGCCGCAGCCGGTGGTGATCGAGAACCGGGGCGGCGCCGCCGGCAATATCGGCGCCGCGGCGGTGGCGCGGGCGGAGCCGGATGGACACACCATCCTCTGGACCTGGGCCGGCACGCTGGCCACCAATCCGGCGATGTATCGCGACATGCCCTTCGACCCGGTGCGCGACTTCACGCCGGTGATCCTGCTGGGCAGCGTGCCGAATATCCTGACGGTGAACAACGACCTGCCGGCGCGCGACCTCGCCGCCTTCACCGCCTATGCCAAGGCCAATCCGGGCGCCATCAACCATGGCACCACCGGCAACGGGTCCTCGATGCACCTGGCGGCGGAGCTTTTCGCCTCCCGCACCGGGACGCAGTTGACCCATGTGCCCTATGCGGCGCCGGCGGCGGCGACCACGGATCTGATCGCCGGGCGCATCCAGGCCATGTTCAACCTCGTCACCGGTGCCAAGCCGCTGGTCGAGGCCGGGCGGGTGCGGGCCATCGCCGTGCTGTCCGAAAGCCGCGTGCCGCAATTGCCGGATGTGCCCACCACGGCGGAGCTCGGCATGCCCGGCCTCGCCTTCGGCACCTGGTTCTGCCTCATGCTGCCGCGCGGCGCCTCGCCCGCCTTGGTCGCGCGGTTGAACGCCCTGGCCAATGAGGTGCTGGCCGACCCCGTGGCGCGGCAGCGCCTGGAAGCGGCCGGCATGGCCTTCGACGGCGGCGGCACGCCGGAGCGCCTGGCCACCTATCTGCAGGAGGAGCTGGTGCGCCACGCGGAGCTGGTGCGGATTTCCGGTGCGCGGATCAACTGAGCGTATGGGGCGCCGCCCGTTCCTGCTGGTGCTGCTCCTGCTGCTGGTCGGCTGCACGGAGCGACCGGGGATGGAGATCCTCACGCCCATCACCACGGCACCGGCCGAGGCGCGCGGCGTCACGGTGCATGTCGCGACGACGCGGGAACGCCGGTCCCCCGAGGCCAACGGCTTCACCAACCGCCGGGCCCGCGACCTCAATTTCGCGGAATACACGGTCTCCGTCCCGCCGAACCATCGGCCAGGCCGCATCGAATGGCCGCGCATCCCGGCCGATCCGGCGGTGAGCTTCGCGCCGCTGCGGGACCGGGTCCTCGGTCGCGACGATTTCGAGGCGGCGCTGGCGGGCCGGGGCTGTGGCGAGGCGGCGGCGAATACCCTCGTCTTCGTCCATGGCTACAACACCAACTTCCCGGAGGCGCTGTTCCGGGTGGTGCAGATGGCCCACGACACGGACAACCGGCTGATCCCCATCCTGTTTGCCTGGCCCTCCGACGCCGCCACGCTGGGCTATGTGGCGGACCGGGATTCCGCGATCTATTCGCGCGACTATCTTGCCGACTTCCTGGCGCGGCTGACGCAGATCTGTCCGCGCGGGCAGATCACGCTGGTCGGGCACAGCATGGGCGGCTGGCTGACGGTGGAGGCGCTGCGCCAGCTTCGCCTGGCCGGCCGTGACGCGGTGCTGGCGCGGCTGCATGTCGCTTTGGCCTCGCCGGATATCGATATCGACGTTTTCCGGACCCAGATGCAGGTCATCGGCCCGCTGACGCCGCCCATGACCATCCTGGTCTCCCGCGACGATCGCGCCTTGTCCGTCTCCAGCCGCTTGTCCGGCGCGCGGCAGAGGCTGGGCCTGGTCAATGTCCATGACCCGGAGGTGCAGGAAGCGGCGCGCGCCGCCCAGCTCAACATCGTCGACATCTCCGTGCTCGAAGCCTCGGACCCCTTCAACCACGATCGCTATGTCAGCTTTGCCGGGGCCTATGCCCGCATGGCGGCGACCGGGCGGATCACGCCCGGCGCGGGCCTGCGGCAGGCGGGCGCCTTCATCTTCAACACCGTCGGCACCGTGATCGCCAGCCCCTTCGTCGCGGTCGGACAGGCGCTGGCGCCGGAGTGAGGGGCGCCTCTACATCACCCGCGGCAGCAGCGGGTCGCCGAGGGTCAGCATCAGCCGGTTGGCATTGGCGAACATGGCGATGCCGTGCAGCAGGTCGAGGATCTCCAGGTCGTCCATCCCCACCGCGCGCAGCGGCGCCAGATGCGCCGCGGTGACGGCGCCGGGGTCGCGGGTCAGCGCCTCCGTCACATCCGCGATGGCCTTGCGGCGCGGGTCGGGCTCGGCGGCCCAGCCTTCCTCCAGGATGCGCTGCATCGCCGGCTCGTCACCGCTGAGCTCCACGAAGCGCTTGGCATGGACCGAGGTGCAATAGACGCAGCCATTCACCATGGAGACCACGGCGGTGGCCAGTTCCCGATCCGCACGGTCCAGCCCGCCCTCGGCATACATGACGATGTTGAACAGCGCGCCACGCTCGCCCAGCGAGCCGGGGTCATGGGCGAGGGTCAGGAAATAGGTGGAACGCCGCACGGCCGGCGGGCAGGCATCCAGCGCGGCGAGCTGCGCGGGCGTTGCGGTTTCCGCCTTCACGGGTTCCAGCCGCGGCCGCCAGCCGACGGGCTTCATGGTGAAGCGGGTCATGCGGCCTTCTCCTGCTGCATCGCCCGCAGCCCGGCCAGCATCCGGACCTGGTAGGGCACGAAGGCGATGAGCTGGGTCGCCGCCACGATGTCGCGCGGGGACAGGCCAAGCGCCGCCAGCCCGTCGATATCGGCCTTCGCCGTCGCCTCCGGCGTCATCGCCACCTTCTCGGCATAGGCGAGCAGCGCATCCAGGCGGGGGGAGGGGTCCACCGTCCCGGCCAGGGCCTCATAGCGCGCGGCCAGCGCCGCATCGCCTTCCCGCGCCGCCACATGCCGGGCGAGCAGCGCACGCGCCGCCCGGCTGATGCCGCCCGGATCCTCGGGCAGCACCAGTTCGCGAAAGGCACCCTCCGCATGGCGAAGGGCTTCGGGGCGGCGGCGGCGCAGCACGCCGAGCGGGCTGTCCGGCGCGATGCCGAGCAGGTCCTCGATGAGGTCCGCTGGGAGGTCAGTTGGCAGGTTTGTCATTGCACGAGGATATTGCCCCGGCTCACGACATCGCGCCACCGCTCCAGCTCCGCGGTGACCAGCGCGGCATATTCCTCCGGCGCATTGCCCTGCGGCGTGGTGCCGCGTTCGGCGAGTTGCTGGCGCAGCGTCGGATCGGCCAGGGCATCGCGCGCCGCCGCCGCCATGCGCGCCACCACGGCGTCGGACGCGCTGCGATGCGTGTGCAGGCCGAACCAGGCCTCGGCGGCGAAGCCTGTCATGTTGAATTCGTCGCCGAGTTCCGCCAGCGCCGGCACATCGGGCAGGTCCGGCAGGCGGCGCGGCGCCGTGACGGCCAGGGCCTTCACCGTGCCGGCGCGAATCTGCGGCAGGGCCGTGGTCAGGTTGTCGATGAAGCTGTCCACCTCCCCGCCCATCACCGCCACCATTCCCGGGCCGGCGCCGCGATAGGGCACATGCTGCATCGGCGCGCGGGCGAGCTGGGCGATCAGCTCCCCGGTCAGATGGGTGGAGGTGCCATTGCCGGCGGAGGCGAAGTTGCGTTCGTTGGGCCGCGCCCGGGCGTCGCGCAGGAAGCTGCGGATGTCGCCCGGCACCTTGGCGGGATGCGCCACCCAGACATTCGGCACCGTGACCATCAGCGTGACCGCGCGGAAATCCTCGATCGGGCGATAGGCGAGGTTGCGATACAGCGCCGGGCCGATGGCGTGGGAGGCGATCTGCGAGACGAACAGCGCATGGTCGTCACCCTCTCGCGCGAAGCGGCCGGCGGAGGTGGTGCTGCCGGCGCCGGGCTGGTTTTCCACGACCACATTGCGGCCAAGCCGGTCGCGCATCGCCAGCGCCACCATGCGGGCCACGACATCGGTGGTGCCGCCGGGCGGGAAGGGCACGATCAGCCGCAGGTCGCGCTGCGGCCAGGCCGGCTGGGCGAGAGCGGGGGCGGCGAGTGCCGCGCCCGTGGCCGCCAGCAGGAAACGGCGCCCGAACAGGTTTTTCCGCATGGTCATTCCCATCTGTCTCCCAGTTGTATTTCAGCCACGTTGACGTGGACGGCGCGTCATGTCGAGGCTTGCGCGACGCATCCGGGAGAGAGCCATGACCACGCTGCCGCAGGACCATCCGCCCCATGACGCCGGCGGCCGCTTCGATGGCCCGGTGCTGCGGGAGGAGCATGAGGCGGCGCATTGGGAGAAGGAGGCCGATGCGATCCGCATGCTGCTGGCCGGCCACCGCCTGTTCACCACGGATGAAAGCCGCCGCGTGCAGGAACAGCTCGATTCCGCGACCTATTGGGCGATGCCCTATTACGAGCGCTGGATCCTCGCCTTCTCCAGCCTGCTGATCGAGAAGGGAACGCTGCCGGAGGCCGCGTTGCAGGCCGAGGAGGCGCGGCTGCGCGCCGAGGGGCTGGACCGGGTGGAGGGGGAGCCGGCGGGGCATCACCATCATGACCACGATCACGACCATGACCACGATCATGACCACGATCATGACGAGGATCACCCCTATCAGGAGGATCACGACGCGGCGGAGACCGTGCTCTCCCCGCTGCGCCTGCGCGGCATGGCGGTGCGCAACCTGCTGCTGGCCAAAGGCATCCTGACGGCCGCGGAAATCCGGGAGGAGATCGCGCGGATGGATGCGCGCGGCCCGCATAACGGCGCCGCGCTGGTGGTGCGCGCCTGGACCGATGCGGATTTCGCGCGGCGCCTGGCGGCGGATGCGGTGGCCGCGGCGGCGGAGCTCGGCATGGATTCGGCGGGGATGAAGCTGGCGGCGCTGTTCAACACCGCGCAGCGCCATCACCTGGTCGTCTGCACTCTGTGTTCCTGCTACCCGCGCAGCATCCTCGGCCGTCCGCCCGCATGGTACAAAAGCCGCGCCTATCGCGCCCGCGCCGTGCGCGACCCGCGCGGCATCCTGGCTGAATTCGGCACCACCCTGCCGGAGGGCACCGAGCTGCGCGTGCACGACAGCAATGCGGAGCTGCGCTACCTGGTGGTACCCGCGCGCCCGGCGGGCACCGAGGGCTGGGATTCGGAGCGACTGGCCAGGCTGGTGACGCGCGATTCGATGATCGGCGTCACCCCGGCCGCCAGCCCGTAGCTATTCCGCGGCGCGCGCGAGGCCGAACCGCGCGCGCAGCTCCCGCTCCACATAGTCCAGGCTCTCGACATCGGCGAACTTCATGTCGAGATCGAACAGGTTGGCCTTGTGCGCGCTGGGGCTGCGGTCGCCGCAGGCCTGTTCGACCAGCACGACGCGGAAATTGTGGGAAAAGGCGTCCATGGCGCCGGCCCGTACGCAGCCGCTGGTGGAAATGCCGCAGATGATGACGGTGTCGACCTCGTCATAGCGCAGGAAGGCTTCGAGCGGCGTCGCGAAGAAGCAGGAGGGCTTGTTCTTCATCACCACCCGGTCCTGTTCCCGCGGCGCGTAGGCGGCCGGCCATTCATCGGCGCGGGGGTCGCGGCTGTACTGGAAGTCCCCGGCGGTGCCGAGCTTGAGGTTCCAGATGCCGCGATAGCTGGGATGGGTGCGGTCGTCGCGGCGGCTGTAATAGATCGGCAGGTCGAGTTCCCGGAACAGCGCCGTCAGCCGTTCCAGCGCGGCCAGCAGCGCCGGATCCTCCCGCCCGCATTGGGAATAGGCGGGGTCGACGAACATGTAGGTGGTGTCGATGTTCAGCAGCGCCGGGCGGCGGCCGATGCCGATGCGGCGCGCGAAGCCGCCCTTGCGATAGGTCTCCAGCTCCTCATCCGGCACGAAGCCGCGCCACTTCTCCAGCTTCTCCAGCGATTCCGTCATGATTTCCTCCTGGGATACAAGGCCACGGTCGCGGTGGCGGCGGGAGGCGTCAAGCGGCGTTCAACTGGCGAGCTTCAATGTGACGATGCCGCCCACGATCAGCGCGACGCCGGCCAGCCGCCCGAGGCTTGCCGGTTCGCCGAGCAGCCAGATGCCGAGGATGGCGGTGCCGACGGCGCCGATGCCGGTCCAGATGGCATAGGCGGTGCCGATCGGCAGCGTCTTCAAGGCCAGCGCCAGCAGCCAGAAACTGGCCGCCATGCAGGTGACGGTGAGCAGGGAGGGCACCAGCCGGGTGAAGCCCTGCGTGTGCTTCAGCCCCATCGCCCAGCCGATCTCCAGCAGACCGGCACCGATCAGGTAGATCCAGGCCACTTTCCCACTCCCACCATCTTGGCAGGGTCTTACGGCGCCGGCAGCGGCAGGTCATCCCCGGCAAGGCGGGTGGCGTCAGCGGCGGGCACGGGCGGCGGCTGCGCCACCATCAGCCCGCGACGGATCGTCGCCGCCACCTCCGCCCGATGGATGATGCTGTGCATCAGCGTGCGATAGGGCGCGGGGGAGACCGAGAGATTGCCCCGGAAGGGCTGGTCCATCAGGAAGACGAAGGCCACCAGCGCGCCGACCCCGGCCGCCTGGATCGCCAGGACTGCGAGCACATGGCGGCGCGCCGGATACATGGTGCCGCTGGCGATCAGCAGCAGCATCAGCAGCTTGATGAGGATCCAGAACGGCTTCGGCAGGCCATCCGAGGCATGGCTCAGCCGCTCCTCCCGCGCCGTGTCCAGCCCATCGATCTCCTGCAACAGATCCTGGGCCATGACGTCGGACATCGTGGCGGCGATGGCATAGACGGCATGTTCCAGCGCCTCCGCCAGCTTCTGCGTTTCCGGATGGCGACCGCGATCGGCCATGCCCGGGAACTCATCCTCGGTGATGCTGGTCAGATAGGCGCGGATGCCGGTCTGCAACGACGCGGCCGGCGGGCCCAGCCGGTCCGCCAGCCGCGCCATGCCGCTGATCGCCGAGACTTCCGTCGAGACCAGGCGCTGCGAATCGCTCTGCTGGGTGCGGGCCTGGATGGCGCAGAAGGCGAGGGTGAGCGTCAGGGCGGAGACCACGGCGGCGGTGCTGCGCAGCGCCATGTCCAGATGGTCCTTGCGGTCCGGCAGGTTCAGATGCGGCGCGATGGCCGCGCAGGCCCCCGCCGCCAGCCCCGCCGAGGCCAGCATGAAGACGGCATAGACCGCGACATCCGGCAGTTCGTAGAAGGCGATCAGCAGCGGCATGGCATGGCGCGGCCGGGATGGGAGCGGGGCAAGGCGGCCTCCTTTGACGAGGCGCCAGTATCCGGCGGGGTTCCTTGACCGGGGGTTAGCGACCGGGGTTGGCGCGGGCAGGGGTCGCGGCAGGACGTCGCGTGATGTATAGGAAAGCCGCAGAACACCGCCCCTGCCGAGGGAAGACCGCCGCCCCATGTCGCGCGACAGCCAGATTGCCCGCATCCACCGCCAGCCCAAATCCGCCATGCAGTCCGGCCGCGCCGGGGCCGGGCAGTGGCTGCTGGAATTCGCCCCGGGCGAGAAGAAGCAGTTGGACCCGATGACCGGCTGGCCCGGATCGGGCGACACCCAGGCCCAGGTGAAGCTGCGCTTCGCCACCGCCGAGGCCGCCATCGCCTATGCCGAAAGCCGCGGCTGGACCTATGAGGTCGCGCAGCCGCCGGTGGTGCGGGCCGATATCAAGCCGAAGGCCTATGCGGACAACTTCAAGTTCGGCCGCAGCGAGAACTGGTCGCACTGACGGCGCCGGCTTTGCACCCGTAGCTCAGCTGGATAGAGCATCGGATTTCTACTCCGTGGGTCGGGGGTTCGAATCCCTCCGGGTGCGCCATATTTCCGCCATTTCGGAATAAAACTAAGTACCAGTCAGGTAGAGACCTTACGCTGGCGCCGGGAGAGGTTGTTACAATGTTACTTTCGGTTGGGCTGGGGCGATTAACGCCAAGCTCGACGCCATGGCAGCTTGCTCGGCCGCGTTTGTGCCGCGTGACTCAGGCCGGCAGCGCGCAGGTAAACGCGGAAATGAAAGAAGAATAATCAGAAATAGAAATCGAGATTCCTTGTTGACAGCGTATCGCCGACCCAAGCCCAAATGCACTCGGCGTGGCTGGCATAGGCGCTGTGTTCGTCCCCGCCGAGGACCATACCGTACCACTGGTTGATAAGCTCGAAGGGACCGCTTTCAGACAGGCCGAAGCGAACTGCAGCCCCCGAGTCGCCCGGACGACTGACCGGCTGTACGATGTACATCCGCTCCCGGTGGCCCAACATGAGAACGTCGCCTACCGAATGGAGGTTACCATCATTGAAAAGATCAATCGATTTCCGGACTGTCAAGGCAGAGATCCGAGCGGGCGTCGACCTGTGGCGGCTCGCCCCCCGGAATTTTACTGGCTCTTCCTGTAAGACCGAGGAGATCGGTTTGAGGAATGCTTGACCGATCACCGCTTCACTTTGGGTGCGCTCAATCCGTCTATTGCATCCTATAAGCGCAGCGTCGAGTTGAGTTGTGACCCTTCCGATCTTCATCTCCGGACCACACATCGTGTGATGCCGGGTGGAACCAAACGAAGTGAAGGTAGACCCGAACTCGAACCTCCAGAAGCGACGGGGATGCTCTATTAGAACCTCGCCCCGGTCCCTTGTGACATGTCCGCACGTTAGCCCGAAGGCTCGTCCATCGTCAGTCTGGAAGATTCCGCAAAGCGTTCCGTAACCGCCTCGTTTCTGAAACTTGTCAACAAGCCGGTCCCCTGCGCTGTAATTGGCGCGCGCCGGCCCGCTTCGGCGATACACGATGGATGCTCCCTCATACGACGGATTCTCCGAGTACCTTTTCTCCTCCCACCTCTTGGGATCCACGTCGATAACAATCTGCATTTCGGCGAAGCCCTCATCATCATACCGATGAGAAGGAGGCCCGTTTCCAAGAGAAAAATTCGATTGTTTTATTCCATCAGAGTATCTTCTAACGCGCATCCTATCCATGATGTGCGACATAGCCAAATCTGGTGAGCATCGCCCATCAAAGTAGCTCTGAATATATTCGTATCCAAATATACCCCAGCGAGAATCGATCCACTCTGGAGAAAATCGTAAATGCTGGCCGGTCGAGTGCTCAGGATCAACGTAGTTGTATAGCCCATCTTCAAAGAATCCCCGAAAACGGCCCGCAAACGCCTGATATCTTAAATAGTCGATGAGCATCTGACCTTATCCGGCTACAGCCTTTGTCGCTGATGTGAAAAGGGACTGCCAACCAATGCCGAGCGGAAACAGCGCAGCAAGCTGGATGAGGATTGGCTGCTTTGGGTCGAACGTCGACTTGTAAATGCCGGGCAGAATTACAACGCCGATAATAAGGCCAAAAACAAGTCGGCCCCAGAAAGTTTGGAAATCGAAATCCCACCCGCCACTGTCAATGTAGCGCCGCAAGAATGGCTCAATCACAACACCTGCTGATACAGCAAGGTACTGCGGAAGCACAGGTGCGGCCTTTGAAGCGGCTTTGTGCCCGGCAGGAGTGGCTATGCGTTGTGCAGATTGAAGGTCAAAGTATCTGATTATTCGATTGAGCATCGCCTTCCCCCTTAGACCGTGACCGAGGTGTCTCGCCGCTAGTCGGTTCCGGCACCGGACAACTTCTACTTTGTCGGAAAGAAACAAAATGCTCAACAAGATCGAACCGCCGGCCATGCGCTGGTCGGCGGAGCTTGCCCCGAACACGGCCAATGTCGGCACTCGTACCATGCAGGTGGTTTGGTCGCTGGTTGGGTAGCACTCGCCGCGCCATCTGCTCCGGCAAACTTTTCGGTAGCCTGGCTATCTGCACCGCGTATCAGCGCCATCGTCACCTCTTGGAGCAAAAGAGCTTACCATAGGAATTAAAATGATTTTACAATGACATAACAGTTCCCAGTTTCATCCTCTCGGGCGCGCCAATTTTCAACGGGGTGGTGCCGCAGCCGGCCTGCCGGCGCGTTCTATCCGGCAAGTCTTCCCGCCGCGGCTTCCGCTTCCGCACGCCGCCTTGGCGCCATGCGCTGGCGCTGGACCTCATACCGCGCGAGTACCGATGCCGGCGCAGCTTCCGGCGTGCCGGCCTCGAAAGGTGGGGCAGGGGCGTATTCCAGGCCGAGCTGCACGGATTGTGCCAGTTCGTCCCCTGCCAGTTCCGCCAGCACGGTCAGAGCAAAGTCGATGCCCGCCGTGACGCCGCCGCCGGTGATGAGGTTGCCGTCGCGCACGACGCGCTCCGCCACCGGAACCGCACCGAACAGCGGTAGAAGTTCGCGCCATGCCCAATGGGTGGTGGCGCGCCTGCCCTTCAACAAGCCGGCCGCACCCAGGATAAGCGCGCCCGTGCAGACCGAGGTGACGTAGCGCGAGCCCGCGGCAAGCCGCCGCAATTCGCTAAGGAAGGCCTGGTCCTGCGCCACCACGGTGGCGCCACCGCCACCCGGCAGGCAGAGCAGGTCGCAGCCCTCCACCTGCGCCACAGGCACGGTGTGCGCGAAAATCAGTCCGTCTGCGGGCACCTCCCCACCTGCGGGGCTGGCGATGATGGTGGTGCTGTTCGGCAGGCGTGTCAGGAACTGATGCGGTCCCGTGAAATCCAACTGGGTCATGCCCGGATAGATCACGAAGAGAATGCGGAAGGGCGTATCGTTCATGGTGTTTCTTCCAGCGCCAGCAGCGCAAAACTCGCCAGCCAATGCGCGCCCATATAGTGCCCGTCGAGATGCGGCAGGCTGGCCGCCAGATGCGCCGCCGCTGCCATCCGCATCTGCACGGCGCGTGGGTCGCCGTCGGGCAACGTCGCGGCCAGGCGGCGCCAGGCCCAGGCGCGGGACAGGTTCAGCCCGTCCAGATGCACGATCCGCCCATCGCTGCGATCCGCCACGCGGGCCGGGGTGAACAGGGTTGCGGGCGCGGCCTGCGCCAGCTGCGGCAGGAAGCCCTCGAACCAGGGGGCGAAGTCCGCCGGCGGCAACAGCGACGCCAGACAGACCGCCTCGGTCAAGGCAGGGGAGAGAAAATCCTCGCCGGAGGGTTCCCAGGCCTGGCAGTCGCGATCGGCGCCATACCAGCGCAATGCCGTTTCCCGCAGCAGGCCCAGCAGCGCGGGGTCGTGCAGCGCCGCCCAATCCGCCGCCAGGGTCAGGGCGAAGGCGGTGTTGCTGTGGACGCCGCTGCGGATGGGGTAGTCCGCGCGCGGCAGATGCGCCCGGAAGCGCGCCGCGAAATCCCCGGCCAGCGGCGCCAGCGCCGAATCCCAGCGCGTGCCCGCCAGCGCCGCATGCAGCTTCAGCAGCCAGGCCCAGCCATAGGGACGTTCGAAGCCACGGGACGCCGGGCGGGCGAGGTAGGCGCGCTCGGCCTCGGCATTGGCCAGGGTGAAGGCCGAGTCGAAGCGGGCGGCGATGGCGGCGACCTCCGGCATGTCCGGAAAGCGGGCCAGCAGCCGGGCGAGCATCCAATGGGCATGCACGCAGGAATGCCAGTCGAAGCTGCCATGGAACATCGGATGCAGCTCGGAAGGTCGGCGCAGATCGCCCGGCCCCTCCAGCACATGGTCCAGCTTCTGCGGCCATTCCTGCGCCACATGGCCCAGCGCGATCCGCGCCAGGGCGCCGGCCTGGTCGGGGCTCATCCGGCGGTGCTAGCTCATCCGCTCCAGGATGGAGCAGTAATTCGCCACTGCCGCCCCGCCCATGTTGAACACGCCGGCGCGGTCGGCCTTGGGCAGTTGCATCTCGCCGGCGGTGCCGGTGAGCTGCATGGCGGCCAGCACATGCATCGAGACGCCCGTGGCCCCGATGGGGTGGCCCTTGGATTTCAGCCCGCCGGAGGGGTTCACCGGCAGCCGCCCATCCTTGGCGGTCCAGCCTTCCAGCGCCGCCCGCGCCCCTTGCCCCTCGGGCGCCAGGCCCATCGCCTCGTATTCGATCAGCTCGGCGATGGTGAAGCAGTCATGCGTCTCGACCAGCGAGAGATCGGTCAAGGCGAGCCCGGACTGGTCCAGCGCCTGCCCCCAGGCGGCACGGGCACCTTCGAACCGTACAATGTCGCGGGCGGCGATCGGCATCAGGTCGGTGGTCTGCACCGCGGCCCGAAAACGCACCGCCTTGGCCATGCCGCGCGCGGTCTCCTCATCCGTGAGGATCAGCGCCGCGGCGCCGTCGCTGACCAGGGAGCAGTCGGTGCGCTTCAGTGGCGGCGCGACGAAGGGATTTCTTTCAGATTCAGCGCGGCAGAAGGCGAAGCCGAGATCCTTCCGCATCTGCGCATAGGGATTCGATACACCATTCCGGTGGTTCTTGGCGGCGATCGCGGCCAGCGCGTCGGACTGGTCACCATGCCGTTGGAAATAGCTTTCGGCGATGCGGCCAAAGACACCCGCAAAACCCGCCGGAATCTCGCCCTCATCGCGGCGGTAGGAGGCGCCCAGCAGGATGTCGCCGATCTGCGCGCCCGGCGTCGCCGTCATCTTCTCCGCCCCCACCACCAGGGCGAAGCGGCCACGCTTGGCCGCCAGGAAATCCAGCGCGCCATGGATGGCGGCGGAGCCGGTGGCGCAGGCGTTTTCGTACCGCGTGGTCGGCTTGAAGCGCAGCTCCGGCAGGCTTTGCAGCACCAGGCTGGCGAAGAAGTCCTGTTTGGAGAAACCGCCATTGAAGACCCCGACGAAGGCCCCATCGACCTCCGACGCGCCGATCCCCGCATCCTCGATGGCCGCCCGGGCGACGCGGCCGAACAGGCTCTCGATATCCGGGTCGTCCAGCTTGCCGAAGGGCGTATGGGCCCAGCCGACGATGCAGGCGGTCATGGCGGTGTCTCCCTGTCGCTACGCTTGCCGTTGATAGGCGGCTGATGCGTCTTGCATCAGCCGAGCGGCCGGATGGCCGCCGCGGCCAGTGGCGCGCAGCCAAGCGGCCGGAGGCCGCGCCCGGCGCCTGAGGGTAGGATCACGTCATCATCCAGCTCGGCTTGCGGCGCTGCTTGAAGCTGGCGATGCCCTCCTCCGCCTCCGGGCTGGCGGCGCGGCGGGCGAAGCTCTGGGCGCCGGCCTCGGCATAGGCGGGGGGGGCCACGGGGCCGAGCGCGGCGAGCAGCGCCTTCGTCTCCGCCAGCGCGCCCGGGGCGCCCTGCAGGATATCGGCGATGGTCGCCTGCACGGCGGCCTCCAGCCCCGCCGCATCGGGCAGAACCTGATGCACGAGGCCGGTATGGGCGGCCTCCGCCGCATCCATCACATGGCCTTGCAGGCACAGCCGCGCGGCCTCGCTGCGGCCCATGCGGCGGACCAGCCAGGGCAGGATCTGCGCCGGCACCAGTCCGCGCCGCACCTCGGGGGCCGAGAAGCGCGCATCGGCGGAGGCGAGGCAGATATCGGCGGCGGTGACGAAGCCGAGGCCGCCGGCATAGGCCGCGCCCTCCACCGCCGCGATCACCACCTGCGGCAGTTCGGCGATGGCGTTGAAGCGCGCGCCGGTCTTCTGGTTGCGGGCATGCTGGCGGACCAGCTTTTCCTCCGGCGTTTCCACCGCGCCGACCTCGGTCAGGTCGAGACCCGCGCAGAAATGGCCGCCGGCACCGGACAGAACCAGGACGCGGGCGGAGGTGTCGGTCTTCAGCTCCGCCAGCAGCACGTCCAGCGCCTCCACCAGCGCCTGGCTCATGGCATTGCGGCGATGCGGGCGGTTGAGCACGGCACGCACCACCGGGCCGTCCCTGGTGACCAGAACGGGGTTTTCCTCGGTCATGCGTCTCTGCTCCCTTTGCCTTGTGCCGGGCGAAACTCCGCCCGGCGCGCGGGGTCGTCAAGCCGGGGTCATACCCCTTCGCATTCGCCCTCGGGCTGTTTGGCGCGCAAAGCCGCGAGTTCCGTGCGCAGCGCCACCATCTCCGCCCGCAGGGACGCCAGTTGCTCGCCCACCGGATCCTCATCCACCGCCGCGCTCAGCCCGTAGCCGATTGAGGGGTCCTGGCAGGGCTGGCCGCGGGGCGGGCGGGCCGGGATGCCGACCACGGTGCAGCCGGGCGCCACCGGCGCCACCACCACGGCGTTGGCGCCGACCCGGGCGCCGCGGCCGATGCGGATCGGCCCGAGAACCTGGGCGCCGGCGCCGACCGTCACATGGTCCTCCAGCGTCGGATGCCGCTTGCCGGGCTGGCCGGAGAGGCCGCCGAGCGTGACGCCGTGATAGATCAGCACGTCATCACCGATCTCCGCCGTCTCCCCGATCACCACCCCCATGCCGTGGTCGATGAACAGCCGCCGGCCGATCCGGGCGCCGGGATGGATCTCGATGCCGGTCAGCCAGCGCGCCAGATGCGACGAAAAGCGCGCCGCCGCCGGCAGGCGCAGGCTCCACAGCGCATGCGACAGCCGGTGCCAGAGCACGGCGTGCAGCCCGGCGTAACACAGCATCGCCTCCACCCAGCTCGGCCGCGCCGGGTCCCGGGCGCGGATGGTGCGGGCAAGCTCCATGATTTCCAGCGCCATCGGGGGTCACTCCAGCCAGGGCGGCGTGGGCAGGCCACGCTCGCGCAGGAAGGCAGGGTTGAACAGTTTGGATTGATAGCGCGCGCCACCGTCGCACAGGATGGTCACGACGGTATGGCCGGGGCCGAGGTCGCGGGCCACGCGGATGGCGGCGGCCACGTTCAGCCCGGCGCTGCCGCCGACCGAGATGCCCTCCTGCGCCTGCAGGGCAAAGACCTGTTCCAGCATCTCGGGGTCCTCGATGCGGATGGCGTCGTCGATCAGGTCCCGGGCCTCGGCGAGGTTGCCGGGCGCGCGGGCGGCCTGGCCGATGCCCTCGGTGATGGAATTGCCCTCCGCGCGGGGCGTGCCGGTCTTCACCCAGTCCAGCAGGCCGGAGCCGCCGGGATCGGCCAGCACGATCCGCACGCCCGGCTTGCGCGCCTTCAGCGCGCGGGCGATGCCGGCCAGCGTGCCGCCGGTCCCGCAGGCGCAGGTGAAGGCATCCACCTTGCCGTCGGTCTGGTCCCATATCTCGGGGCCGGTGGTCGCCTCATGCGCCGCGGCATTGGCCAGGTTGTCGAACTGGTTGGCCCAGACCGCGCCCAGCTCCTCCGCCAGCCGCTTCGAGACATGCACATAGTTGCCCGGATCGCTGTAGGGTTTTGGCGCGACCAGCCGCAGGTCGGCGCCGATCATGCGCAGATAGTCCAGCTTTTCCCGCGACTGGGTCTCGGGCACCACGATGACGCTGCGCCAGCCCATGGCATTGGCGGCCAGCGCGATGCCGATGCCGGTATTGCCGGCCGTCCCCTCCACGATCGTGCCCGGCTGGAAGGGGGTGAGCTTTCCCTCCGCCATGGCGGCGGAGAGGATGCCGATGGCAGCGCGGTCCTTCACGCTGCCGCCCGGGTTCATGAACTCCGCCTTGCCGAGGATTTCGCAGCCCGTCGCCTCCGAGGCGCGGCGCAGGCGGATCAGCGGCGTGCGGCCGACCGCACCCCAGAAGCCGTCCGAGACGCCGGACATCGCGGTCAGGCCTTCACCTCGACCCAGCGAAGATAGGGCCGCTCCGCCTCCCACCCCTGCGGGAACAGCGCCTTGGCCTGTTCGTCCGGGATCGAGGGCGGGATGATGGCGCGATCGCCGGGGCGCCAGTTCACCGGCGTCGCCACCTTCTTCCCATCCGTCATCTGGAGGCTGTCGATGACCCGGAGGATCTCGTCGAAGTTGCGGCCGGTGCTGGGCGGATAGACCATGAACAGCCGCACCTTCTTCGCCGGATCGATGACGAAGACGGTGCGCACGGTGATGGAGGGATCGGCCTCCGGATGCACCATGCCGTAGAGCGCGGCGACCTTCTTCTCCGGGTCGGCGATCATCGGGAAGTTCACGGCATGGCCCTGGGTGTCGGCGATATCCGCCTCCCACCCCGCATGGCGTTCCAGGCTGTCCACCGACAGGCCAATGACCTTCACGCCGCGCTTGTCGAATTCCGGCTTCAGCCGCGCGGTCTCGCCAAGCTCCGTCGTGCAGACGGGGGTGAAGTCCTTCGGGTGGCTGAACAGCACGCCCCAGGAATTGCCGAGCCATTCATGGAAGTTGATGACCCCGTGCGTGGTGTCGGCGGTGAAGTCCGGGGCCACCTGGCCGAGTTGGATGGTCATGGCGTCACCTTCTTGTTCATCGGATGGCCGCTTCGGGGCAGCCTCGACCCGACGATAAGGGTATTCGAGAGGGCGATTCCAGCGGGGTCGCGGCGGCGTTCCCGCGCCGCACGGCATCGTGCATGCTCGGCACGCATGGCCGCGCCGCTTGTCTTTCGCCGGCGCATCGGAATGGAGACGGAGATGGCTGCGGACGCCGCGGATCAGGGAAAAATATTCAGCGAGCAAAATGTTGTCTGGCTTTATACCGACGACCTGGATCGGCTTGCCGCCTTCTATGGGGAGGTGCTGGGCCTGCCGCTGGTGATGGACCAGGGCATCTGCCGCATCTTCCAGGTCAGCCCCACCGGCTTCCTCGGCGTCTGCAACAAGGCGGACCGGCCGCGCGGCACCAGGGGCATGATGTTCACCTTCCTGGTGCCGGACCTGGACGCTGCCTATGCGCGGCTGCTGGCGCGCGGCGTGGTGTTCGATGGGCCGCCGGAACTGTCGGGCGGCGGCATGGTCTATTCCTGCTTCCTGCATGACCCGGAGGGCTACTGGCTGCAATTGCAGGAATTCCGGGACCCGCGCTGGCCCTATCCGGAGGGTCGCGGGCCGCGCGCGACCTAGGCGCCCATCCTAGCCTGGCACCAGCAGGCACACCGCCGCCTGCGCCGCGATCCCCTCGCCACGGCCGGGGAAGCCGAGGCGTTCGGTCGTGGTCGCCTTCACCGAAATGCGGTCGACCGGCACCTCCAGCAGCGCCGCCAGCCGTTCCCGCATGGCCGTCGCATGGGGGGTGATCTTCGGGCGTTCGCAGATCAGCGTGACGTCGGCATTGGCCAGAACCCCGCCACGGGCGGCGATGCGGCCGGCGGCGTGGCGCAGGAAGCGGGCGCTGTCGGCGTCCTTCCATTGCGCCTCGCTGGGCGGGAACCAGCGGCCGATATCGCCTTCGGCCAGGGCGCCATAGATGGCATCGCACAGGGCATGCAGGCCGACATCGGCATCCGAATGGCCATCCAGCCCCATCGGGCCGGGGATGGTGACGCCGCACAGAACCATGGGCCGGCCGGCGACCAGGCGGTGGACGTCGAAGCCGGTGCCGATGCGGGGGAGAAGGGGCGGGGTCAGGGCGGCCTCCATGCGGGCCAGATCCTCCGGCCAGGTGATCTTGATGTTCTGCTCGTGCCCCGGCAGCAGGGCGACCGCCAGCCCGGCGGCCTCCAGCAACTGGGCGTCATCCGTGGCCTCGGCCATCGCGGCGCGATGCGCGGCGAGCAGGGGGGCGAATCGGAAGGCCTGGGGGGTCTGGGCGCGGAACAGGCCGGCGCGGGGGACCGTCGTCTGGATCAGCCCGGCCTCGCCACGCTTCAGCGTATCCGTCACCGGCTGGGCCGGGATGGCGCCCGGGTGCCTCTCCAGCGCCGCCAGCAGGGCCGGCACCGTGCCAAGCGGCACCACCGGCCGGGCGCCATCATGCACCAGGACGCGCTCCGGCGGATCGCCGGCCAGCGCCTCCAGCCCCGCGCGCACGCTGGCCTGGCGGGTGGCGCCGCCGACGACCGGGGGCAGGGTGGGCAGGCCCTCCAGGATCGCCGCCACCAGCGCCAGACTGTCGGCGGCGCAGACCGGCAGGATGGCGTCCACGCCGCCGTCGCGCAGCAGTGCCTCCGCCGCATGGCGCAGCACAGGGCGTCCGGCGAGGGACAGATATTGCTTCGGCCGGTCGGCGCCGAAGCGGCTGCCGCTGCCGGCCGCCATCAGAAGGGCAACGGATGTCATGCGATCAGGCTAGCCGAAGCCGCGCGCCCGGCCCATCCTGGCGCGGCCGGCTCGGGACAATGCCGGAATAAGTGGCAGATCGGCGTGGGGCTGCATGGATCGCATTGCCTCCGGGCCTTTCGGCCTCTACCTTGCCCAAATCATGAGCATGACAACCCCTTCGCCTCGGCTGCGCCCGATCGATCTCGGCGGCGCGACGATCCAGATGCCGGTCATCCTGGCGCCCATGTCCGGCGTCACAGACCTGCCCTTCCGCCGCCTGGCCCGTGCCCTGGGCACCGGCCTCGTGGTCAGCGAGATGATCGCCTCCAACGCCATGGTGCGGGAGAACCGGACCACGCTGAAGATGGCGGAGGTGGACGGGGAAGGGGCCTCCGTCCAGCTCGCCGGCTGCGACCCGGCGGTGATGGCGGAGGCGGCGAAGCTGGTGGTGCAGCATGGCGCGGCCATCGTCGACATCAATTTCGGCTGCCCGGTGAAGAAGGTGGCGCTGGGCCAGTCTGCCGGCTCCGCCCTGATGCGGGACGAGATCGGCGCGGCGCGCATCCTGGAGGCGGTGGTGAAGGCCGTGCCGGTGCCGGTCACGCTGAAGATGCGCATGGGCTGGGACCACCAGTCGCTGAACGCGCCGAAGCTGGCGCGCATCGCGCAGGAAAGCGGCATCCGCATGGTGACGGTGCACGGCCGCACCCGGCAGATGTTCTACAACGGCACCGCCGACTGGGCCTTCGTCGCCCAGGTGAAGGCCGCCGTGGACCTGCCCGTCATCGTCAATGGCGACATCCTGACGCCGCAGGATGCGGCGGAGGCGCTGCGCCAGTCCGGCGCCGATGGGGTGATGATCGGCCGCGGCTGCTACGGCCGCCCCTGGCTGCCGCGACAGGTCGCGACCTATCTCCAGACCGGCGTGTTGCCGGAGGAGCCCAGCCTGGTCGAGCAGTACGAGACGCTGCTGGCGCACTACCACGCGATGCTGACGCATCATGGCCGCGACCCGGGCATGCGCCTCGCCCGCAAGCATGTCTCCTGGTATTCCAAGGGTCTGCATGGCTCTGCTGAATTCCGGTCTGAGGTCAACCGGACGGATTCGGTGGAAGGCGTGCTGGCGCTGATCGATCGCTTCTACCTGCCCCTCATCGAAGGCGGCCATGAGGCCCGGCTCGCCGCATGAGGGCCACCGCCTTGACCCGCGCTGCCCGGGCGCTGCGCCTTCCGGTGCCCGCCGCGCCGGTCCTGCCGCCGGATGCCATCGCCGTGCTCGGCGCCCTGCCCATCGCCGCGGTGGTGCTGGATGCGGAGGACCGCTTCCGCTTCGCCAATCCCGCCGCCGAGCTGTTCTTCCAGCACTCCGCCGCCTCCCTCCGCAGCTATTCGCTGCGGGACATGCTGCCGCCGGACCACCGGCTGTTCGCCATGCTGGCCCAGGTGCGCGCGCATGACGCGCCGGTTTCCGACCATGACCTGGCGCTGGAAAGCCCGCGCCTGCGCCGGCTGGGTGTCGCCGCCCATGGCGCGCCGCTACCCGAGGTGCCGGGCAGCGTGGTGCTGACCCTGCAGGATGGCTCCACGGCGCAGATGCTGGACCGGCAGTTGAATTTCCGGGGCGCGGCGCGCAGCGCCTCCGCCATGGCGGCCATGCTCGCCCACGAAGTCAAGAACCCGCTCTCCGGCATCCGCGGCGCCGCGCAGCTTCTGGAACAGGGCGCCAGCGAGGGCGACCGGGAGCTGTGCCAGCTCATCCAGGACGAGGTCGACCGCATCCGCAACCTGGTGGAGCGGATGGACATGTTCTCCGACCGCCCGGTGGCGCAGGCGGAGGTGAATATCCATGAGGTGCTGGACCATGTCCGCCGTATCGCGCTGTCCGGCTTCGCCGCGCATCTGAAGATCCAGCAGGATTACGACCCGTCCTTGCCGCCGGTCTGGGCCAACCGGGACCTGCTGGTGCAGATTCTGCTGAATCTGGTGAAGAACGCGGCGGAAGCCGTTGATTCTCGAAATGGCGAGATCGTGCTGACCACCGCCTATCACCACGGCGTCCGCATCGCCGTGCCGGGCAGCCAGGAACGGGTGGACCTGCCGCTGCAGGTCATCGTCCGCGACAATGGCCCCGGCATTCCGGATGTCGTCCGCGCCACGCTGTTCGAGCCCTTCGTCACCACCAAGCGGGGCGGGCAGGGGCTTGGCCTCGCGCTGGTCGCCAAGCTGGTGGGCGACCAGGGCGCGCTGATCGAATGCGACAGCCGGCCCGGCCGCACTGCCTTCCGCCTGTCCCTGCCCCTGCCGCCCCCCACCCCCCGCCGCCTGCCCGGAGTAGCCGCATGAGTGACGCCGCCGCGGTCTCCGCCACCACCCGGACCATCCTGATCGCCGATGACGACCGGGCGATCCGAACCGTTCTTTCCCAGGCACTTGGCCGGTCCGGCTACCATGTGCGGGCAACGTCTTCCGCCGCCACTTTGTGGCGCTGGGTGGAGGATGGGGAGGGTGACCTGGTCATCACCGATGTCATCATGCCGGATGAGAACGGGCTGGACCTGGTGCCCCGCATCCGCCGGGTGCGGCCCGATCTGCGCGTCGTGGTGATGTCGGCGCAGTCCACCTTCTCCACCGCCCTGAAGGCGACCCAACGTGGCGCCTTCGACTATCTCCCCAAGCCTTTCGATTTGAAGGAATTGCTGGCGGTTGTCGGGCGCGCTCTGGCGGCGCCGTCAACGCCTTCGGTGGCGGATGCGGAGGAGCCGGAGGAGAGGCTGCCTCTGGTCGGCCGCTCGGCGGCGATGCAGGAAATCTACCGGACGGTCGCGCGCCTCACCACCACCGACCTGACGGTGATGATCACGGGCGAGTCCGGCACCGGCAAGGAGCTGGTGGCCCGCGCCCTGCATGATTATGGCCGCCGCCGCGGTGGCCCCTTCGTCGCGATCAACATGGCGGCGATCCCGCGCGAGCTGATCGAATCGGAGCTGTTCGGCCATGAGCGTGGCGCCTTCACCGGCGCGCTGAACCGCGGCGTCGGCCGTTTCGAACAGGCCGCCGGCGGCACGCTGTTCCTCGACGAGATCGGCGACATGCCGCCGGAGGCGCAGACCCGCCTTCTGCGGGTGCTCCAGGAAGGCGAATTCACCACGGTGGGCGGTCGCCAGCCGATCAAGGCCAATGTCCGCATCGTCGCCGCGACGCATCGCGACCTGCGGCAATCCATCCGCGGCGGCATGTTCCGCGAGGATCTGTTCTACCGGTTGAACGTGGTGCCGATCCGTCTTCCGCCGCTGCGTGAGCGGCTGGAGGACATCCCACTCCTCGCCCGCCATTTCCTGGAGCGCGCCCGGGCCGCCGGCCTGCCGCAGAAGCAGCTCGACCAGGGGGCGATGGACCGGCTGAAACAGCATGGCTGGCCGGGCAATGCGCGGGAGCTGGAGAATCTGATGCGCCGGATGGCGGCGCTCTATCCGCAGGAGATCATCGGCGCCGATGCCGTGGGCGCCGAACTCGCCGAGGCCGCCGCCGTGCCCGAGGAAGGCCCGCGCGCGCCGGAGACGCTGGAACAATCGGTGGAACGCCACCTGGCCGGCTTCATGTCCGCGCATAAGGACGGCATGCCGATCCGCGACCTGTACGACCGGGTGCTGGCGGAGGTGGAGCGGCCGCTGCTGAAGCTGGCGCTGTCGGCCACGCGCGGCAACCAGATCAAGGCAGCCGCCATGCTCGGGCTGAACCGCAACACCCTGCGCAAGAAGCTGCGGGAGCTGGACCTGCCGGTGGTCAGGGGCCTTCCCTGATCGCAGACTTGGCAGTGGGCGCGTTTTTCCGCGCCGGCATGCTTTGGTCCCGGGCGGGCCTGGGATAGATGCGAGGTATGGGACTGGGCTGGCGCCGAATCGGCGACCTCTTTCTGGGTCGGGTGACGACCTTCGGCCTCGCGGTCACGGCCGTGCTGCTGGGCATTGCCACTTTCGTGCTGCTGGCCGGCGGCAGCCCCTTCGGGCCGACCAGCCCGGGGCAGATCGTCTTCGTCGTGCTGCTGAATGCCGGGGTGCTGCTGCTGCTGGCCGGCTCCCTGGTCGCCCGGCTGGTGCGGGTCTGGGCGGAACGGCGGCGCGGCAGCGCCGGGGCGCGGCTGCATGTGCGGCTGGTGCTGCTGTTCGGCGGTGTCGCCGTGGTGCCGGCGCTGATCGTCGCGGCCTTCGCCGCCGTCTTCTTCAACCTCGGCATCCAGGCCTGGTTCAGCGACCGGGTGCGCTCGACGCTGGAAGCCTCGCTCGTCGCCTCCCGCGCCTGGATGGACCAGCACCGTGACGAGATCCGGGTCGATGCCCTGGCCATGGCCGCCGACCTGAACCGCGCCGCCCAGGTCTTCCTGCCCGACAATATGACCGCCTTCGAGCGGCTGCTGGCGACGCAGACCTCGATCCGCGGCCTGACGGAGGCGGTGGTGTTCGAGCCGACGCTGGGCCGGGTGATGGCCGCTGCCGGCTTCACCCCCGGCGCCATGATCGAGCCGCCCCCTGGCTGGGCGCTGGAACAGGTCCGGCAGGGGGAGGTGGCGGTGGTGCCCGGCGAATCGGATGCCCGGGTGCGCGCCGTGACCAGCCTCGACATCCCGCCGGGCCTGCTGCTGCTGATCGGACGTCCGCTGGATGCCAGCGTGCTGGACCATATGCGGACCACGGAACTGGCCTTCCAGGAATACGACCAGCTGGACCGCAATCGCGGCAGCCTGCAGATCACTTTTGCTCTCATTTTCGCCTGCGCGGCCTTGCTGGTGCTGCTGGCCGCCGTGCTGGTGGGGCTGGTCTTTGCCAACCAGATGGCGCGGCCGATTTCCCGCCTGATCACCGCCGCCGAGCGGGTGCGGGCCGGCGACCTGGCGACGCGGGTGGAGGAGGGGACGCAGGATGACGAACTCGCCAGCCTCTCCCGCGCTTTCAACCGCATGATCAGCCAGTTGTCGGCGCAGCGCGGCGAGCTGATGGCGGCCTATCGCCAGATCGACGAACGCCGCCGCTTCACGGAAACGGTGCTGTCCGGCGTCTCCGCCGGCGTCATCGGTCTGGATGCGGAAGGCCGCATTAACCTGCCCAATCGCAGCGCCAGCGAATTGCTGGGCGTGGACCTCGATGCCGCCATCGGCCTGCCGCTGGCCCGTGTCGCGCCCGAATTCAGCGCCCTGGTGGCAGAGGCGCGGGACCAGCCGGACCGCGCCCGCACCGCCGAAATCCCGATCGGTCCACCCGCCCATCGCCGCAGCCTGATCGCCCGCATCGGCGCGGAGGGCCAGCCCGGCCGCGTCACCGGCTTCGTGCTGACCTTCGATGACATCACCGAATTGCAGTCGGCCCAGCGCAAGGCCGCCTGGGCCGATGTGGCGCGGCGCATCGCGCATGAGATCAAGAACCCCCTGACCCCCATCATGCTCTCCGCCGAACGCCTGAAGCGCAAATACCTGAAGGAGATCTCCAGCGACCCGGAGACCTTCCGGACGCTGACCGACACCATCGTGCGCCAGGTCGGCGATATCGGCCGGATGGTGGACGAATTCTCGGCTTTTGCCCGCATGCCCCAGCCGGTGATCCGCCCCGACCGGCTGGACCAGGTGGTGCGGGAAGCGCTGGTGCTGCAGCGCGGCGCGCATCCCGAAATCCGCTACGACACCGCCATTCCGGAGGATCTGCCGCCCTTGCCCATGGATCGCCGCCTGATCGGCCAGGCCCTGACCAACCTGCTGCAGAACGCCGCCGACGCCGTGGCCTCCGCGCCCCGGGCGGAAGGCGAGGTGGGCGTGATCGGCCTGCGAGTGGAGCCGCGCGGGGAGGATATCGCCGTGCTGGTCGAGGATAACGGCATCGGCCTGCCGGAGGGCGAGGAGCGGGCGCGGCTGACCGAGCCCTATGTCACCCACAAGGTGAAAGGCACCGGCCTCGGCCTTGCCATCGTCAAGAAGATCATGGAGGACCATGGTGGCCGGCTGGAGCTGGAGGACCGGCCCGATGGGCCCGGCGCCCGGGCGCTGTTGATATTGCCGCGCGTGGCGCCGAAGGGCGCGAAGGACTCGGGCGCGGTTCCGCTACAAGCACGGGAGGACTCGCCTGTGACGGGCGCAGCAGCGGGACGCGACGGGGCTGACCATGGCGCATGACATCCTGATCGTCGACGATGAGCCGGACATCCGCGCCCTGATCGAGGGCATCCTGTCGGATGAGGGCTATCAGACGCGGCAGGCGGCCAATTCGGACCAGGCGATTGCCGCCTTCAAGGCGCGCCGGCCTTCGCTGGTGATCCTGGACATCTGGCTGCAGAACTCCCGCCTGGACGGCCTCGGCATCCTGGCCGCGCTGCATGGCGAGGAGCCGCGCGTGCCCTGCGTGATGATCTCCGGCCATGGCACGATCGAGACGGCGGTGCAGGCGATCCAGAACGGCGCCTACGACTTCATCGAGAAGCCGTTCAAGTCGGACCGCCTGCTGCTGGTGATCGCCCGTGCGCTGGAAGCCTCCCGTCTCCAGCGGGAGAACAGCGAATTGCGGCTGCGGGCGGGTGGGGAGGCCGACCTCGTCGGCATCTCCGTGCCCATGACCCAGCTGCGCCAGGCGATCGACCGCGTGGCGCCGACCGGGTCGCGCGTGCTGATCAGCGGGCCGGCCGGTTCGGGCAAGGAAGTCACCGCGCGGATGCTGCATGCGCGGTCGCGCCGGGCCGATGGCCCCTTTGTCGCGCTGAATTGCGCGACCCTGGCGCCGTCACGCTTCGAGGAGGAGCTGTTCGGTGTGGAGGCAGGCGCCGATCCGGCTGGCCAGCCGCGCCGTGCCGGGGTGTTGGAACGCGCCCATGGCGGCACGCTGCTGCTGGACGAGGTGGCGGACATGCCGCTGGAGACCCAGGGCAAGATCGTCCGGGCGCTCCAGGAACAGGGTTTCGTGCGTATCGGCGGGGCGCAGCGGGTGACTGTCGATGTGCGCGTCATCGCGACGACGAACCGCGATCTGCAGGCGGAGATCGCCGGTGGGCGGTTCCGGGAGGACCTGTATTACCGGCTCGCCGTCGTGCCGCTGCGCATCCCGCCGCTGCGGGAGCGGCGGGAGGATATTCCGGCGCTCGCCCGGCATTTCATGAAGCGATCCGGCGATACCTCCGGCATGGCGTCCCGCGAATTGTCCGAGGACGCGCTGGCGGCGATGCAGGCCTATGAATGGCCGGGCAATGTGCGGGAATTGCGCAACCTGATCGACTGGCTGCTCATCATGGCCCCGGGCGATGCGCGGGAGCCGATCCGGCCGGACATGCTGCCGCCGCATGTCGGCGCCTCCGCCCCCGCGGTGCTGAAGCTGGACCGCAGTTCGGAGATCATGACCCTGCCGCTGCGCGAGGCGCGGGAATTGTTCGAGCGGCAGTACCTGGAGGCGCAATTGCTGCGCTTCGGCGGCAATATCAGCCGCACGGCGGCCTTCGTGGGGATGGAACGCAGCGCGTTGCATCGTAAGCTGAAGTTCCTCGGCGTCCATGCCGAGGACCGCGCGCCGGCAGCAGCCGCGGGCGGATAGACCAACGCCAAACAAGAGATTCGCAACCTGCGGCCTTGGCCACTTCGCCAAGGCCGAGCGGCCGGACGGCCGCCGCGGCAAGTGCCGCGAAGCCCAGCGGCCGTAGGCCGCGCCCGGCGTCTGAGGGAAAGCAAAGATGTCAAAGATCGCCTATGTGAATGGTCGCTACCTGCCGCAGTCCGAGGCCTCGGTGAATATCGAGGATCGCGGCTACCAGTTCGGCGATGGCATCTATGAGGTCGTCCATCTGCATGATGGCCGCTATGTCGATGAGGATCTGCACCTCGCGCGTCTCGAACGCTCCCTGCGCGAGATCGCGCTGCCCATGCCGATGTCCCGGGCCGCGCTGTCGATGGTGCTGCGGGAGGTGGCGCAGCGGAACCGGGTGCGGGAAGGGCTGCTCTATATGCAGGTGACGCGCGGCGTGTCGCGCCGCGACCACGCCTTCCCGACCAGGCCGGTGCCGCCCGCTCTGGTCGTGACCATCCGCCGCGTGCCGGCCTATCCCACCGATGTCGACAATTGGCAGGCCGCCTGCATCACCTTGCCGGACCTGCGCTGGGCGCGGCGGGACATCAAGTCGGTGAACCTGCTGCCGAATTGCCTGGCCCGCCAGAAGGCGCGGGAGCAGGGCGCGATCGAGGCGATCCTGTTCGACGAGAAGACCGGCATGGTGACGGAGGGGGCGGCCACCACCTTCTGGATCGTCGATGAGAACGGCGCCATCCGCACCCGCTTCCTCGATCATGTGATCCTGCCCGGCTGCACCCGCGCCGCGCTGATGGCCGAATTGCGGACCCTGGGCATCGCCTATGACGAGCGCGAATTCTCGGTGGAGGATGTGCGGCGGGCGCGCGAGGCCTTCATCACCTCCGCCACCTCCTTCGTGAAGCCGATCACGAAGATCGACGGGCTGCCGGTGGGGGATGGCAAGGTCGGGCCGGTGGTGCGGCGGCTGTTCGACATTTTCGCCCGGCATGTGAAGGGCGATGTGAAGAACGCGGCATGACCCGCCCGACCGTCATCCTTTGGGACTGGGACAACACCCTGGTGGATGGCTGGGCCGCCATCCAGCATGGGCTGAACGCGACTTTTTCCGAGTTTGGCATGCCGGAATGGGACCGGGAGACGGTGCTGGCCAATGTCCGCGGGTCGCTGCGGGACACCTTTCCGGGGATGTTCGGCGCCGAATGGGAAAGGGCGCGGGATATCTTCTACACGGCTGTCCGTTCCTGCCACCTGCAAGTGCTGAACCCGATGCCGGGCGCGGCGCAGGCCATCGCCGCCGCCGCCGCCCTGGGGCCGCAGGGGGTCGTCTCCAACAAGCAGGGGCCGCTGCTGCGGGCGGAAGCGGCACATCTCGGCTGGGAAGGTCACTTCGCCACCCTGGTCGGCGCGGGGGATGCCAGCGCGGACAAGCCGAGCGCGGCGCCGATCCTGATGGCGCTCGCGGCCTGCGGCGTGCCGGCCGGCCCGGCGGTCTGGTATATCGGTGACACGGTGCTGGATATGGACGCCGCGCGGGCCGCCGGCTGCACCGCCGTGCTGCTCGGCCGGGCGACGCATGACGGTGGCGTGGCGGCGGCGCGGCCGGATCACGTATTCGATGACGGCCATGCGCTGGCGGCACGGTTGCAGCACCTTGCCAGGGCAGGGGTCGGCGAGGGAGATTAGCCGAAGCGGGCTTCCCGGCTGACGGGGCTCCGCATGCGGCATGGTCTTGATGGTGGTACGAATGCCACTTGGGCGATGCCGCTCCTCCCCGCCCACGGCCAGGCCTCCCCGCCTGGCCAAGAAGAAGAAGGACCGACCCTCGTGGCCGCTGAAAAATCCCAGAACGTGCAGGACGTCTTCCTGAACCATGTTCGCAAGTCCAAGACCCCGGTGACGATCTTCCTGGTGAACGGCGTGAAGCTGCAGGGCATCATCACCTGGTTCGACAATTTCTCCGTGCTGCTGCGCCGCGACGGGCATACCCAACTCGTCTACAAGCACGCCATCAGCACCGTGATGCCGGGCGCGCCGATCATGCTGTTCGACGCGACGGCCGCTGGCGCGGGCGCCGGGGCACCGGCACAATCCGCGGAAGGCATGGGCGCGCCGGCGCGCGAGAACCGGCTGACCCTGGGGCGAGAGGTGACACCTGTCGGATCGCGCGATTAACCCGACCAGCCCGGAAGCCGGCGCTGGCCGGACGCTGAAGGAAACCCGCGACGGCCCGACCCGGGCCGCCGTGATCCTGCCCTATGACCGCGCGCTGCGGAGCGCCGAGGCCGCGTCCAACCGCGCGGCGGAGGCGAAGCTCGCCGAGGCGGTGGGGCTTACCGCCTCCATCGGCCTGACCATCGTCCATACGGCGATCTTCCCCCTGCGCGCCATGCGCTCCTCCAGCCTGCTGGGGGAGGGCCAGGTGGCCATGGTGCAGGAGGAATGCGCGCGCCATGGCGTCAGCGTGGTGGTGGTCGATGCCGCCTTGACGCCCGTGCAGCAGCGCAACCTGGAGCGCGCCTGGGGTGCCAAGGTCATCGACCGAACCGGCCTGATCCTGGAGATTTTTGGTGAACGCGCCCGCACCAAGGAAGGCGCGCTGCAGGTGGAACTCGCCCATCTGTCCTACCAGCGCACCCGGCTTGTGCGGTCCTGGACCCATCTTGAGCGTCAGCGCGGCGGCTTCGGCTTCCTCGGCGGTCCCGGCGAATCGCAGATCGAGATCGACCGGCGGCTGATCGACGAACGCATCATCCGGCTGAAGAAGGAGCTGGAGCAGGTGCGCCGCACCCGCGGCCTGCACCGTTCCGCCCGCGCCCGCGTGCCCTATCCGGTGGTGGCACTCGTGGGCTACACCAATGCGGGAAAATCCACGCTTTTCAACGCCCTGACCGGGGCGGGCGTGTTTGCCCAGGACCAGTTGTTCGCCACGCTGGACCCCACCATGCGGGCGATCAAGCTGCCGTCGGGCCGCACCGTCATCCTCTCCGACACCGTGGGCTTCATCTCCGACCTGCCGACCCAGCTCGTCGAGGCCTTCCGGGCGACGCTGGAGGAGGTGGCGGCCGCCGATATCATCCTGCATGTCCGCGACGCCGCGCATCCCGACAGCGCTGCCCAGCGCGCCGATGTTCTGGGCGTGCTCGGCGAGATGGCAGAGGGCGAGGATGCGGCCATGGACGAATCCTGGCCCAACCGCGTCATCGAGGTGCTGAACAAGGCCGACCTCATGGGCGGCGTGGATTCCGTGCCGGAAATCCCCGGCGCCATCGCCGTCTCCGCCCTGACCGGCGATGGGCTGGACGCGCTGCGCGACGCGCTGGATGCGCGGATGACCGCGGGCATGCAGACGGCGGAATACCGCATCGCCCCCGGCGACGGCGCCGGCCTCGCCTGGCTCTATGAGCATGGCGAGGTCCTGGGGCGGGAGGATGCGGAGGACGCAATCCGCGTCACGGTGCGCCTGACGCCGGCCGATCGGGCACGGTTCGAACAACGGGGATCCTGATGCGCTTCGATACCAAGGCTGCGCGCGACGTGGCCGCGCTGCTGCGCGACGCCACGCGGGCCGAGATCCTGCCGCGCTTCCGGCGCCTCGCCGCCGGCGATGTCCGCACTAAGTCGAGCCCGCTCGACCTGGTGACGGAGGCCGATGAAGCCGCCGAACGCATGATCGAGGCGGCGCTGCGCGCCCGCTTTCCCGGCTGCGTGGTGGTGGGGGAGGAGGCGACGGCGGCCGACGCCTCGCTGCTGTCCAAGCTGGCGGGCGCCGACCTGGCCTTCGTGGTGGACCCGGTGGATGGCACCGCGAACTTCGCCGCCGGCATGCCGCTGTTCGGCTGCATGGCGGCGGCCTTCGTGAAGGGCGAGGTGGTGGGCGGCTGGATCCATGATCCGCTGGGCGACGACACCGCGGTCGCGCTGCGCGGGGAGGGCGCCTGGTTCGAGGATGCGGAGGGCAAGCGCTTCGCCGATCTCCGCGTCGCCGCGCCGGTGCCGGTGAACCGCATGGTCGGTGCCGTCTCCTGGGGCTTTCTCAAGGAACCGCAGCGGACCCAGGTGGCGTCCCGCCTGCCCAACCTCGCGGGCATCGTGAACTTCCGCTGCGCCGCCCATGAGTACCGGCTGGCAGCCAGCGGCCATGCCCATCTGCTGTTCTACAACAAGCTGATGCCCTGGGATCACGCGCCGGGCTGGCTGCTGCACCGGGAGGCCGGCGGCTATTCCGCCCGCTTCGACGGCAGCCCCTATGAGGCCAGCCACCATGTCACTGGCGGGCTGATCTGCGCGCCGGACAAGGCCTCCTGGCAGGAAGCCCGGGACGCGCTGCTTGGCTGAGGAGGAGGATGAGGGGGAGGACGGCCCGCCCGGCCTGCCCCCCGGCACGCCCTTCTATATGACCCCGGCGGGGCATGAGGCGTTGCGCGCCGAACTCCGCAAATTGTGGGACGAGGAACGGCCGAAGGTGGTCGAGATCGTCTCCTGGGCCGCCGGTCTTGGCGACCGGTCGGAGAATGCCGACTACCAATATGGCAAGCGCCGCCTGCGCCAGATCGACAGCCGGGTGCGCTTCCTCCGCAAGCGGCTGGAACGGGTGCAGGTGGTGGACCCGGCGGCGCAGACCCGGCGCGACCAGGTGTTTTTCGGCGCCACCGTCACCTATGCCCGGGCCTCCGACGATGCCGAGGTGACCATCACCATCGTCGGCGTGGACGAGGCCGACAGCGCCGGCCGCATCTCCTGGGTCGCACCCATCGCCCGCGCGCTGCTGGGCGCGCGGGTGGGCGATACCCGCAGGCTCCGCACGCCGGCGGGGGCGGAGGAGATCGAGGTGGTGGCGATCGCCTATCCCTGACCTACCGGCTGCGCGCCCAGCTCCGGGAATAGCCCCGGCCGTTCCAGCCGGTGGCGCTGCGGCTGCCGCTCCACTGGCCTGGCGCATTGCGGGTGACCTGGCCTTGGCGCGCGGCGGTTCGTCCCTGCGGACCTGTGACGCTGCCGGTGCGGCTGCAGGTGCCATCCGCACAACCCGCCGACCGGCTGCCGGTCCAGGTGCCCTTCGGCGTCGTCACGCTGCCGGATTGCTCCCAGGCGCCCGCCGCTGGCGCGACCAGCATCGCTGTGACGACCAGAAGAAGAATGCGGCGCATGGCGCTCACCGGCTCGGCAGCCGCGACAGCGCATCGCGGCAGGGCTGTGTCAGCTGGGCGGCGTTCTGGCGCAGGCAGGCCAGGATGCGGCCTTCTCCCCTTGGCGTATTGGCGCAATGGCTGCGGTAGTCGGCGGAGCAGGCCTGCATCAGGGCGCGTTGCCCCTGTTGCTGGGCGGCGGCGGGCAAAGCGGTGATGGCCAGCAGCAGCGTGGCGAGGATCAGGTTTCCCGGCATCTCTGTCTCCTTTCGAGGAATAGGGGTTCCGTGCGGCCTCACCAGCGGCGGATGATGACGGGGCCGCGCACCACCACAGGCGGGCGGACGACGACAGCGCGCGGCACCACGACGACCGGTGGCCGCACCACCACCACGGGCGGCTTGCGAATGACGACGACCGGCGCGCGCTGAACGATGACGGCCTGGGCCGAGGCCAGGCCGGGCAGGGCGGTCAGCGCGGCGAGGATCGGCAGAACGGCGAGGCGAGGCATGGCGGCGTCTCCTTCATGTCCGCATGGGCGCCGCTTCGGGCGGCGCCGGCGGGGGTGGTGGCAGGACGGGGGGACCCTCGCCGGACTCCGGCAAGGGCGGCGGGGCGCAGGTCACCGGCGGCGCCACGCCCAGCAGGCGCCAGGACTGGCCGCGGCTGCGCCAGGCCAGGCCGGACTCAAGGTCCAGGGTCAGGCATTCCACGCGCTGGCCACTGCAGGCCGCCAGCGGCAGCAATGCGGTCAGCCAGGCGCGCCGGGGGATGGCGAGGTGGGTCATCGGCGGTGATACGCGGCCGCCGGGCAAAGTCGCCGCGACCGGCGCGCGGATTTTTCGTCACCAGGGCGCGACGATTCCGCCGATCCCGGCCGTATCACCCGGCAGGACATGCGAGGATCGGGCCGATGCGGGCGGGGCGGGATGGGCGTGACGGCTGAATGGGTCTCCAGCCCCGTGCTGTCCGAACCCGGCGAGGCGGAGCTGATGCGGCGCGTCGCGGCGGGGGAGGAGCCCGCCTTCCGGATGCTCGCGGAACGCCACGCGCCCGCCTTGCTGCGCTTCACCGACCGGATGCTGCGCAGCCGGGCGGAGGCGGAGGAGGTGGTGCAGGAGGTGCTCTGGCGGCTCTGGCGCCAGGCCGCGCGCTTCGACCCGGACCGCGCGCGGCTCGGCACCTGGCTGCACGCCATCGCCTGGCGGCTGTGCCTGGACAGGCTGCGCCGGCGCGGTGCCGACCTGCCGCTGGAGGCCGCGGCGGAGGCGGTGGATGCGGCGCCCTCGCCGCTGGAGACCGCGAGCCGCCGCGCCGAGCTGGCGGCGCTGGAGGCGCATCTGGCGGCCCTGCCGGATCGCCAGCGCGCCGCGCTGACATTGTTCTATCACCAGGAGATGGAGGGGCCGGAGGCCGCCGCCGCGCTGCGGCTGGACCTGCGGGCCTTCTGGTCGCTGCTGCGCCGGGGCCGGGCGGCGCTGCGCGCGCGAATGCAGGGAGGCTGAGCATGCACATCAACGATTTCGCCGGGATGCTCGACACCTACGGCACCGATCCGGCGCGATGGCCCCCCGCGCAACGCGCCGCCGCCCTGGCGCTGCGGGACCGCGACCCGGCCGCCCGCGCCGCCTGGGTGGAGGCTGCGCGGCTGGAGGCGCTGCTGCGTGCGAGGCCGGAGGAAACCCCCGCCGACCGCCTGCGCGCCGCCGCCGTGGTCGCTGCCAGCCTGGCCCGCATCCGGGCGGCAGAGGCGCGACGGGCGGCGGGCGGGTGGCAGCGCATCTGGCAGGAATGGCGCTGGCTCTTCGCCCGGCCGGTCGGGGTGGGGCTGGCCGGTGTGGTGCTGGCGGGCTGGTTCGCCGGCCATGGCGTTCCGCCGCCGCCTTCCGGCGATGCGCTGCTGGACCTGCTGCTGACCGAACCCCTGGCCCTGTTCGAGGACGACGCCCCATGACCGGCCTGACCCGCCTGCGGCTGGTGCTGCTCGCCTCGCTGGCGCTGAACCTCTTCGCCGGCGCCTACTTCGCCGCCCAGGCCTGGCGCGCCCCGGCCCCGCTGGAGACCGCCGGGCTGGCGCTGGAGCTCGGCGAGCGGCCGCTGCTGCGGCTGATGCAGGCGCTGCCGGAGGCGGATGCCGCACGCCTGCGCCAGGCCTTCGCGCCACGCCGTGGCCAGGTGATGGCGCAGTTCCTGGCGCAGCGGGATGCCCTGGCGGCGGTGCGACGGGAATTGACCCGCGACCAGCCCGACCCGGCCGCGCTGGGCCGCACAATCGAGGCGGTGCAGCAGGGCCGTGTGGCCCTCGCCCAAAACCTTGCCGCGCTGCTGATGGAAGCGGCGCCCGGCATGTCGCCGGAAGGGCGGCGGGTGCTGGCGGAGTTCCGCCTCGCGCGCTGATGCGATTTGCGGATGGTGGTCATCCCGGGCGATGATTCGCCCTCCAGGTGCCGCCGGTCCATCTGGTGCATCGACCCATCGGGAGAAAGCGCCATGTCCACCCTGATCGACCCCACCAACCCGCTGCCCCAGGGCATCGAGACCGTGATCCTGCCGCGCACCCATGACATCGGCGGCTTCGAGGTGCGTCGCGCCCTGCCGGCCAAGGAACGCCAGATGGTCGGCCCGTTCATCTTCTTCGACCAGATGGGCCCCGGCGAGTTCCTGACCGGCACCGGCGTCGATGTGCGCCCGCATCCGCATATCGGCCTGTCCACCGTCACCTATCTGTTCGAGGGCGAGATCGAGCATCGCGACAGCCTGGGCACGGAGCTGGCCATCGCGCCCGGCGACGTGAACTGGATGACGGCGGGGCAGGGCATCGTCCATTCCGAGCGCACGGCGAAGCAGCGCCGCGTGGCGCCGCACCGCCTGTCGGGCATCCAGTCCTGGGTGGCGCTGCCGAAATCGCATGAGGAAACGGCACCCGCCTTCGTCCATCACGGCGCGGCCCAGCTCCCGACCCTGGATGCGGAGGGTGTGAAGCTGCGGCTGGTCGCCGGCAATGCCTGGGGCATCGCATCCCCGGTCGTGACGCCAAGCGAGCTGTTCTATGCCGACGCCGTGCTGGCCCCCGGCGCCCAGGTGCCGATGCCGGACCATCAGGAAGAGCGCGGCGCCTATGTGTTCTCCGGCAGCGTCGAGGTGGCGGGCCAGGTCTTCGAGGCCGGGCGCATGCTGGTCTTCCGCGCCGGCGACCGCATGTCGCTGAAGGCAGGGCCGCTCGGCGCGCGGCTGCTGCTGCTCGGCGGGGCCAGCATGGACGGGCCGCGCTACCTGTTCTGGAACTTCGTCAGCTCCTCGCGGGAGCGGATCGAGCAGGCCAAGGCCGACTGGAACCGCGACCGCTTCGGCGCCCCGGTGCCGGGCGAGACGGAATGGATTCCGCTGCCCGAGAAGAAGGTGGTCCGGGCCGGAGAGGGGGCGCCGACCAGCTGAGCATGATGACCGAAGGTGCGAAGGCACCGAAGGTCTGAATCATGCGATCAAACAAAAGGTCAGGCCAGCACCGTCGGCGGATCCCCGTAGCAGAGCCGGCAGCTTTCCCGCTCGGCATGGCGCCCGGCGGCGAAAAGTGCCAGCACCTCGCGCCGGGCGGGGGACAGCAGGGTCTCGATCAGGCTGTCCCGCGCCAGGTTGCCGACCGGCTCGCGCCGTTCGAAATCCATGCAGCAGATCGTCACCGTGCCGTCGCAATCGACGATCAGATTGTCGAAGACGTCATCCGTCCGGCAGCGGATCGGGTCGGGGGCCAGGCTCAGGCGGTCGAATGTGGTGCGGTCGCGGCTGCAGCGGCTGCTGAGCCCGTTGAAGGCGACACCCTTTGCGCCACGTTCCAGGAACCAGGCGCGGATGGCCGGAAGTTCCGCCTGGTTCAGCCGACTGACCGGGACGCTGACATGCACCTTGCCGGGGAAGTCCCGCAGGATGGCTTCCACCTTCGGCAACACGCGGTCCAGCCGCAGCGGGGCCATCAACTCCCCATAGGTTTCGGGCACCAGCGATTCCACATGCAGGGCGATGTGGGAGGCGATGTCGAACAGCGGGCGGTGGCGCTGCGGGTTGTAGGCGGCGCCGTTGGTGTTCACGGAGATGGCCGCGTCCGGGAACAACGCCCGGGCCAGCCGGACCCGCTGCACAACCATCGGATCGACCAGCCCGTCGCCGAACAGCCCCAGCGAGATCTGCCCGGAGATGGCGAAATGATGCTCCGCCATCTGCCGCAGGACCCCCTCGAACAGCGGCATCGGCATGGTCTGCCGTGGCGACAGGGCGGTTTCCGGCTTGTTGGTCGGGCAGTGGATGCAGGAGGCATTGCAGGTGCCGGTGGTGCCGAAGCAGACGAAGCCGAAGGCCGCCGGCAGATCCTCCGCCCGCAGGCCGCGCCCGGCGGCGATGCGCCGGCGGATGTCGAGGTTCATCGCGGCGCGAAGGTCCTGTAGCACCGCCCTCGCGCGGGGATGGTCGGGGTGCCGCTGGCGCGCGGCGGTCAGCCGGTCGAAGGCGGCGGCCCGGTCGCCGTCCTCCCACTCTGCCAGCGCCAGCACCGTCTCGGCCTGGGGCTGGCCGGGGCTGAGGCTGAGGGCCTGGCGGCAGGCGGCCAGGGCCGCGTCGCGTGATCCGGTCTGGTACAGCCGGTCGGCCAGCCCGGCCAGGATCACGGCATCCGGCGGCACTTCCACGGTGGCGGCCAGGTAGTGCGATGCGGCGGTGGCCTGGTCGCCGCGGGCGAGGGCGGCTTCCGCCGCGCGCCAGGCCTCCTCGAAGTCCAGCCGCGAAAGCGCTGCGATCGCATCCTGCAGATGCCGGTCCTGGCCAGCGATGGAGCCGGTGATGGAGCCAGCGATGGAGATGGTGCGCAGCAGCTGCAGGCCTTCCTTCCGGCGACCCTCGCGGGCCAGGAGATGGCCCAGATGCAGGGCCGTGTCGGCATTCCCCGGCGCCAGGGCGAGCGCGGCCCGGTAGGCCCGCAGCGCGCCATCCGCGTCGCCCATTTCCTTCAGCGCATGGCCTTGCTGGACCCTGATGGGCGCACGCTGCGGATCGAGCGCCAGCGCCGCGTCATAGCTCGCGGCAGCCGTTGCCCAGTCCCGCCGGTCCCGGGCCGTGTTGCCGGCGCGGATCAGGGCGGCGATGCGCCGCTGGCCTGCGTGCAGCTTCCGCCAGAGGTGGTGGAGGCGGGCCGGCATGGCCACGGGAACGGCTGCGGATATCCCGCTCATATCGCAACGCCCTCCTTCGTGCAGGGCAATGATGGAGGGTCATGTTGCGATCGGGCAACGGCAATTTTGGGGAAGGTGCTGAGTTCACCCTCCGTTCCAGCGGTCCGGGGGCGATTTCGCGGCGGAATCCAGGGCATGACTGCCGTACGTAGCACTACAACATTCATGTAGTTTTACTACATCCGCAGGCGCCGTCTCCGTGGCTCGCCGCGCGCGGCGGTCAACCCTGTTCCGCCGCCTTCACCGCCTGCCATTCCGCCTCCATCGTCTCCAGCCCCGCATCCGCAGGCGCCAGGCCGCGTGCCGCCAGGCGGCCTTCCACGGCCCGGAAACGGCGCTCGAACTTGGCATTGGCGCCGGCCAGGCATTGCTCCGGGTCGAGATCCAGCTTGCGGGCCAGGTTGACCATGACGAAGAACAGGTCGCCCAGCTCATCCGCCTGGCGGGCCTTGTCCATGGCGGGCAGCTCCGCCCGCAGCTCCGCCGCTTCCTCCTCCAGCTTGTCCAGCACCTGGTTGGCATCCGGCCAGTCGAAGCCGACGCGGGCGGCGCGGCGTGAGATCTTGAGCGCGCGGGTGAGGGCGGGCAGGCCCTGCGGGATGCCGGCCAGGGTGCCGGTCTCGGCGCGGGCGGCGCGCTCGGCTTCCTTCTGCGCCTCCCAGGCCGCGTTCTGCGTGCCGGCGTCGCGGGCGGCGGCCTCGCCGAAGACATGCGGATGGCGGCGGATCATCTTGGCGGAGATGGTCTCCGCCACCTGGGCGAAGCCGAAATGCCCGGCCTCGGCGGCCATCTGGGCGTGGTAGACGACCTGGAACAGCAGGTCGCCCAGCTCGTCCATCAGCTGGGGAAAGTCCGGGCCGCGGGCGATGGCATCCGCGACCTCATAGGCTTCCTCGATGGTGTAGGGCGCGATGGAGGCGAAATCCTGCACCCGGTCCCAGGAGCAGCCATCGGGCGCGCGCAGCCGGACCATGATGTCGAGAAGCCGCGTCAGGGCGCCGGTGGGATCCAGGGCCGGATTTGGGGCCGGATTTGGGGCGGGATCGGTGGGCGGCATGTCGGGCGACTCTCCGGGGAAGACCGCCATCCTGGCCCAGGCCGATCAATCCCCAAACCCGCGCAGCCTTATCCCCACGCCTTATCCCCATATCTGATTGTCGCATAAGGAATATTATGGAAATAACAGACATGGGGATAAGCCTGGGATCAACTCCGGCACTTCATGTGGATTGGCAGGACGAAAGCCGGGGTGCACTGGAACGGAGGGTGAACTTTCCAACCCTCATGCGACGGGCGGCCCCTCTGGGGCCTTGGCTCATCGCGCCGAAGGCGCGCCTTCGGCGCGACGCTTAGGCGGCGGGCCGCATTCGCGGCCTCGGCCGGCAGGCCGGCCGCAGGTCAGCCTGTCGTGCCTTGGCGTCAGCCCTCCGCGACCTCCAGCACCATCCCGTCATGCCCCGGCTCGACGCCCGCCGGCAGCAAGCGGCGCAACTCGGCAAAATCCATGTCGGTGCCCATATGCGTCAGCACCGTCCGGCGCGGCCGCAGCCGCGCCACCCAGTCCAGCACCTGGTCCAGCCCGGCATGCACCGGATGCGGCCGGCGCTGGAAGCAGCCGACCACCCAGGTATCCAGACCCTCCAGCGCCGCCAGGCTCTCCTCCGGCATCGCCACCACATCGGTGGAATAGGCGAAGCCGCCGATCCGGAAGCCCAGCGTCTCCATCACCCGGTGGTCCTGCCGCAGCACCTGCACCGGGATGCCGGCCATCTCCACGGTTTCGCCGGGCGCCACCATCCGGGCGGTCAGCGCCGGGCGGAAGAAGCCGGGCGGCGTCGGCGGGCGGAAGGCGTAGTCGAAGCGCTGGCCGAGCAGCGCCAGCGTCATCTCATCGCCGAAGGCGTCCAGCGCCGTGCCGCGCAGCCGGTTGATGATCCGCAGGTCGTCGGCGCCCAGCACATGATCCGCATGGGCATGGGTGAAGGCCACCGCATCAATCGTTGCGATACCGGCGGAGAGAAGCTGCTGCCGGAGATCGGGCCCGGCATCGATCAGCAGCCGCCGCCCGGCCGCATCCTCGACCAGCGCGGAGGTCCTGGTTCGCCGGTTGCGCGGCTCGGTGGGGTCGCAGACGCCCCAGTCGCCGCGCCCATCCGGCCCGCCGAGCTGCGGCACCCCGGCCGAACCGCCGCAGCCCAGCAGCGTCACCCGCATCGCCGCGCTACCGCGCCCGGGTGAACAGGCGGTGGAAATTCCCGGTGGTCAGCTCCGCCAGGGCGGCGATGCCAAGCCCCCTCACCTCCGCGAGCTTCGCCGCCGTATGCACCACATAGGCCGGCTCGCAGCGCTTGCCGCGCAGCGGCACGGGCGCGAGGTAGGGGCTGTCCGTCTCCACCAGCAGCCGGTCGGCCGGCGTGTCGGCGGCCACCGCGCGGATGGCGTCCGACTTCGGGAAGGTCAGCATGCCGCTGAAGGAGATATAGCCGCCGAGCGCCACCGCCCGCCGCGCCAGTTCGGCGCCGGAGGAGAAGCAATGCAGCAGGAAGGGAAATTTCCCCGCCGCATCCTCCTCCTCCAGGATCGTTGCAATATCCGCATCCGCATCCCGGGCATGGATCACCAGCGGCAGGCCGGATTGCCGGGCCGCCGCGATGTGCCGCCGGAAGCCGAGCTGCTGCACCTCCCGCGGCGCCTTGTCGTAGAAATAGTCGAGGCCGCTTTCGCCTAGGCCGACCACGCGCGGATGCTCCGCCTCTGCGAGGATTTGTGCCACTTCGGGCACCGCTTCCTCGCCCGCATTCTGCGGATGCACGCCGACGGTGCAGAACACGCTCTCATAGCGATCCGCGATCGCCCGCACGGTCGCCGCCTGCTCGCCGAGGCGGGTTCCGATGGAGACCATCACGCCAACGCCGGCCGCCTTGGCGCGGGCCACGACATCTTCCTGCTCCGCCCCCTGGAAATGGTCCAGGTGGCAGTGGCTGTCGACGATCAGCATGGTCAGGCGGCCGTCTCGATCTTGCGGAACAGCGGCTCCGGCGGCGGCAAGGCGAGGCCGGCGGGCAGCGGGGTGGCGAGGGCGTCGAGCCCCCTCGCCGCCTCCGGCACGCCGAGCTGGTCCAGCAGCTTCGCCATGGTCCCCGGCATGAAGGGCTGCAGCACCGTGGCGAAGACGCGCAGCGCATCATGCAGATGGCGCAGCACGGCGAGGCCCCGCACCGGGTCGGTCTTCTTCAAGGCCCAGGGGGCGGCGACGGTGATATAGCCATTGGCGTCGCGCACCGCGGCCATGATGGCCTCCAGCGCCAGGTGGAATTCCTGGCGGTCCAGATGCGCGCCGACCACGCCGGGCAGCGCCGCCACCTGGGCGGCGAGCGCCGCATCGGCCTCGGTCGGCGCGGTGGCCTCCGGCAGCAGGGCCTCGGCGTTGCGCTGGATCAGCGAGAGGGTGCGGTTGGCCAGGTTGCCGAGCGCATTGGCCAGCTCGCCATTCAGCCGGTTGACCAGGGCCGAGCGGGAAAAATCGCCATCCTGCCCGAAGGGCACTTCCCGCAGCAGGAAGTAGCGCAGCGGGTCCAGGCCGAATTCCTCGACCAGCGCCACCGGATCGATGACGTTGCCAAGGCTCTTGGAAATCTTCTGGCCCTCATTCGTCCACCAGCCATGCGCGAAGACCCGCTTCGGCACAGGCAGATCCGCGGCCATCAGGAAGGCCGGCCAGTAGATGGCGTGAAATCGGAGAATATCCTTGCCGACGACATGCACCTCGGCCGGCCAGAGCTTCCAGTCCGGCGCGGTCTGGTCCGGATAGCCCAGCGCGGTGATGTAGTTGGTCAGCGCGTCCAGCCACACATACATCACATGCGCATCGTCGCCCGGCACCTTCACCCCCCAGGTGAAGGAGGTGCGGGAGATCGAGAGGTCGGACAGGCCGGCCTTCGCGAAGGCGATGACCTCGTTGCGCCGGCTGGCCGGCAGGATGAAATCCGGATTGGCCTCGTAGAAGGCCCGCAGCCGGTCACCCCAGGCCGAGAGCCGGAAGAAGTAGGAAGGCTCCCGCACCCATTCGACCGGCGCGCCGGATGGCGCGAATTTTTGGCCGTCGCGTTCCACGAGTTCATCCAGGCCGTAGAAGGCCTCGTCGCGGACCGCGTACCAGCCCTCATAGGCGCCGAGATAGATCTCGCCGCGCTCGACGAGCTTGCTCCACAACGCCTGGCAGGCGCGCTTGTGGCGTTCCTCCGTCGTCCGGATGAAGGCGTCGTTGGAAAACCCCATGGTGGCGGTGAGGTCCCGAAAACTCTGGCTGACCTTGTCGGTGAAAGCCTGCGGGTCCATCCCCGCATCCTGCGCCGCCTTCTCCACCTTCTGGCCGTGCTCATCCGTGCCGGTCAGGAAGAACACCTCGCGCCCCTGCAGCCGCCGCCAGCGTGCCAGCACATCCGCCGCCAGGGTCGAATAGGCGTGGCCGACATGCGGCTTGTCGTTGACATAATAGATGGGCGTCGTGATGTAGGAGCTTGAGGTCACGGCATTTGTATCCGGTTTCACGGTCAGCCCGCGCCTCAGCGCCGGGGCGGCGCAAGCCAGAGAAGCGCGGTCAGGACCGCCTGCTTGCGGTCCAGGCTGAGCACATCCGTCTCGGCTGCGAGTTGCCCCAGCCTATCCCACAGGGTGGACCAGTCGGCAAGCGGACGGTCCCCGAGCCATTCCGGCCGCGCCTCGCCCCGCGCCGCCTGGCGCACGCCGGCGGAAATCGCCCGCCGCAACAGGGCGATGAAGGTGGCGAAGCCGCTGCCGTCGCGCTTGGCCGCCACCGCATCGGCCAGGGCATGCCAGCCGCGGCGGTCGCCCGGGTCGGCCAGAGCCCGGTCCACCAGGGCCTGCATGGCAAGCCCCTCCCCCTCCGCCAGCGCCACCGCCTGGCCCGCCGAGCCTTCCGCGATCCGGCCCAGCGTGGCGCGTTCCGTGGTGGAAAGCTGCGGCAGCAGGCGCATCAGCAGCGGGTCGAGCTCGCCGATATCCAGCGGCGACAGGTCCAGCCGGCGGACGCGGCTGCGGATGGTGGGCAGCAGCCGGTCCGGCGCCGCCGTGGTCAGCAGCAGCACGGCGCGCGGCGGCGGTTCTTCCAGCGTCTTCAGCAGGGCATTGGCGGCCTCGGGCCGCATCAGCTCGGCGCCATCCACCAGCACGAAGCGCCAGCCGCCCTCGGCCGGGGTCATGGCCAGGAAGCGGATGGCATCGCGGGAATCCTCCACCCGGATCACCTGCTTCACCCCGCCCTTCTCACCGGTATTGGGGCGCAGCGCGCGCAGATCGGCATGGGCGCCGGCGGCGATGCGGCGGAAGGTGGTGTGGCCGGGGTCGAGATGCAGCGGCGTCGCACCCCCTGGCAACCCGCCCTCCGCGCCACCGGCCAGCAGCCAGCGGCCGAAGCGGTAGCCGAGCGTCGCCTTGCCGATGCCGGGCGGCCCGGCGAGCATCCAGGCATGCGGCAGGCGGCCGGACAGCGCGGCCTTCTGAAGGGTCTCCGCCGCACCGCGATGGCCGAACAGTTCCGCCATGGACCTGACGGGAAGGTCGGGATCCTCCTCGAAGGTCTGTTCCTTGATGGCGCGGGGCGCGCGGCTCATGGCAGGCGGGTGTCGAGCACGGCGGCGATGCTGCGTGCCACCGCCCCGGCATCCGGCGTCGCATCGACCACGGCGCAGCGTGCCGGCTCGGCGGCGGCGATGGCCAGGAAGGCGTCGCGGATGCGCTGGTGAAAGGCCGTGTCGAGCCTTTCGTAGCGATCCGCCGCCACGCCGCGCTGGCGCGCCCGGGCCATGCCGGTCGCCACCGGCAGATCCAGCACCAGGGTCAGGTCCGGCATCCGGCCTTCCAGCGCGATGGCCGCCAGGGAGTCGATGGCGGCGCCATCCACCCCCTGCCCCGCCCCCTGATAGGCCCGCGTGCTGTCCACGAAGCGGTCCGAGATCACCCACATGCCGGCCGCCAAGGCCGGGCGGATGGTGCTGACCAGATGGTCGCGCCGGGCGGCGAAGACCAGCAATGCCTCCGCCAGCGGGTCCAGCCCGGACCCGCCGAGCAGCAGCCGGCGCATGGCCTCCGCCCCCGGCGCGCCACCGGGCTCGCGAGTCAGCAGTACCGGCACGCCGCGCCGGGCCAGATGCGTGGCGAGGCAGCGCGCCTGCGTCGATTTCCCGGCGCCCTCGCCACCCTCCAGGGTGATGAAGCGGCCCGGCCCCTGCATGGCCAAGGCCCGTTCAGCCGCCGAACCAGCGTCCGACAACCGCCGGGATGCGCGGCAGCAGGCCCAGCCGGTCCACATCGGCGCCCGCGATCAGCGGCACATTCATCTCCGGCACGCCCTGCCCGCCGATCAGCAGCGTGCCGATGCCCTGGCCCTTGCTGACCGGCGCCGGCACCGGCGAGTCATAGCGCACCCGCACTTCCAGGTTGCGGCGCCATTGGCGGGGCAGGGTCAGCACCAGGTCGCGGCCGGCAACCAGCGGCACGGTGGCGCGGTCACCGAGATAGACCGGCACCTCCTCCACCGTATCGGCGGCGCGGAACACCACCACATTCTCGAATTCGCGGAAGGCCCATTCGAACAGCCTTTCGCTTTCCTCCGCCCGGGCGCGCATGGAGTTCAGGCCGTTGACCACCAGGATCAGCCGCCGCCCGCCGCGGATGGCGGAAGCGGTCAGGCCGTAGCCCGCCTCATCCGTATGGCCGGTCTTCAGCCCGTCGGCGCCGGCGACGCGGCTCAGCGCCGGGTTCCGGTTCTCCTGGCTGATGTCGTTCCAGCGGAAGCTGCGCTCGTTGTAGAAGCTGTAGTATTCCGGGAAATCATGGATGATCCGGCGCGCCAGATGCGCCAGGTCGCGGCAGCTCATCCGGTGTTCCGGGTCGGGCCAGCCGGTGGCGTTGCGGAAGGTGCTGTCGCGCAGGCCGATGCGGCGGCCGGTTTCGTTCATCAGTTCGGCGAATTGCGTCTCAGACCCGCTGATGCCCTCGGCCAGCACGATGCAGGCATCATTGCCCGACTGCACGATCACGCCGCGCGCCAGATTCTCCACGCTGATGGAGCTGCCGACCTCGACGAACATCTTGCTGCCGCCCATGCGCCAGGCGCGCTCGCTGACCGGCAATTGCTGGTCCAGCCGCAGCCGGCCGTTCTTCAGCAGCTCGAAGACCACATACATGGTCATCAGCTTGGACATGGAGGATGGCGGCATGCGGTCATCCGCCGCCTTTTCCAGCAGGATGGCGCCGGTGTCGTAGTCCACGATCATGGCGTGCCGCGCGGTGGTATCGAGCGGCCCCAGCGGCGTGGTCGCGGGGCTGGTCGGCGTTGGCGCCGGGCGCGGCGCGCGCGGGGCCGGCGCCTGGCGCTGCGCCTGGCTTTCGCTGGCCACCAGCCCGGTGGCGAGGCCTGCGGCGGCCCCCATCATGTCCCGGCGGCGCATCGGCAGCCTCCTTCCTGTCCGACTCGGGATCACTCTACCCGAATCCGCGCTTCGGATACGCCGGCACGCAGGGTCCCCTCAAGCGCCCTGTCCGCTTCCGCCACGCTGTTGAAGGGGCCGAGGCGCACCCGGTAGCTCGGCTGCGCCCCGCGCCCACCCCCGCCCAGCACCTCCACCCGCGCCTGAAGCCCGGCCAGGCGCGCCGCCTGGCGGTTCGCCATGTCGCGGCGGGAGAAGGTGGCCAGCTCCACCCAGAGCAGCCCGGGCTGCGCCGCCACGCGGGTGACACGCTCCGGCAGGCGCAGCGGCGGGGCGGCGCCGGTGCTGGCCGCGGTGGCCCCGCCGGCCCGTCCCGCCCCAGGAAATTGCCGCGCTTCGCGCAGCCGCGCCGCCTGGGTCGCGCCGGGCGGTGGCGCCAGCGTCTCCCGCTCCACCGCGCCCAGCGGCGCGGCGGTGATGGCCAGTTCCTGCACCTCCTGGCTCGGCAGGCCGGCGGCGAGCGCGCGGGAGGCTTCGCCCACCACCTCGATCCGCACCTGCGCGGTGCCGCCTGGCCGCAGCCCGATCAGCTCCGCCGCGCGGCGCGACAGGGCGACGACGCGGCCGGGCTGGGCCGGGCCGCGGTCATTCACCCGCACCTCGATCTGCAGGCCGGTCTCCAGATTGGTCACGGCCAGCACCGCCGGCATCTGCAGGGTGCGATGCGCGGCGGAGAGGATGGCCGGGTCATGGATCTCGCCATTGCTGGTGCGCCGGCCGGCGCGGCTGTCGGTGGCGACGACGGCGAGGCCGGTCTCCACCAGGGCGAAATCCTCCCGCGGATAGGACCACAGCCCGCCGAGCTGATAGGGCTCGCCCAGCATGTAGCGCGGCTGCGCCACGGGCACCGGCGCGCGGCGCGCGCAGCCGACCGCCAGCGCCGCCACGACCAGCGCAACTCCCAGCCCAGCACGGCGGCCCCACATCAGGCGACGCGGTCCGACAGCATCCCGACCGCCAGGGCGTAGAAATTGGAAGGGTTGTAGCGGCGGATGACGTTGAAGTTGTGATAGACGGCGAAGGCCTGCCCGCTCGGCCCCGGGATCAGGATGGCCGCCGGCATGTCGAGCGCCGGCAGTTCGATCCCATCCGGCCGGCGCACCCCCATCCGCACCCAGTCGCGCAGCGGGCGCATATTCTCGCGCCGCGCCTGCTCCGTGTCGAAGCCCGCGGGCAGCGTGACCTCCCGCCCCCAAAGCTCATCCGCCCGCCAGCCGGAGCGGGACAGGTAGTGGCCGATGGAGCCCAGCGCGTCGGCGCGGTTGTCCCAGATGTCCCGCCGGCCATCGCCATCCATGTCCACCGCCAGGCGGTCGAAATTGCTCGGCATGAATTGCGGATGGCCCATGGCGCCGGCCCAGCTTCCGCGCATGCGGTCGGGCGCGACATGGCCGGCATCCAGGATCTTCAGCGCGGCCATCAGCTCATTGCGGAAATAGCTGGCGCGGCGGCCATCCCAGGCGAGGGTCGCGAGCGACTGGATGACGTTCATGTTGCCCATGAAGCCGCCGTAATTCGTCTCCAGCCCCCAGATCGCCGTGACGATGCGCGGCGAGACGCTGAAGCGGCCCTGCACCTCCTCCAGCGTCGCGCGGTTGTCGGCGAAGGCGCGGCGGCCGGCATCGATGCGCTGCTGCGACAGGCGGGCGTCGCGATACTGTTCCCAGGTCTGGGTGAATTCCGGCTGCCGCCGGTCCAGCTCCAGCACCCGGTCATTGGGACGCAGACCGTTCAGCGCCCTGTTGATGGTGTTCTGCGACACCCCGGCGCGGCGCGCATCGCCGCGCACCCCTTCCAGGAAGCTGTCGAAGTCCTGGCTGGCCGCGACAGCCTGGGTGGCCAGCAGGCTGGCGGTGGCGGAGAGGAGGAGACGCCGGGTGGGAATCATCGGCGCTGGATGCCACAGGCCGGGGGGCTGGGGCAACGCACGGATGCGCCAGATCAGCGCCGCCTCAGCGCGCCGCCGCTGCCATCTCCTCCGCACGCGCCTGCAGCCGGGTGAACAGCGCGGCGGCGCCGGCATCCACCAGCCGGCCGTCGCGCTTGCGGAAGCGGCCATCGACGATGACGGTTTCGATCTCCCCCGGCCCGGCCTGCAACAGCACCAGCCCGGCCGGATCGCTGCGCGGCGCGGTCAGCGGGCTGTCGGCGCGGACCAGCAGGATATCGGCGCGCTTGCCCGGCGTCAGGCTGCCGGTGACGCGGTCGAGACCCAGGCCCCGGGCGCCGCCGATGGTGGCGAATTCCAGCATCTGCCGGGCGGTGACCGGCGGTGTCGCCGGCACCCCCTGCCCGCCCGCCAGCGCCGCCACATTGATCCGGTGCAGCTCCGCCGCCATGGCGACCCGCAATTGCGGCAGCAGGCCGCCGCCGACCATGGAGGGGATGTCGGTGCCAACCGAGACCTTCATCCCGGCCGCGGCCGCCTGGAACATCGCCGGATGGCCATGGCCCATGCGCATCTCCACCTCCGGCGTCGAGCACAGCATCACGCCCTTGTCGGCGGCCAGCCTGTACTCATCCGCCTCATGCGTATTGGCATGGACGATCTGGAGGCGTTCGTTCAGCAGCCCTTCCGCATCGAGCTGCGCCAGCAGACGGGCCTTGCGATTCGGGTAGATGGCGGCGCCAGTATGGATGGCGATGGGCACGCCGAGTTCCGCGAGCCGCTTCATATCGGCCAGCGCCGGCGCCAGCGGCGTGAAGTCCGGGCCTTGCAGGCAGGTCCAGATCCGCACCAGCCCCTCCGCCCGCCGCGCCAGCAGGCCGCGGGCATGGGCGATCATGCGGCCATTGATGGCGGCCGCATCGCCGCCCTGGGGAATCGGCGGCGCGGTATAGGCCAGCACGGCGCGGATGCCGGCGGCGTCCAGCCCGGCCAGCGCCGCATCGGCATGGTCGGGCGACATCGTCTCCCGCGACCAGTCCATCACCGTGGTGACGCCGGCGGCGATCTGTTCCAGCGCGCCGGCCTGGTCGGCGAGCTGCACATCGGCCGGCGTCATCCGGTTGGAATGGCGCAGCACGATGGTCTGGAAATAGCCGCCGAAGGAATGCTCGGTGGACAGGCCGCGCTGCATCGACTGGGCCAGGTGGATATGGCCGTTGACCATGCCGGGCATGGCGATGCGGCCGGCGGCCTCGATCACCTCCGCCCCTTCCGGCGCCGGGATGCTGGGCGCCACGGCGCGGATGGCGCCGCGCTCGACCAGGATATCGCCCCGTGGCAGGTCGCCGATGGCGGGGTCCATGGACAGGATCAGCGCGCCACGCAGCAGGATCGGCCGAGCCGGGTCGGTCGCCGGGGCCTGGGCCTGCGCGGGCAGGGCCGCCGCCATGCCGGTGGCCGCGCCGGCAGCGATCAGCGCGCGCCGGCCGAGGCCCGCGCCTTCGGGCATCTTGTTCATGATTGAGGGTCCGTTTCTTCCCGCCGCGCCCGTCACGGGTCCCAGCCGTGGCAAAATGCCTGCAATCGATTGCGAAGACAAGAGCGAAGCAAAGGGCAGCGCCGCAAGATCCCGGATTTGCAACACCCCTTTGCAGCCCTGGCCGTCGCGGGCGCGGCGCGGCGCCTTCATCCTCGCCGCAGGACAAAGCTGGATTGCCGATGCCATACCCCGAATTGCTGGTGCTGCTGGCCGCCCCGGAGGGCGCCGCCTGGCGCGACCAGGCCGAGGCCCTGCGCCGCGCCGGCCATTTCGCCCTCGATGCCACGACGGTGGAGGCGGCTCTGGCCGCGGGCGGGGCCGCCGCCGCCCGGCTGCTGCGGGCCTGCGACGCTGCCGTGCTGCCCCGCCCCGCCCCGGCGCTGGAAGCCGCCTTCCGGGCCCGGCGCCGCCCGGTCTATGCTGAACCCGAACAGCTTCGCCTGGCCGGGCGATCCGGCGGCCTGTTGGCGCCGCCCTGGTATGCGTTGCGGGGGCTGGATCGGTAGGAGCGTTCCAAGCGGGCATGCGCGATTTCTCCTGGGACGATGCCAAGATCTTCGCGGCGGTGGTCGAGGCCGGGGGCTGGCGCCGGGCGGCGCAGCGCCTCGGCCTGTCGGCCGCCACCGCCAGCCGCCGGGTCGAGGCCTTCGAGGCCTGGGCCGGCGAGCCGCTTCTGGAACGCCGCGCCGACGGGCTGCGCCTGACCGAACGCGGAGAGCGGGTGATGGCCGCGCTGCGCCAGATGGGCGAGGCCGCCGACAGCATCCGCCGCGCCACCGCGGTGCGGGAGGCGGAGGTGGTGCGCATCACCGCCACCGCCTCCATGGGGCTGGTGCTGGTGGAGCACATGGCCGCGCTGGCGGCGGCGACGCCCGGGGTGGTGATCTCCCTGCTGCCGTCCCGTGACATCCTCAGCCTGGCGCGGCGGGAGGCGGAGATCGCCATCCGCATGCGCACCCCGCCGGAGGAGGGCCGGCTGGTGATGCGCCGGCTGGCGACGGTGCGCGTCGCGCTCTATGCCGCGCCGTCGCTGGTGCCCGACCCTGCGCGCGCGGACCTTGCGACACTGCCCTATATCGGCCTGGCTCGGCCCGCTTTGCATTCCCGCACCGTGGCGGCGCTGGAGGCGCTGGTCGGATCACGCCCGCCGGTCGCCGTGCTGGATGACACGCCGATCCGGCTGCGGGCCTGCATCCAGGGGCTGGGCTTGGCGCTGCTGCCCTGCCTGCCGGCGGAGGCCAGCGGCCGGCTGGTCCGCATCGCCGGCATCCCGCCCGCGCTGGATGAGGATGCCTGGCTGCTGATGCATGAGGACCTGGCCCGGCTGCCGGCGGTGCGCACGGTGGCGGAGGCCGTGGCGCAGTTGTTCCAGCGGCAGAGGCAGGCGTTGTTGGGGGAATAGCGCCCCCGGCCCGTCAGAACCGGGCGGTGAAGCCGACCGAGCCGAAGCTCGCCAGCCCACCGCGCTGGCCGTAGAATTCCTCCGTCCGCCAGACATGGCTGTAGGCGAGGCGCAGGCCGCGCCAATGCACCACCAGGCCAGCCGTGGCATCCGCCACCAGGGGGCGCTTGTCCACCGAAGGCCCGCCGTCGCGCCAGGTATTGCCATCCAGGAAGATGTCGCGCGCGATGGCGCGGCCCTGGCCACCGATGAAGCCGTACCAGCCGAATTCCTCCCGCGGCTGGAAGAAGGCGGAACCCACCAGCCCCGGGCGGATGCGCGGCGCGCCGTAATCCGCCTCCAGCCCCTGGCCGATCCGGAAGGTCACGCCGGCGCCGGCATAGGTCGAGACGTTGCCAAGGGCCACGGTATAGGAGGGCAGCATGTCGGCCTGCAGGCCGCCGAGTTCCAGCGGCGCGGTGCGGACGGTTCGCTCGAACACCAGGTTCAGCGCCAGCTCGTCGCGAAGCTGGCTGTCCCAGCCCTTGGTGGTATCGACACGGATCGCCTCATGCACCGTGTTCTGCACGAATTCGCCCAGCGCCGCCGGCCCGACCACGCCGGCCTGGAGTTCCAGCGTGTTCAGCGAGAAGCCGGTATCCCGCTGCAGCACCAGCGAGGCGTAGAGATGCCCGGCATAGGGCCGGTCCCGGGGGTCCGGATTGCGCCGCTGCGTGTCTTCCGGCGTGTAGATCGCCTGGGAGAGGCCGGCACCCCAGCGCACCTGGCCCGGGCCGAGCAGCCGGGTGGCCTGCTCGTTCAGCCAGCGCAGCGGGCTGGGCAATTCGGCGGAAGGCGACCGCCAGGCGAGCTGCAGGCCGCTGGTATAGTTGCTGTCGGTGCCACCGAGCGTGTCGTTCTCGTAGTTGAAGGTCCAGCTGCCATAGGGGTCCGGCGGCGGCGGGGTCACATCCCCCACCGTCGGCGTCAGCGCCTCTCCGATCCGGGGGACAAGACCCTGGCCGAAGCTGGGAGTCGCGGCGAGGAGGACGGTCAGCAGGATCGGGGCTTTGCGCATGGCGCGGGTCTATCCGTTGCGGGTGGCGCAGGCAAACGCCGTCACCCGCTTCCGGGACGCAACAGCCCCGGTCACATCCACGTCACTGGCTCACAGCATGCCCATCGTCCTGGGATCGCCCGTTGTGGCGGCGACCGTCACCCAGTCATGCCCGCCGACGAAATGCCCGACCTGGCGCTGGTTGATGCCATAGACGGCGAAGCCCGCCGCCTCCGCCATCGCCGCGAAGCCGCGCGCATTGAAGGCCCAGATATGCTGCTCTGCCGGGAAGATGCCCTGGGGTTCCGCCAGGGGCGATCCGATGACCAGCATGCCCGGCTCCATCGCCCGGTAGTCGCGCAGCACAGCCACCGGGTCGGGGCAATGCTCCAGCACCTCGAAGGCGGTGATGAGGTGGATGCGCCGTCCCTGGGCCAGGCTGCGCGCCTCCGCCACGTCGCCGATCTCGTAGCGGCAATGGGCGTTGCCCAGGTTGCCGGCGACGATCCGGGCGGCCTCGATCGCCGGGGCGTTGAAGTCGAAGCCCAGGAAGGCGCAGCGCCCGGTGATATTGGCCGGCGGCACCACGGCATTCATGATGACGCCATAGGAACAGCCGGCATCGACCCAGAGGATCTCCTCCCCCGGGAAGCGATCCCCCAGCAGCCGCAGGGCGATCTCGATCTCCCGCGCCGCCTGGTTCAGCCGGGTCACATGGTCCAGCCCGCCGCGCAGCAGGTCGAGCCGGGTGATGAGGTCCGGCGCATGCGGCTGGCTGGCCATGGCCACCGCCTCCGACTTGTAGAAGTCGATGTATTCGCCGAAGGGCTTGGCCGGCTTGGGATAGAGCGGCGGCCGCGGCAGCCCCAGGCGCAGCGTCAGGGCAAGCTGCCCCGTGGCATTGCCCGACAGGTTGAATCGCTGCCAGCCCGCCAGGATCGCGGTGATGCGGAAGGCGCATTCCTGCGCCACCAGGGCGGCGTGCCAGCAGGCCTGCGGGTCCGCGGCGGCGACCATCTGGTCCAGCAATTGCCGCAGCCGCTCGACCAGCGCCGGCTCCACCAGCGTGACCGGGCTGCCGGCGGTGCCGAGCACGGCGAGCCCCTGCTCCCGCAGCATCACGGCCGTCGGCGGTGGTGGCGGCGTTTCCAGCATCAGCGTCGCCAGCAGGTCGCGGGTGCTGGCGCTGCCGGCATTCAGCGCCGCCATGCCCCGCAGGGTCGCGTCGAGCTGTTGCAGCGCATAGGCCGGGCCGAATTCGCCGCGCAGCGTCGCGAGCTTTTCCGGCGTGGTGGCGCCGATGCGTTCCAGCGTCAGCAGGAAGGCTTCGACCCGCGCCTGCCCCCCCTCCCGCCGCATCGCCGCGAGATTTGCCACCAGCACGCCATTGGTGCAGCCGATGACATGCAGGAAGGGCGCGAGCAGTGGGCTGGCCGCCAGTTCCCGCAGTCGGAAATCCTCCGCGCAGGGCAGCAGCAGCACGGCCTCCTCGAAGCGCTCGCTCAGCGCGGCGACGGGGGCGCCACGCGAGGCGATCTCGAACAGCGTCACCACCACAGCGAGCCGCCCCGCCGGCGCCGGCAGGGCCAGGGGCGTGCCGCGCTCCACCGCACCGAGGAAGGTCTGCAAGGCCGCCGCCCAGACATGGTCGGGCCGCACCAGCTCCAGCACGCCGCGCAGCAGCGGCATGTCGAGGACCATGTGCCGCTCCGCCACCGGCACCACGGCCTCCGGCCCCTGATGCGGCACGAGGTCCATCACCTGCGCGGGCGTCGCCCCGGACCAGGGGGCGCCGGGCCAGAACAGGTCGCCCAGCGTCGCCGGGCCGGCGGGCGTATCGGTGGGGGCGGAGAGCACGATCTCGCCGATGGCGACGCCCTTCTGGCGGCTATCGTCGATGCTCGGGTCGATGTCGTGGTGCGACCGGGTGAAGGGTACCTCCAGCACCAGTTCGCGTCGCCCGTCTCCCGCATCCGGCAGGTCGAAGCTGGCCAGCAGGACCGGCTGCGGCCGGTTGTGGTCAACCCGGTGCGGCACCATGGGCGGCACGCCATCCAGCGTCAGCGCCATGCCCTCCACCATGGCCCAGTCCAGCACCGAGACCAGCCGGATGGCCAGGTCGACGCGGCGCATCTGCGGCGCGCGCAGGCGGATGCTGGCGCGGCGGCCGGGGCCGGTCCAGCGCGACAGGGTCTCCCCCGCCCCTTCCCGCACATGCCAGCCTTGCCCGTCCAGCGCCTGATCCATGCCGAAGCGCATGCGCGCGCCTTCCAGCAGCGTCACCGTCATGGCCGGATCGGGCAGGAAGTAGCGGCGATGGTCGCGCGGCAAGGGCGGTGTCTCCGCCCTGCCCTGCGCATCCTCCCACAGCACCTGGTCGACGCGGGTGAGTTCGGCGATCAGCGCCTCCGTCTCCGGCGCCAGCATCGGTGCCTCGCCAGGGGCGACGTTCAGAGGCCGCACGCTGTCCGGCGGCGACCAGCCATAGGCCTCGGCGATGCGCGCCAGCGTCTCATCCACCGTATCGGTCGTGCCGACCACATCGATGCCGGACAGCCGCGCGCGGGCGGTGGCCAGCAGCGTCGCATCATCCATCAGTTCGGAGGTGCTGAAGCCGCAGAGCATGCGTGCCTGCATGTTGCGGAAATGGCGCTGGGAGAAGGGAATCCGGGCCGCCAGGAAATCGTCCAGCGACATGTGGCGCGCGGCGAGGAAGGCCTCCCGTTGCTCGGGCGAGAGGTCGACCATGTTGGAATCGACGACGCGGCGCCAATGGCGGTACTGGCTGATCAGACGCGCGCGCGGCTCGCGCAGCACCGTCACGATGAACAGCCGTTCGCCCTTCGGCAGGCCGGCGCTGATCGCATCCAGCTTGTCGTGGTCGAGGTGGCTGCCGATGCCCAGCGCGCGATAGGCCGGCGCGCTCTGGCCCAGCATCGGGTTGGCCCCGCCTGCGGCCAGGTCCATGCTCGGCGTGCTGGCAATGTCCTCCTGCGCGAAATGCTGCGCCAGCGCCGCGCCGAAGGCGGTGCCGGCGGTCTTCGGGATGTGCAGGAAGGCCAGCCGCATGCCCGCCGCCCAGCCCGGCCGCGGCGCGAAGGTCGAGGCGGGGATCTCATCCGGCCGGTGCGGCGCCACGATGGGGGCGTTCATCGGAAGGGATCCTCCTCGGCCTTCAGCCAGACATAGTCGCCATGCGGCGCCATCTCGGTCATTGTCTCGAAGCTCAGCGGCGGCGAGACATGGATGCCGCCATCCGGCGCCACCATCGGCTGCACCATCCGCACCCGGTAGCCGAGCCCGGTGAGCTTCGCCCAGACCGTGTCGAAGGCGGCGCGCACCGCCGGCCCCGCCTGCCCGTAATGCCCGGCCGACCATTCGGTGATGAGCCGGAGGCGGGGCGAGGTCTCGATGGTGCCCAGCGCGCCCAGCAGCGCCAGCGGCTCCGACCCCTCGATGTCCAGGTGCAGCAGGTCGAGCTTGGGCACGGCGAGATGCGCCAGCACCGCGTCGATGGTGGTGGTGGTGGCGGCGAAGGGCACCATCAGCCCCATGCCCTTCACCCAGCGCCCGGCGGCATCCATCAGTTTCGGCACCGTCGCGGCGGACCACAGCGCCTGGTCCAGCCGGGTGCGCTCCCCCTCCGCCTCCGCCAGTGGGGCGGAAATGCCGCGCGGCGCGCCGCCGCCGAGATATTGCGGGTCGAAATGGAATTCCAGCGCCTCGCCTTCCGTCGAGGACAGGGCGCGGGCGATGATCTCGGTATTGCCGATGCTGCCGTTCCAGTAGAGCGACTTCATCAGGAAGGGCAGGATATGCGGATTGGGCTCGACGCCGATGACGCGCCCTTCCGGCCCGACCAGCCGGCCGCCGAGGCAGACGAAATAGCCGAAATTCGCCCCCGCATTGAGATAGGTCTCGCCGGGCCGCAGCAGTTCCTGCACCAGCCGCGTGGTCCAGGCCTCATGCAGCCCGTCCCGCGTCACGCCGATGGCGACATCCACATTGAAGGCCGGCACCACCATGAAGCCGCCCCAGGCCGCCTCCACCAGCAATTCCCCCGGCCCCAGGGGCAGCACGCGACGCGGCGGCGGCGGCGTCTGCACCGCCGGGCGCGCGCCGCCACGATCGTCCAGATTACTCATGCAAGATGTTCCCTGAGGGCACGAAGCGCGATGAGGCCGACGAACCAGGCCAGCAGCGCGACGGCGAAGACGGTGGCGATATTGGTGAGCCGCGCCGGGTAGATGGCCGCTTCCGGCGCCACCGGCCGCACCACGGGGGCGAGGAAGACCTGCTGGCGGGAGGCTTCGGCACGGCTGCGTTCCAGCGCCGTCATCGTCGCCTCATAGGCGCGCTGGGCGAAGATCGCCTCCGCCTCCAGCGCCTCGAAGCCACCGATGCTCTGGCTCAGCGCGCCGCCGCCGGCGTCGGTGGCGGTCAGCCGCGCCTGCACCTCCGCCACCTGGGCCTCCGTCGCGCGGAGATTGCCGAGAAGCTGCATCACCGGCGTGGCGCCGTCGCTCATCACCCCGCGCAGATTGGCGAGCTGGGCGCGCATGGCGATGACCTCCGACTGCAGCCGCACCAGATGCTCGGACAGCGCCTGGGCATTGCGGCGCGGATCGACCACCTGGCGGTTCTCGCGGAAGGCCTGCACCGCGATTCGCGCGGCGGCGAAGCGGCCTTCCGCCTGGGCCACGTCGCGCTCCGCGGCGGAAAGCAATTCTGCCCGGCTGCGCGCCGACATGTCGTTGACCAGCGCCTCCGACGCCTTTTCCACCGCCTGGGCCAGGGCGAAGGAATCGGCGGCGCTGAAGGCGCGGACCTCCACCGTGACGATGCCGCTGGCGCGGTCGAAATAGGGCCGCACCTGCCGCCGCCAGGCCCGCAGCGCCGTCTCGATCGGCGCCGACGGGTCGAGCCAGGCGAGCGGATCGGCCTCCGCCCGGCCGAGGATGCCGCGCACATCGGCATGCTGGGCCACGGCCAGGATGGCGGCGCGGCTTTGCAGATGCTGCACCACCGCATAGGCATCCGTGTTGCCGGCCGCCGCGCCCGCCAGCATGCCGGCGGGCAACGCCGCGCGTGCGGGGTCGGCCGGGCGCACGGCGAAGCGGATATCCACCGCGAACTGGTCGGCCGCCCAGCGCGCCTGCCAGCCGGCGAAGGCCAGTGTCGGCAGCACCACCAGCAGCAGGAAGCCGAGCAGCAGCCCCGGCGACCGCTTCGGTCGTCGCGGCTTCGGCGGCGTGCCGGCCGGTGGCGGCGCCTGCCGCGTCGCATCCTCCCGCCCGCGCAGCAGGTCGCGCAGCGTCCTGGGCCGGATCTCAGGCTGTGTCCCTGGCCGCGTCTCGGTCTCAAGCATCTGCGACCCCCATCATTTCGGCATAGCGTTCCAGCGCCTCGTCCACCGTGTCGAAGGCGATCAGCGCGCCGTCGGACAGGATGGCGCAGCAGTCGCAGAGGCTGCGGATGGTCTGGCTGTTGTGGGACACCAGGATCAGCGAGGCATGACGCAGCCGGTCGCGGAAGGCGGCGACGGAGCGTGCGCGGAACCGGGCATCGCCGACCTCGGTGATCTCATCGACCAGATAGACGTCGAAATCGATGGCGAGCGAGGCGCCGAAGGCGAACTTGGCCATCATGCCGGAGGAGTAATGCTCCAGCGGTGCATCCATCTCGACCGACAATTCGGTGAAGTCGATGACGGAGCGCACCATCGCCGCGGCATCCAGCCCATAGACGCGGGCCAGGAAGTGCAGGTTCTCCCGCCCGCTGAGCTGCGGGTGGAAGGTGCCGGAAAAGCCCATGGGGAAGGAAACCCGGCCATGGCGGTGGATGCGCCCGGAATCCGGTGGCTCCGTGCCCGCGATCAGCCGCAGCAGCGTGGACTTGCCGGCGCCGTTGGGGCCGAGCACGCCGACCTTCAGCCCGGCCGGAAAGGCCATGGTCGCATCGCGCAGGATCGCCCGCCGGCCGCCATCGGCGGTGCGGTAGGATTTGCTGACGCCTTCCAGGATCACCATCAGGCGGGCCGCCGCAACTGGCGCGCCGTCGCGGCGAACAGCGCGGTGCCGGCGATCAGGCTGCCGATGGTCCATTGCAGCAGGTAGGACACATCGAGGAAGGGGCTCTCATAGCCGCCGTAATAGGCCTGCCGCATCCATTCGGTGACATGCAGCAGCGGGTTCAGCAGGATCAGGCTGCGGATATCCTCCGGCATGTCGAGCGGATGGTAGAAGACGCCGCAGGTGAAATACTGCAGGCGCAGCACGCTCGGCCACAGCTTGTCCCAGGCGGAACTGTAGCTGGAGACGACCATGTTCACGCAGGCGATGCCGAAGGCCAGCAGGAACAGCACCAGGTAGCAGGCGATCATGGAGGCCGGGTCGGCGGGCAGCCGGCCGACGCCGAAGGCGATCAGCAGCCCGAAGGTCAGCGCCGCGATCACCAGGTCGGTCACCGCCGAGAGCACGGATTTCGCCGCCAGCACGTCGAACAGCCCGACCGCCGGGACCAGCAGCAGCGACCGGTTGGCCGCCGGCAGGTCCATCGCCCGCTCCGTCAGATGGGCGAAGAACAGGAAGGACAGCACGCCGGTCATGTAGAAGGTCAGCATGGTGTCGCCGATCGGCGGCTGGCTGTCATGGCCGAGGAACAGGAACACCGCGCTCAGCAGAAGCACATGCGACAGCGGCTCGAACAGCGCCCAGGCGTAGCCGAGGCGGCTGGAGCTGAACATGGTCCGCGTCTCCCGCAGCAGCAGCGCATCGATGATGCGCGCGCGTGTCGCGATGGCGCGACCGAGGGGCGGCGGCGGCGGCGGTTGCAGGTCCGCCGGCACCCGCGCCCAGCCGGGCTGCGGCGGCGCGCGGAAGGGCGCCTCCGCCAGCGGCACCTGCGGCAGCTGGACCACGGGCCGTTCGGCCGCATGGGCAGTGCGGATCTGCTCGGCATGCGGCTGGTGCAGGCCGGAGAGGCGGGCGGCGCGGTTGGCGGCGGCGATCGCATCCGCCGTCTCCCCCAACTCCAGCAGGCCGGAGGAGGCCAGGCGCCAGCCCTGGTGCGAATCGGGCGAGGCCCCGATGGCACGCCCGGCGGCCAGCAGCGCCGGCCCCGGCTGCCCGGCGCGCAACAGCAGCCCGGCGAGATGTTCCAGCAGCTCCGCCTGTTGCGGCGCGGCCTCCGCCGCGATGCGCGCGGCCTCCAGCGCCTGAGCCTCCCGCCCCAGCAGCATCCAGGTGCCGGACAGGGCGCGCGCCACCATGGCGCTGCTCGCGGCCCCCTTCCAGGCGGGCAGCAGCAGCGCCTCCGCCAGCCGGTGCCGGCCGGCGACCAGGACCAGGGAGGCGAAGTGCACCCGCGGCACCTCCGCCGCCGGGTCCTGGGCCGCGCCGAGCAGGGCGGCGACCAGGTCCGGCCCCGTGCCATCGGCGGCCAGCCCCAGCTCGCGCAGCGCAGCCGCCAGGCCGGCGCGGTCGAGGGACGGCGACGTCAGCAGCGCCGGCAGCGCCGCGCGCTGGTCGAGCAGCAGGCGGGCGACCAGCGCCTGCGCCACCGGCGGGTCGCGCCAGTTTTCGAGCAGCGCGGCCGCCTGCGCCGGCAGGCCGGCCTCGATGGCCGCCGCGATCGCCGTCAGTGGTCGCCGGGCATTTTGCTCCATGGTCATGCCCCGCCGGCTAGACCGGGGTCAGGGCGGGTTGCGGCGGGTGAGTCTGTGGCTCCGGCTGCGGCTCCGGCTCTGGCGGCAGCATGCCGGGGGGCAGGCTGACCTTGAGGTAGAGCGCGGCGTTGCTGCGGGTGCCATGGGTTTGCGCCCGGCCCGAGGGCGGCGGCGGTCCGGCCTCGATCCGGCGGGCGAGTTCGGCGAAATTGCCGATGTCGAAGAATTCCACCCGTCCAGGATGGTAGCGAGCGAATTGCAGGAAGGCGCGGGTGCGGGAGGCGATGACCCGGCAGCCCATATCCACCGCCATCGAGATCGGCCCGCTGCTGGATTGCCCCACCTCCAGATATGGCAGCACCACCGTGTCACACAGCGCCATGGCGGTCATGAACTGCGAATCATCCAGCACGCCCATGAAATGCAGCCGGTCGTGCAGATCCTGCGGATGTCGTGCGAGCAATTCCCGCGCGGAGGCGTCGAGCGACAGGCTGGTGGCGCCGCCGCCGCGCAATTCGTCGATCACGGTCTGACCGATCCGCCCCTTCGCCAGCAGCTTCTCGATATAGGCGTCGCGGGGCTGGTGGCGGGCGATGGTCTGGGGGTGAACGCCGCCGAAGATCAGCAGGTGATGATCCGGCGGCAGGTAGCGCAGCGCCTCCACCGCCGTCTCGAAGCCCTTATAGGGCGAGAGGAAGCCGAAGGTGCCGACCAGCCTGGCCCCGGGCGGCAGGCGCTTCAGGATCGGAAAGGCATCCGGCGTGGCCGCGGCGCGGATGGCGGCGGCATCGTCCGGCGCCACGAAGGCCAGCGGATGATGATGCACATCCGCCAGCCGATGCACATCCCGCAACAGCCGCATGTCGCGTCCGGTATGGGTGATGACATGAACCGGCTTGCGTCGTTGCAACCGTCTCAGATACGAATAGATCGTGTTGGCGAGCGACCAGGCGCGCAGGTTCTCGCCCAGCATGGCGGCGGCGCCCACCAGCCGCAGCCGGCCGGCCTGACCGAGGATCTGTCCGTAGGGGACCACGACCTCGTCCAGGATCGTGTGAAAGGTGACGGAGAGTGCCGGGGCGGCGCGCGCCAATATCCGGAACCGTCGCAGAATTTGCGGGACGGTCCGGCCCAGGGTTCCGTGCTCAAGCTGAACATTGACACTGTCGAAATCTGCGAGATGTGTCGCAATTTCTTTTATGTGGGCATCCGCCAGCCGCTGCACCCGGGGATGCGGGCTGCGAAGGAGATACTGGTCGAGATCGAAGACCCGGACATCCATGCTGCCCTGGAGCTGGCGTTCCAGCGCCCGGGTATATCCGGCGATTCCGCATAGCTCATCATAGGTGCTGATGACCGCGACCCTGGGGCGCCGCTGCATCAGATGGCCCGCCGGCCGCGCTTTCGATCCGATATGCACAGCCGACGCGTTCCTGTTTGCCTTTGTTCAGCAACTCAGGGTAGATGAATACACCTTTGCGTCAACGCTGTGCAAGAGTGCGGATGGACCTCATGCCCAATCCAAATCATTCGAGATTAAATCAAAAATGATAATAAAATCTCTGTTGGATTGCCACGAGGGATCGTTCCGATGAGCGCCCCCACCTTCCGCCTGCTGGACTCCCCGCCCGCCCCGGCCACCCTTCCCATCGCCAAAGCCGCCCCGCGCCATTTTTGCGCCGCCGGCGCGAATCCACCCATCTGGCTCGATCTGTCGCGACTGCTCTGGCGCGTCTTCCGCGGAACATTGACCGGCGTGGACCGGGTCGAACTGGCCTATGCCGAGAATCTGCTGGCCCTGGCCGGCGACCGCCTGCGCTTCCTCGCCTTCGACTATCGCGGCGGATTCGGCCTGCTGCCGCATCGCAGCACCGCCGCCCTGATCCGCGCCGTGGGTCCGGCCTGGGAGGCAGGCACCCTGCCCCGCCTGGCGCCGCGTGCGCTGGCGCTGTTCGCGGGCAGCCTGGCGAACTGGCAGCGCATGCCCAGCCTGCCGGCCGGGGCGCATGCGCCCTTCTACCTCAATGTCTCCCACCATCCCCTGGCGCATACGAAATCGGTCGGCGGCCTGCTGCGCCGGACCGGCGCGCGGCTGGTGCCGCTGGTGCATGACCTGATCCCGCTGGACTGGCCGGAATATGTCGCCGCCTCCGAAACCGCCCGGCACCATCGGCGGATGCGGACCATCGCCCGCTATGCCAGCGGCGTCATCGCCAATTCCGCCGCCACCGCCACCGCCCTGCGGCCCTTGCTGCCGTCCGGCCTGCCGTTGCTGGCAGCCCCGCTCGGCGTGGTGCCGCGCCATGCCGCGGCCCTGCCCGCAGCGATCGGCGATGCGCCCTTCTTCCTGTGTCTCGGCACCATCGAGCCGCGCAAGAACCACCTGATGCTGCTGCATCTCTGGCGCCGCCTGGCCGACCGGCCCGGGCCGGTGCCGAAGCTCGTCATCGTCGGCAATCGCGGCTGGGACAATGAACAGGTACTCGACCTGCTGGACCGCTGCGCCCGGCTGCGCCCGCATCTGCTGGAACTCGGCCGCGTCTCGGATGGTGTGGTGGCCGGGCTGATGGACCACGCCCGCGCCCTGCTCATGCCCTCCTTCGCCGAGGGCTTCGGACTGCCGGTGGCGGAAGCGCTGGCCCGCGGCACGCCCGTGCTGTGCAGCGACATCGCCGCGCACCGGGAACTGGCCGGGCCCGTCGCCGACTATCTCGACCCGCTGGACCTGCCGGCCTGGCAGCAGGCGGTGGAGGACTACGCCCTGCCCATCTCGGCCCGGCGTGGCGCCCAGATTCATCGCCTGGCGGGGTGGGAGGCGCCGAACTGGCCCGCCCATATCGACGCGGTGCTCGGCTTCCTCGACGACATGGCGCGCGGCATCGCCCCGGCCGGCGATTTCGCCCCGGCCGATCCTGCGCTATTCTGGAATGCGCCTCCGGGGATGGGTGGCCGAGTGGTTTAAGGCAGCGGTCTTGAAAACCGCCGTGGGTTCACGCCCACCGTGGGTTCGAATCCCACCCCATCCGCCAAACAATTTTCCTATTCTGTCCGGTTCTCGGCGAAACTTCCTAGGCTCCTTGCCTAAACGAGCGGCCGCGTCCTATTTTTGCCAGAGATGTTTCCGATCCGTTCCCACGCAATCCCGCGCCACTGCGGGCAATGCACCGGGCCACGGAATCGGAAAACCGGGCAATGGGGGATGGCATGCTGACGGACCGGGAAATCCGCGCGCTCAAGCCGAAGGACAAGCCCTACAAGGTTCGGGACGGTGCCGGCCTGGTGCTCCAGGTCATGCCATCCGGCAGTCGGCTCTGGCACTACCGGTACGAGATCGCCGGCCGCGAGAAGAAGCTCTCGATCGGCCAGTACCCGGAGATCTCCCTCATGGAGGCGCGCCGGGCGCGCGAGGGGGCGCGGGAGCTGCTGCGGGCGGGCAAGGACCCCAGTGTCGAGAAGCGGGTGCAGAAGCTGGCGGCGCGGGTTGCGCTCGGCACCACCTTCGAGGTGATTGCGCGCGCCTGGCACGAAGAACAGCGGCAGCGCTGGACGGCGACACATGCCGCCGACGTGCTGGGCAGCTTCGTGACCTCCGTCTTCCCTGCCCTGGGCCGCCTGCCCCTCAGCGAGATCACGCCGCCCATGGTGCTGGTGGTGCTGCGGGATGTGGAGCGGCGCGGTGCGATCGAGACGGCGCATCGGATTCGGCAGCGCATGAGCGCGGTGTTCCAGCATGCGGTGGCGCATGGCTGGACCACTTCGGATCCTGCGGCGTCGGTGCAACGGCTGCTGAAGCCCGTGGTGCGAGGCCGCCAGCCGGCGATCACGGATATCGACCGTCTACGGCAGATGCTGCGCGATGCGGACAAGATGCCGGCGCAGCCGGTGACCAAGCTGGCACTGCGCTTTCTGGCCCTGACCGTCGTGCGGCCCGGGCAGGAGCTGCTGGGTGCCCGCCTGCCAGAGATTGAGGACCTGGACGGCCCTGCCCCGGTCTGGCGTGTGCCAGCGTCGCGAATGAAGGTGAAGACGGGCGACCACGTGGTGCCGCTGGCGCCGCAGGCAGTGGAGGTGGTGCGGGCGCTGCTGCGCTTCATTGGCCCCTCCGGCATCCTGTTCCCCAGCGCGCGGACTACGCGCAGGGCGATCAGCAACAATGCAATCGGCTATCTGCTGAACCGGGCCGGCTATCATGGACAGCATGTGCCGCATGGGTGGCGGGCGGCCTTCTCCTCCGTGATGAATGAGCGGCATCGGCTCGACCGTGCGGTGATCGACCTGATGCTGGCGCATGCGCCGAAGGACAGGGTGGAGGCAGCATACAACCGCGCGCGGCATCTGGAGCGGCGGCGGGAGTTGGCGGAGGAGTGGGCTGGGCTGCTGCTGGACGGGCTGCCTGCGGCGGCTGAGGTTGTGGAGGGGCCGCGGCGTTCTTCCTGAGCGAACCAGTCTGGCCACCGACCTTGCTGGGACTGCACTGGGGTTCTGCCGGCCTTCGCTTCCGAACGCTGGCGGCTCATAGCCATTCTCAAATGATCAGATACAGGGCAGGGCCTAGCGCTGTACATGTGAAGACAAAGCTCGAAGGTAGGCGAGGCCGTGAACGACCTTCTCAAAACTGAGATACTCAACCGTGCGGCGACCGGCCAACTTATGGTCTGGCTAACAAGCTCAGAAATTACCGCCGAGCAACGAGAGCATGCCATTAGCTGCATGGCACAACTGCATGGCGCACGAGAACTCAACGTTCTCAGCATCATTCACAGGCCCTCTGAAACGGAAGAGTGGCGCCTCGATTACGCATCGTGGTCGCAAATTTATCGCAATTTACTGCCGCTTCTGAATGACAATGCAGGAGCAATAATCGACGCGTTGGTAAAGCTTGGCACCGGAATTTGGGAATACACATTCATCGAGGCGTTCCACGACTGGTGCTCTCTCGACGAAACACGATGTTGCGAGGTACTCGAACTGGAAGCCGACTTAAGTGTCCCTGAAACGTTTCTGACCAGCGCGCTCATCGTCAGCTTGCAGAATAATCCAACCATGCACTTGCCTTTAGCGATCGATTTCGCTCAGGGCGTTCGCCGTTCCCGGACGCCTGGGTTCCGTGCAATGGCAATGATGTCCGTGGATGATAACGACGCTATCCAGACCGCGTTGGCTACCCTGGCTGAGATAGCGGGCGACGAGGGCGTTCTAATCAGCGCGAGGGCGGAAGCATTTAGGGCGGCTCTCGAGCTAGCGCGTCGATGTGCCGGCCGATTGAACCTTCAAGTGTCATGTATCATTGAGAAGGCGATTGAAAGCCGTCGCACGGAGTTACTCATCGAGTGTTGCAATATACTAGCGCGGTCCAAAATTCTAGGAGAAATGACGCCTTCACTGTTAAAGGCAGTTCAGATAATTAATCTCGGCGAACCGCAAGCTGTGACGGCGGTCGATACTGCGATTTACATGCTTCTTCAAAGACCATGCAAGGAGCAGGCACTGGAATGTCTTGATGCATTGATCGGAAATAATGCAAATGAATTTCCGAAGGCCGACCTTTCTTCGAGCCTTCGATATTTGGCCGGGTCAAATGATCAACACTTATTGCCGGAGGTCATATGCCGCTGGCTAGGCTCCGGAGACGGCGCCCTGTGCTCCGCTGCCAGAAGGCTCATAAACTACGCTCCAGATCGAAAGCTTGTTTTCAACTTCAGCCCCCAAAACGGAGCATGGTCCGATGCGCGCACGCTTTATTTGGCACGGAAAGCAATTGGCTGGTTGATGCCGCACGAGACCGCGCCAGCTTCATTCGTGGTTTGCCTGCTCGCGGAGGCAGGCGATGCGGCAAGGGAGAAGCTTGCTGATCTGCTATTTGACCCTCTGCTGGTAAACTACCCAATCGCAACAAGATCGTATCTTGATTCTACCCTTCCTAACCTTCCACCCGGAGCGAGGACGGTTCTAGAAGCCACGCTCATCAAGCATGATTTATATCTCAGGGCACTGGAAGACGTGGGCTTCGTTCCTGAATTGCAGCCGAGTGATCGTGACAAGGCTGTCGACAGCCAGCGTCAAGCAGATCTGCTGGCCGAAGCAAGTGAGAATGCTGAAGGAAGCTCCTCTTCACTAATGAGCCTTTTTCACCGCCAGACCCTATTGTACGGGAAACGAGCGGTTTCATATGCGCCATCTGTGGATGGTAGCAGCCGTCGGATGGATAGCCGCCTTGCATCTATCAGCGTTTCGACCGCCAATCCCATGGGTTGGACCTACGATCCCTTTGGTCTCGACTACTCACTGCGAGTATTCCGTGCTGAGAAGGCGCCACAATGAAGCCTGTAATTCGGGAGTATCTGGCATCTCTTAGAGAGCGCGGCGAGCTAGACGCAATGCTGCCTGAATTAATTTCAGAACTGGGTTACACGGTATTTTCCCGTCCATCCCGAGGCACCAGGCAGTTCGGTGTTGATGTCGCGGCGGTCGGTCCGGGGTCTGACGATCGGATCTATCTCTTTTCAATCAAAAGAGGGGATCTCACTCGTTCTGAATGGAACGGCAATAGCGATCAGGCTTTGCGTCCGTCGCTCGATGAAATATTGGACGCCTATATTCCCAACCATCTTCCTCCCGAGCATCGGGAAAAAAATATCGTTATATGCCCCTGCTTTGGCGGGGAAGTTAGCGAGGCCGCTCACGAGACATTCAATACGTATATGCGGACTAAAACTACCGATAAAATTACTTTTGCCGTCTGGAATGGAGATCGCATTGCGGGGCTACTGGAGGACGGCCTCTTACGAGAAGGGCTTTTGTCCCCCTCGATGCGCTCGAGCCTACGAAAAGCAATCGCGTTGTCTGACGAGGCTGATGCTTCCTTCGCGCATTTTTCCCGGTTGGTTCGCGCGCTTACCGATGAGGCAATTTCGGGTCCTCTCTCCAAGCGCCTAACTGTCGCACGACAGATAACGATTAGCTTGTGGATGCTATTTTCTTGGTCTCGCGAGCAGGGTAATCTCGAAAGCTCCTATCGAGCCAGCGAATATGCCATCTTGAAGTTGTGGGAGTTTGGTAACGAGGTTCTTTCGTCAGGAAACAGGTCAGCGGAGGATATGGGTCTGGTCCTGGTGACCCTGGTCGACCTTCATTTTCAAATCTGGGATGAGATTATTGGCAAAAAAATACTGCCGCATTCTTCTGGGATTTATGCAATCTCTGCTGCCATTCATACCGCCTCTCCACTCGACATAAACCTCAAGCTTTTCGACATCATGGGGCGCTTAGCTCTTCATGGCCTGTGGCGGGTGTGGGGAGACGGGCGATCCCGCGATCTCTCGGCGCTCTTTGATGGTTGCTCTACAGATCTCAGAATTCAAAATCTGGCAAACCATCTGGTCGAGCTTGTTGTTAACAATCCAGCACTGTTAACGCCTGTGACGGATGCGCAGGTCATTGATTTATCTCTTGGCTTTCTATTTCTCACTGCGAGCGGAGGGCGAAAGCAGCAACTTCAACTTTGGATAGGCGAGATCGCCCAGCGTTCGGACTTCGCCTACCGTTTTGGAGGGCGATTTCCATGCACGCTTCGCAGTTACAGGGAGCTTGCCCATCATCCTCGCGCGGACGACGATGGGTATCTCAAGAAGGTTACCGCGGGCAGTGTGTTGCTCCCCGTCCTGTCGCTTTGGGCAGCAAGCCTTGGCGACACCAAGACGCTGGAGACAGTTGCCTCACTGAAGAAGGACATTCTGGAGCATTGCACGGCTCAACTCTGGCTGCCTGATGAGGACTCAGAAGTTGGCCTCTGTCGAGGAGGCAATGACCACGGCGCTGCCCTCCTTGACATACCTCTGACTGGTGATGGACCAGGCTTGCTGGATCACGTTAGACGCGAGTGTGTTCCAGAGACGCCGTTCTTCGAGCTCTCGGCCATCAAGGCGGACTTCTGGCCGCTCGTGCTCCTCGCGTGTCGGCATCACAGACTTCCAGTTCCGCCGCATTTTTTCTTCCAGGCATTTCAGACGATGAAGCAGAACTGAAACATCGGCCCGCGCTGCGTCTCCTATCAGTCTCCCCCCAACCCCCGCCGCAGGTCCTCCACCAACGACCAAGCGATCAGCACCGGCGGCGGGAAGTCGCTCTTCTCCGGTGTCTCCTCGGGCGGCAGGCACGCCGAGATGGCGAAGGCCAGCTTCGCCTTGGCCAGCCATCCGGCGGGCGTATGGGCCACCAGGCCGGCGGCGAAGTCTTCGGCGGTGAGGAGGCGTTCGGCGACCTCGGCCTTCGCCTGTTTCAGCACGCGCCGCTCGCGCTTGCTCGTGGCCTTCACGCGCTCGAGGCGCGCCTGTTCGGCCTGAAGGCGGTGCCACTCCTCGCAGATGATCAGCACCGCCGCGTCGGGGTGCTTCATTGGCAGCGGAAGGCCCTGGATGGCGCGGGTGAAGAGGTCGGGTTGGGGAAAGGGCGCGCCTTCCCGATCAGCGTTATGCATGCCGTTGCTCCAGTCCAGCGATGGCCGAAGCGCGCACAGATTTCAGGCTGTGGCCCTCCGGGGGCTGAAAACCCGGACTGGTCGGGCACGCATGGCTTTGGGCTTCCGCTCACGCGGCGCCTTCGGACATACCCATGCGCCCCCCGGAGGGACGAAAGCTGCGTCTGGATGCAGCGCCGTTTCGGGGCGAACCGCCAGTCTTCGGAGATTTTCAGGCTCCGAGGCGGACCCTGCCCGATCAGGGCGGGCAGGGTCAAGGGCGCCGGCTACAGCGCCTTGGGCGGCCGTCCGCGCCGAGCTTGAAGTGGGTGTCCACCGGGCGGCGCCTCGGGCCGCGAAGCCTTCCAGGCATGGATCTCCGACAGCACCCAGCGCACCACACCGCCACCCAGCTCGCGCGGCCGCGGAAAGCCGCCCTCGGACATGCGGCGATAGATGGTGGATCGGCTGAGCCCAACCTCCTGCTGCACCCGGGCAATGCCCACCCAGGGATCGATGGGCGGCGGCACGGGGCCCTCGGGAACATCCGTTGCGGCATCAGGCATCGAAGCGCCTCCCCTCCGGCAGTTTCGCATTCTGCTCGGCCAGGAACATCGCGGCGCGCGCGCCGCCCAGCCCGCCGGGGGACTGGCGAATCAGATGCTCCAGCATGCGGGCGCAGAACAGCACGTAATCCGCATTGGTCGGCCGCACCACGGCGTCCAGCACCTCCACCGTGGAGATCATCAGGTTCGTCGTCTCGCTGCGCGCCGCCATCAAGGCGTGTCGCGCCGTGCAAGGGCCGCAGGTGCCTTCCTCGCCGGTGCAGCCGGTGATGTCGTGATTCGGCCTGCTCATCGCAGCCCTCCCTGAATGACGGTGAACGGGGTGTTGCGCAGCAGGCCGGGCAGCAGCTGCGGCAGATGGTGGCGCGGCAGAACCTGCACCCGCAGCACGCGCTCCAACTGCTGAATCTGAAGCGCGAGCGCCATGATCTGGTCCAGCAGCAGCGGCCGATCCGCGCCGGGCGCGGCCGCGAGATTCAGCAGCTGGGCCATCACCCTCCCCGCCTCGCGCAGCGTCGCAAGCTGCGGGCCTTCCAGATCCAGGAAGCGGTCCACCTGGTCGCCAATGGCATCCAGCGCGGCGGGGAACAGGTGCGGCTGCCGCAGATTGGCTTCGCGGGCGAGGCGAATGGTGGCGATCAGACGCGCGCTGATCATGTGCCCGCCCTGCCGCCCTTGGTGGCGGCGACGCGGCCGGCGGAAACGATGGCCTGGCCGAGGCGGATTGCCTCGTCGGGGGTCAGGATCTCGATCACGCCGTTCAGGGAAAGGTGCACCCGGTCGCCGCTGCGGTCGACGATCAGGTGGCGGTCCAACTCACGCCGCTGGTCGTTGCGTGACCGCGGGCTGAGACTGCCGTGGCCACTCCTGTTCACGCTCATAGGCTCCTCCTCGGACAGAGAAGGGCCAGTTTGGCCACTAATGGATGGTCGTCAAGGCCATTGTGGCCATAACGGTGTCATAGCCAAGTCCACTTCCCCAGCACCCGGCCCAGCACCCGCACCTCATCCAGCGGCAGCTGATAGGGCGTGTAGGCCGGATTCTCGCTGGAAAACCGCACCATAGGCGGCGTGCCGGGCAGCACCTGCAGCCTCTTGAACACCTGCACCAGCCCATTCCAGGCCAGGTAGGTGCCGTCGGCGCCAACGTGGTTATGGCCGATATCCACCATGACCCGGTCGTTTGGGCGCAGCAGCGGCGTCATGCTGTCGCCGACCACGCGCATGACCACCACGGTGGAACCGCGATGCTCCGGCGGCAGCGCATCACGCGGCATGACCCATTCGCCGACGATGGGCGCGGTATGGTCCAGAATCACGACGCCGCCTTCACCGGCCGCGGCCTCCGCCTGGTATTCGCGGATCAGCACATGGCCGGGCGGAACTGGCCGGGTGCTGGGCGGCCGTGGCTGCACCAGCAGGCTTTCCGTCGCATCGCCGGTCACGGGCGTGCCCGGCTCCGCCAGCAGCGCCATGGGATCCACGCCGAGATGCGGCGCCAGCTTCACCGCCCAGTCCCGGGACAGTTGCCGCTTCCCTGTGGTCAGCTTGCTGAGGGTGCTCGGCTGCGTCTCGGTCAGCCGAGCCAGATCAGCGGCTTTCATGCCCCGAATGTCGAGGACTTCCTGGAGTCGGCTTGTCATCTGGCCATTATGGCCAGAAGCGGCGAGGCCGTCTGTAGCCAATATGGCCTTGCTGTTTGTGGCCATCGTGGCCATTCTGCGGCCATGACGCTCGAAGAATTCCGGCAAGGCCGGGGATGGACCCTCGCCGAACTCGCCCGCGAGCTCGGCCTTCATGATGCCCGATCGGTGCATCGCTACCTGCATGGCCAGCGAATTCCGCGCGCCGCGGTGATGCGCCGAATCATGTCGGTGACGGGCGGCGCCGTCTCACCGGCGGATTTCTACCAGGCGGCGCCGCCCGTGCAGCGCGTGCCGCGCCGTCCGGCGGCGATGGGGCAAGGCTGATGCGGTTCGCCATGCCCCCACTCTGCGTCGCGCGCGCTGGCCGCGCAGCGGGAACCGTTCCGTTCGGATGGGGGCCGCGGCGATGACGGCCACCCAGCTGGCGGAGGAAGATCTCCGCGCGCTGAAAACCGCCTTCCGACGGCTGATCGCCGCGGTGGGCGGGTTGGTCGCGGCCTCGGCCTGCGTCCGCGTCTCCACCTCCCAGCTCGCGCGCTACTACGACCTGAACGACCTCGGCACCTTCCCGCCAATCGACGTGGTGACGCAGCTCGAACGCATCGCTGGCGAGCCCATCGTCACGATCGAACAGGCACGGCTGACCGGCCATCGGCTGGTTCCGGAGCGGGCGCGCGATGGCGCAACCCTGGCGGCCGAGGTCGCGGCCTTCGCGCGCGCCGCCGGTGAGGTGCCCGCCGCGCTCTGCGAGGCCCTGGCCGATGGCGAGATGAGCCAGGCCGAGGCCGATGCGATTGGCGCCGTGGCCATGCGCCTGGCCGCAAAGCTCGCGCGCGTCACCGTTGCGGCAGAAGCCGCTGTCAGCTCGCCCGCCGCCCCCGCGGTGAAGGGTGAGGGAGCGCCCGCCGACCGTCGCCCGCTGGGCGGGGATGGCGGCGGGCGCTTGTCCCCACGCAGGGGGCGACGATGAGCCGGCCTGACCCGCTCTCTCGCCCTACCACCTTACGCGCGGGCCGCCTGCGCTCGCGTGTCTCTTGCCTGGCTCGAACACCTCGGAGACTGCCATGAGCGATCGCACCCAAACCGGCAGGGGGCGGCGCGGCGAGCGCGGCGACATCGACTTCAAGACCTACATCCGGGAAGTGGCGCGGCAGCTGCTGGGGGAGCCGAACAAGGCGTTGTCTAAGCGCGACCAGCTGCGCTTTGGCAGGCATGGCAGTCTGGCGGTCAATGTCGGTGGGCCGGAGCGCGGCACCTTCTACGACCATGAGGCGAAGCAGGGCGGTGGCGTGCTGGATCTGATCCGGCGTGAGACTGGTCTGGTGAATGGCGCCGCGATCGAATGGCTGCGCCAGCATGTCGATGGCGGCATCCCCGCACCGACGCATGCCGATGGCCCCGCCCCCCGGCTGAAGCCCTCCGCGGCGCCGATCCGCACCGACAAGCCTGTGCCGAAGCTTGGTAAGCCGGTGGCCGAATGGGTCTATCGGCAGGCGGATGGCCGCCCGGTGATGCGCGTGCTGCGCTTCCACCCCGGTGGCGACCCCGCGAACAAGACCTATCGGCAGGAGCGTGCCAACGGCGTCGGCGGCTGGACACCCGGCGTCTCTGGCATCGACTTCGTGCCCTACCGCCTGCCGGATATGGCGCATGCTGCCGGCCTGGTCTTCGTGACGGAGGGCGAGAAGGCCGCCGACCTGCTGGTCGCGGCCGCGATCGGCCCGGCAACCTGCAACCCGATGGGCGCCGGCAAATGGCAGGACAGCCTGACCCCGTGGTTCGAGGGCCGCGACGTCGTCATCCTGCCGGACAATGACAAGCCCGGCGCCGCCCATGCCGAGTTGGTGGCCAGCGCCCTGCATGGCGTCGCCGCGCGCATCCGCATCGTCCACCTGCCCGGCCTGCCGGAGAAGGGCGATGCCGAGCAATGGCTGGACGCCGGTGGCGATGGAGAGGAGCTGCTGCGGCTGGTCGACGCCACGCCGGACTGGCGGCCGCCGCTGGGCATCTGGGACCGCATCCGCGCCATCGCCCCGCACAGTCCGTCATTGCAGCGGCTGGTCGACGGCGACTTCAGCAAGCTCGCCGGCCAGCGCCGCGAACAGCGCGACCAGGCACTGGGCTCAGCGCTGAAACGCGCCGGCTTCAACTTCGACGAGATGCGTGAGGCGCTGATCGGCTGGGAGCTGGGCGCCGGCGCCGAGCGCCTGGCGGATGGGCGCGAGGACTATTTTGAGCAGATCTGGGACCGCGCCGGCCGGCTGGTGCCTGACCACATCCCCCTGCCGAATGAGGAGCCCCTGCCGCTGCGGCGTGACACCCGGCCACCGCTGGAATTCCCGCTGACCTGCCTGCCGGCGACGATGCGCGACGCGGTCGAGGCCATCCAGTGGCGCACCCAAGCGCCGGTGGCGATGTGCGCGCAGTCCGTCATCGCCGCCGCCTCGCTGGCGGTGCAGCAGCACGTCAACGTCGTGCTGCCGATGGGCAGCACCAAGCCGGTCAGCCTGTTTTGCATCAGCACGGCGATGTCCGGCGAGCGCAAGAGCGCGGTGGACGAACTGGCGGTGGCGCCGGTGCGGCAGTGGGAGGCGGAACTGGCGGAGGAGTACCGCAGCGAGAAGCTCACCTATGCGCTGGGGATGGAAGCCTATGGCGCGGCGAAGGAAGCGGCGCTGAAGGACAAGGCCAATCGCGGCGATCGGGACCGGCTGGAGACGGCGCTGGAGCAACTGGGCGACCCGCCGCAGCCGCCGATGCTGCCGATCATCCTAGCGGACAACCTGACCGTCGAGGGCATCGAGCGCTACTTCGCCGACAAGGGCCGGCCGAGCATCGGCATGTTCACGGCGGAGGGCGGGAAGATCATCGGCGGGCACATGATGTCCGACGAGAATCGCATGAAGGCGGGCGCGACGCTGAACCTGCTGTGGGACGGCGCGACGCTGAACCGCTTCCGCTCGGGAGATGGCGCGCATCGGATGCCGGGCAAGCGGCTCTGCGTGCACATCATGGTGCAGCCTGGTGTGATCGAGCAGTTGATGACGGACCGCACCCTGTCGGATCTCGGCACGCTGGCGCGCTTCCTGGTGGTGGTGCCGCCCACCACGGCGGGCTCGCGGCTGTGGCGTGAGACGCCGGTGGAGGTGGAGCTGGCCTTGCAGGCCTACAGCCGAACGATGCTGTCGGTGCTGCGGCGGCCGGCGGCGCATGGCGAGGCGGAGAATGAGCTGACGCCGCGCGGGCTGCATCTGGACCCGGAGGCGCGGGCGGCCTGGATCCGCTTTCACGACGAGGTGGAGGTGAAGCTGAAGCCCGGGGCCGAGTACGACGCGATCCGGCCCTTTGGCAGCAAGCTGGCGGAGCATGCGGCGCGGCTGGCGGCGGTGCTGGCGGTGTTCGAGGACGCGGATGCGATCGGCATCAGCGCGGCGATGATGGAGGCCGGGGCGACGCTGGCGCGGCACTACGCGCAGGAGGCGCTGCGGCTTGTCGAGAATGGCCAGTCGAACCAGGACCTGACGGCGGCGGAAGTGCTGCTGGCCTGGCTGCAGGAGAAGCACGTCCAGCGGTTCACGCTGAAGACGGTGTACCGGGAGGGACCGACCTTCCTGCGGGACCGGGACAGCGCGGCGAAGGTGGTCGCGGTGCTGGAGAAGCACGGCTGGGCGCGGCGGCTGCCCTCGGGCGCGGAGGTGGATGGCAAGCCGAGCCGGGAGGCCTGGGAGGTCTATCAGGGGCCCCGGCAGGGGGTCCTGAAGGGGTCCTGAAGGGGACACGGGGGGTGTGAGAGAATAAGGGGAACCCCCTTGCGCCCTGCGCCTTTGCGCCTTTTGTTTTCGACATCATTGATATAATAATGATATAAGAAACTCAGGGCGCAAAGGCGCAGGGCGCAACCCCCCTCCCCTTCGGACTCTTCCCACCGTATTACGGTAATACCTAGACTTTCGGCCTACTCCTCCCCACGGCCGGGCTGATGATCCTCGCTGCAAGCCCGCCACCACGTCGAATTCGGTACATCATTCACCCGCGTTTTGTGATATAAGTCGACATCATTTTTAGGCGTCTCATGCCGCCAAAGTCGGGAATGATATAAGAAATGGGCCGTCCCGCCGCCTATCCGATCCGCAAAATCCTGTCCTTCGAGGAGGGCATGCTGGCCGAGGTCGCCGCCTTTCGGCACGCGACAGGTGCCGGGACGGAGGCCGAGGCCATCCGCCGACTGGTCGCCCTCGGCCTGCGCCGACAGGCGGGAACGGCCTTGGAGACGGTTCTCGACGCCGTGGTGACCGAGACGGTGGAGGCGTGGCGGCTGCGCCACGCCCCAGGCCTGACCAATGCTGAGGCGTTGGAAATGCTGGTGCGCCGGGGCAGCCAGGCGGTGCGCCCGGTGGCTGGCCCCAGTTCCGCCCCACCGACCGGCGCCTGGCCCACGCAACTGCCGCTGCCGGAGCCGCCGGACCCGGGACCGCCGGAGCCGGTCGCCGAGGCGGTGGAACATCGCTTCGACCAGGAGACGGAGCGGCGGATGGAACGCTACCGCCGCGGCTCCGTGGTGGATCTGGACCGCCAGGCGGTGATCGGCCAGTTGCTCGCGGTGTTCGACGACCGCATGGAGGACGACGTCAGCTTCTACTGGGGTGAGACGACGCCGGAGAAGTCGCGGGGGGAGATCATCGCGCGCCTCGTGAAGACCGCGCTGGATGACTACTTCGAGCGGGATGGGAAGGTGAAGGCGCGCTGATCCGGTCTGTTGCTGCCACGTCGGTTAGCCTCGGAAAGGGCTGCTCACGCCTCTGCGTTCTGTGATAGTTCTCATTCTGGCGCCGGGCGGGGGCCCGCCGCCTTGAGGCCCCCTGCATCACCTCTTCGACCCCGACGAGACCCCGAAAGCCCGTGGATCACGTGGCAGGTTCTGGGGTAGGTCTTCGGATAGCCTAGGGCACCTGCGCGCCTCCGCCACCACACCGGTGGAGGCCCGCGCCCCGCCATTGCGCGGTGCCCCTGCCCGGGCACGCCCATCCGTTCTGACATTCGGCGCCGCGGACCCTCCGCCGGCGCCCGCGCGCGCTTGGAGGCGCCCCATGAACATGACCCGCGTCCAGCACCTGGCGGCCGCCCGGCCGCAGGAGCCGATCTATGATGCCGAGGTGGTGCAGTACCGGCTGGAGGAGGCAGGGGCGACGCTGCTGGCCCTACCCTCCAAGGGCTGCCTGCCGGCCGGCTATCGCAGCAACTGGCCGGAGGTGCTGGTGAATGCAGCGGAGGCCTATGGCTACGGCCCCATCACCATCAGGGCGCCGGTGCCGAGCGCCCGAAAAGTGACGCGCATGGACGAGGCCTTTGGCTGGATGAAGCTGGTGCCGGAGGACCGGATCAACCACCGGCGGATCCTGCTGCTGCGGGCGCTGACCAGCCCAATCACGGGGCGGCACCGGCACAGCTGGCGGTCGATCGGGACGATGTTCGGCTGGGACTACCGGGCGGTGCAGCGGTGGCATGCGGAGGGCATCAGCTGGATCGTGATGGCGCTGTACGCGCAGCAATGCGGCGGGGCGGAGTGGGCGCGGGTGTGGCGGGAGGAGCGGGAGGGACCTGGGAGCTTGGCGCGATAAAGGCGCTAACGCCGAACGGCTCGCTGAAGACCAGGTCGGACAAAAGAAGTTTAAGTTCTTGTTGATGCCTTTGGTGTGATGTGGCGGAACATTATGCGGATTCCGGCCATACAAACGAGGGCGGCGGCGAAGCGGAAACGCCGCTAGAAGTCGCGGGCGAGCAGGCAGTTACAGTTGATCCGTGCAATGTTCGCTCGACCATCCATCGCTTCGGCAGCACGACGAAGCGGTGGCAGTCATAGCAGCGCACGATTTCAATCTTGCACGTGCCGGTGCGGGCGACGGCGGGGACCATCTTCGGCCATGATGGCCCGCGTCGCTGATGGTCCGCTCGGTGAAGGGGAACAGCCTCGTAGCTCTGACCAGCCGCGGTCGGCACCGTCCGTGCCTGAATGCTGGCGCGGGCACGATCACCGCGAGCAGCATGCCCTTGATGCGCTTACCGCGGGCGCCCTCGTCCGCACGGCCAGGATCCATCATGCGCCGGCGGCTGGCCGCATGGCCATCAGCGTAAATCAGATTTTCCAGATGAGCCAAAAAGAAATAGACCTATTTTTTATTTTGCATGAGCACCTGACGAACGTCAACAGTAACACGACCCAGGCGCATCGAAGCAAAAACCATGACAATTAGATACCAAACTCCCATGTTGCCTGATGCACGAGATATCGCGCGGAACTGTGAAGAATTAGTAATTTTCTGTAGTTCAGCATACTTCAAGATGCTATCTTGGGCAGACATTGTAGAAAGACACATAGATACACGCTCCAGCTGGAGGGTGCGCAAAGTTCCCATGAGCCAATCCAACTCGTTAGGAGTGACATCAGCATCAGGTTCCCTGTAGGCTACTATCTCGGTCTTGCAGGTTATTTCCACCAAGTCCGAGATGCCTATATGCCTTCGCTCCGTTAGGGATAGCCCACCAACATACTCCGCGTTTAAAACGGCATTTGAATAAATAAATGATTCTATCCAGGATTGATTAATTATTTGCCGGCTAAGAATGTCGTGCGTGGAGGAGAATGTGCCGCAATCCGCCTGCCGCTCAGAGGCAAACCCAGAAATTCTATTAGCTTCGGCAAAATAGCGCTCCAGATCTGCTCGATTTATATTAGCCCGCACCACATCAAAGACGGACACATAGCTTCTTGCCACAAAAGGAATTTCCTGGATTCTCTCACAAGCACTCTTTGTGGCCCCCAATCTTTGGAGGATGTCTGATATTTGCGTCGACGCAGAAATGGTGTACTCCCGCATCGACCGCTCGCTCTGCAGCACTAAAAGACTCATAGACTGCATGATTACGGCGACGGTTGCGCAGCCGACCCATAAATAGTCGACTGACCTCCATATGGCCGCATGGCTCCAGGTGTAGAAAGCGACTATCTGGAAAGCGGTGAAAGCAACTATACCGGTCAAAGCTAATCGTGCCAAAGTGGGCTCAAGTTCCACGATTGAAGCGCGAAAAAATAACGCGCCCCCCACCACGCAACACAAAACCAACCAAAAACCAACATTAAACCATCGCGCCATATCTCAACCTTTGCCGAGGCTTAGCTCATAACGGAGGTGCCAATGTACCTCCCACACTACAAGGCAGTTCGAGGCGCGCAACCATGTCACAGTCTGCCTGAGCATGACGGTTGGCTAGGGTACTCGAAGGGCTTTCGTTGCTGGAGGGTGATGTGCACAGTCGATAATGGCTTCAACGGCAAGTCGCGCAACGGCCCGAGATCGGAGAGTCCGATGAAATGGCCCCGAGGCAAGCCTCGTGAAGCTCAAGCGACACAAACTAGGTCTTGCTTCAGGTTTGAGGCCAAAACATGCTGCTGAGCGCAGGAGGATCACTCCGCACTGCTGCAGGGTTGGTCGCGCCCGGAAAACATGCACGCTATGTATTTTTTGCTTGATCACGTGGCGGCTTCTACGGTAGCGGAAGCGCCACAATGCCCGCGAAGGGCCGGCACGCCCCACGCGCGGCCGGCCCACCCCGCAGAAGCCCTCGGCCAACCTGGTTCGGGGGCTTCGTCGTTTCCAGACGCCACTGCGGGCAGGCCGGCGCGCAATAACATCCCGTCAAACGTCCGTATGGGTCTGTGACACGGCAGCGGAGGGCGGGCGGGTGTTCCGTTTTGTCAAACCTTCCCTTCGAGGCGGGACGGCCGGACTCACCCGCTGAGCCGTTCATCTGTACCAACCTAGTCAACGCTCGTTTGCGGATGGAACACCCGTAGAATGCCCCGTCCCCGGCTCAGGGCGCCCGCACAGGGCCCGGCCGGCGGACCGCTCTTCATCGCCTACTACCGCGTCTCGACCGACCAGCAGGGCCGCAGCGGCCTGGGGCTGGAAGCTCAGAAGGCCGCGGTGGCCACCTTTGTCGCTTCCAACCCCCTCGGCCGCCTGGTCGCGGAGTTCGAGGAGGTGGAAAGCGGCAAGCGGGTGGATCGGCCGCAGCTCGCCGCCGCCCTTGCCGCCTGTCGCGCCCGACGCGCGGTGCTGGTCATCGCGAAGCTCGACCGCCTGGCGCGCAACGCGCGCTTCCTGCTCTCCGTCGTCGAGGGTGTCGGCGATGCCGGCGTCGCCTTCTGCGACCTGCCGCAGATCCCACCGGGTCCGACCGGCAAGTTTCTGTTGACCCTGCTCGCCGCCGTCGCCGAGCTCGAGGCCGGGCTGATCAGCCAGCGCACTAAGGCGGCGCTCGCCGCGGCGAAGGCGCGCGGCGCCAAGCTCGGTGGGCCGCGCATCGTCCGCGGCTTTGACACCGCCACATCCCGCGCCGGCCGGACGGCGCAGACCGAACGCGCTGCAGCGTATCACCGCGACGTATGGCCCTACATCGAAGCCGCCAGGAAGGCGGGCGCCACATCGCTCCGAGATATCGCTGCAGCGCTCACCGCCCGCGGCGTTCGGCCTCCCTCTGGTGGGGAGGTCTGGCACGCATCGCAGGTGAAGCGCCTGATGAATCAAGGGAACCAGAGCTGATGCCGACCCCCAGGAAGTCGACCGCCCGCAGCAAGGCCACCGCGGCCGCACCGCCGGTGACGCGGCCGCAGATCCTCGACCGCAAGGTCATCGCCGATGCCGGCACCTATGCGGTGAACAAGGCGGAGATCGATCGCCTGACGGCGGAGAACGAGGCGCTGAAGGTCACGCTGCTGCACGCCATGGGGCCGCATGAAAGCGTCATCGCCGGCAATCGCGTGCTGACGCGCAGCTCCCACGCCAGCACGCCGGCGACGGAGAACGTGGTCATCACCAGGGCGATGATCGGCCAGATCATCCCCGGCAAGAAGGGCCGCAAGGGCTACACCACCCTGACCGTGCAGTAGCGCGCCATGGACGCGAAGGTGCAGGCGGACTTCCGCCCGCTGACGCGCCGACTGGATGACCTGGCCCGCAACCAGCTGCCCTTCGCCACGGCCCGCGCGCTGACGGACATGGCGCAGGCCGCCGCGGTGGCAAACCGTCGCGCGCTGCCCAGCATCTTCGACAGGCCCACGCCCTTCACCCGCAACAGCATCGCGGTCACGCCGGCCCGGAAGAACAACCTGGTCGCGCGGGTCTTCGTGAAGGACCGCCAGGCCGAATACCTGCAGCTTCAGGAGACGGGCGGCACGCGCCAGCCGGAGCGCTCGAAGCATGGCGGCACCGGCAAGGGTCAGGCGCTGATCATGCCCAAGGCCATCGCGCGCAACGCCTTCGGCAACATCCCGCGCCGAGGCCTCGCCGCGCTGCAACGTCGCAAGGATGTCTTCGTCGGCAAGACGCCATCCGGTGTCGGCGGCTTCTTTCGACGCCTGGCCAGTGGCGCGCTGCAACCGCTCGCGCTGTTCATCGGCCAGGCCCGCTACAAGCCACGCTTCGGCTTCCGGGACCGCGCGATCAAGGTGGCCCGCGCCACCATGACGCCGGCCTTCCGCCAGGCACTCGCCAAGGCCCTAGCGACGGCCCGAACGTAGGCCTCGTAATGAGGGAGGCTCTCGGCAGATATCACGCAAACGCGATCATTGGTGTTAATATTGGTGCTATCATACCAATGACGCTTGGTGATAACCATGGTGTGCAGTCACTATGGAGACGAAGCGATGCCCTACATCCCGGCCAACGAAGTCCGCGCCCCGCGCGCAAACTGGACGCTCGTCCAGGTCCTCATTGACCACGGTCAGTCTGATCACGTGGAGGTCTGTTGGTCCCTGGCGATTGGCGAGTGGGACAAGAAGAGGCGTCTGGCCATGCGCTGGAACGGGACCGAGGAGCGTCCGGCGGGCAATCCTCAGTCCAGAGGAATCGCGACGTGGTTTGTCCTGCCTTCAGAGTTCCACGACGCCATCGTGGGCACACTGGCGCCTGACATGCAGAGCCTGGCCAAGCAGCTGCTGAAGTAGGGCTCTGACGCTCGGGGTGGGGCCATGCGGAGGCCCCCCCCGGTCTGGGTCCTTCCTGCCCCCACCCCCCCGCACGGGAAGCTTCGCACCCCGATCCATCCCCAGCTATGGGTGAAAAAAGGTGTCCGCACCCCTGTCCGCACACCTGGGAGATGGCATCTCCATCCGGGAGTTCGCGCGGCGCGAAGGGTGCAGTGACCGGCTGGTGCGGCGGGCCGTCGAACAGGGCAAACTCCATGCCCTGTCGAACGGGAAGCTAAATCCCGACCTCGTCGGCAGCGGCTGGCGGCATGGCAACCGGCACCCCGCGGCGGGTGCGGACACGGGTGCGGACACCCTGTCCGCAGTGTCCGCACCCCTGTCCGCACTGTCCGCACCCGCCGAGGCGCTCGAGCCGCAGCCGCAGGGCGGTGCCCTCCGACGCCGCCGGCGCGCCGAGCCTGATGCCGAGGGCGAATCCCTCGACCTCGACGCCTTCGCCCGCCGCGTCCTCGCCGGCGACGCGCCCGAGCTCGCGCAGTCCGAAAAGGTCAAAGCCGCCGCCGCCGCGCTCAAGGGCATGGTCACCGCCCGCAAGGCCGCCGGCGCCGTCATCGACATCGAGCTCGCCGAGCAGGTCCTCTTCAACAGCGCCCGCACGGCGCGCGATGCCTGGCTGAACTGGCCGGCCCGCGTCGGGCCGCTGCTGGCCGCCGACCTCAACCTCGAGGCGGATCGCGTCTCCGAGGCCCTGACCCGCTATGTCCACGAGCAGCTCGAGGAGCTCGGCGAGCCCGAAGCCGATTTCAGCGCACCCGGCGACCCCGACTGACCGCCTGGCCCGCGCCTGGCGCCGTGGCCAGACCCCGCCGCCGCGGATCTCCGTGCCCGAATGGGCCGACCGCTACCGCCAGCTCGCCAAGGGCGCCGGCTCCCGCTCCGGCCGCTGGCGCACCGCCACCGTCGAGGTGGCCCGCGGGCCGATGCTGGCCGTCACCGAACCTGGCGTGCACACCATCAGCGCCATGGTCTGCACCCAGCTGATGAAGACCGCGCTGCTGGAGAATGTCTTCGGCTACTTCGCCCATCTCGACCCCTGCCCCATCCTCCTCCTCCAACCCAAGGAGGCCGCGGCCGAGCAGTTCTCCAAGGAGCGCATCACGCCGATGGTGCGCGCCACCCCGGTGCTGCGCGACCTGGTCGGCTCCGCCAAGACGCGCAACGCCGAGGAGACGCTGCTCTTCAAGAGCTTCCCGGGCGGCTTCCTGGCGCTGGCCGGCGCCGGCTCGCCCGACAACCTGGCGCGCCGCCCCATCCGCGTGCTGCTCTGCGACGAGGTCGACAAATACGTTGTCACCCGCGAGGGCGAGCCGATCGATATCGCGGAGGAGCGCCTCGCCAGCTTCGACCTGAACTGGCTGTCACTGCGCGCCTGCTCGCCAACCGTGGAGGGCAGCAGCCGCATCGAGGCGGCGGAGGCCGCCAGCGACCAGCGGCGCGCCTCCCTGGCCTGCCCGCATTGCGGCCACCGCCAGTTCCTCGACTTCTTCCGGCACGTCCATTGGGACAAGCCGGAGGGCGTGCACCGGCCGGAGACGGCGCGGATCTACTGCGAGGCCTGCGGCACCGGCTGGAGCGAGGGCGACCGCCTCCGCGCGCTCACCACGGCGCGCTGGCACCAGACGCGGCCCTTCACCTGCTGCGGCGAGCGCCAGGCGCCGCTCGACGCCTACGAGGCCCACTGGCGCGCCCTGCCGAAGCAGGGCGGCACGGAAGCCGCGGTGGAGGCCCCCTGGCAGTGGTGGGCCGGCCGGCGCTACGCCGTCTACCGCGCCACCTGCCGACACTGCGGCGCCTGGGCGGTGCCGAACCAGCATGCGGGGTTCCAGGCCTCGAAACTCTACTCACCCTGGCAGCGCGACAAGCCGGCCGACGTCGCCGCGAAGTGGCTGGCGGCGCAGGGCGATGAGGAGAAGCTGCAGGTCTGGTGGAACACCCAGGCCGCCAGGCCCTACCGCCAGCACACCGGCAAGGCGCTGGCGCTGGATGTGCTGATCCGCCGGGCCAGGAACTGGCCCGGCGTGGTGCCGGAGGGGGTGGCGGTGCTGACCGCCGGCCTCGACGTGCAGCAGGACTGCGTGGTGCTGGAGCTGGTGGGCTGGGGCCACCACGAGGAATCCTGGTCGATCGCCTATGAGGTCTTCGAGGGCGATCCCGGCAGCGATGCGCTGTGGGACCAGGTGGACGCCTATCTGTTGCAGCGCTTTCACCGCGACGATGGCCGGCCCTTCGCGATCGAAGCCGCCTGCATCGACACCGGCGGCCACCACACCCAGAAGGTCTACGCCTTCTGCAAGGCGCGGCTGGGCCGGAAGATCTGGGGCATCAAGGGCGAGAGCGCCCAGAAGGGCGCGCGCAACCCGGTCTGGCCGACGAAGCGGCCGACGCCGGCGCACAAGGCAAGTTACCGGCCGATCATCCTGGGCGTGAACAGCGCGAAGGACGTGATCCGCAACCGCCTGGCGCTGGAGGAGCCCGGGCCGGGCTTCATGCATGTGCCGGCGACGCGGGATCTCGGCTGGTACCAGCAGCTGACGGCAGAGCGGCTGATCACGGTGAAGTCCGGGGTGAGCCGGTACAGGGTGTGGGAGCCGATCCCGGGGCGGCGGAATGAGGCGCTGGACTGCCGGGTCTATGCCTATGGCGCGCTGTGCGGGCTGCTGCATTTCGGGCTGCAGCTGAACCGGCGGGCGGATATGGCGACGGGCGGCTATGCGGGGCGGATTGAGGAGGAGCGAGACGTCTCACCTTTTCCGATACCAGCTGCAAAGGCCGCGCGACAGGCCGCCAACGCTTCTGCCACCAGCAAAGCGCGTTCTGGACGCTGGGTCAGCTGATCTATTGCGACTGTGGGCGAGGGAGTCTGAGCAACATCCGGATCTATTTTTTGCGGGCTGCGTCAGCTTGCAAGATTGCGATCGCTCTCGCCTGAACGAACTCCAGGGCTTCGAGATCATCAGACAGGCCGCGAAACAAGGCAGCAGACCAGCTATTGTTGCCCTTCGAGGAAATAGCGACGCTGAGCTCGCGCCCCACCTCCGCAACTACGTCGACAGTTTTTTGATTCGGGTTGCGGATGGCTACCAGTTGGGGATAGGTCGACCATTCGTTCGCCATCGACAGATGGAACTGGCGTCCAAGCACGTTGTTGAGATGGAAGGTGACGATAGCCGCGCGTTCGCGATCCAAGGTGTCAACGGGACGCGGCTGAAACGTCGCAGCCTCAAGCGGCCGTAGTATATCAATAGTCCAAAGGTCATCGCTGGCCCAGTCGTCGAAATAGGGATGGATGAACCGCTCCGGCGCCACGCCTGCAACGGTATCACCCTTCGCGTCTGAATTGCAGTGCGAGCACGCGGGTACAAGGTTGAGCCGCATGATCGAAAACTCAGGATAGCACTTTCGCGGTAGGTAGTGGTCGAGATGGCCGATCACGGGGGAGCCGCAGACGGGACAAGATCGCAGACTCCCATTCCGACGGATCCTCGTTAGTGGTCCGGAACTCTTTCGACTGTCGTAGAGATTGGATTGGCGCTGACTCACACCAGGACCAAAGCTCAGTGCCTGCAGAAGGAATGGATTGCCGGCGTGACGTCGGTAGTTGGCGTAGGCTGCTAACCAAGCCGTCTGGTGCGCCTCCCATTCAGGCTTTGTGCAGAGCCGACGCAGTACCTCGTCGTCCTCCGCGTCTGTTGCGGGCTGGCTGAGATGGCGCATCGGTCAGATTGATGCTGGCGGCGCTTCTTGAAGCCGCCTTGCAATGAACGAGAGACTCTCGGGGTTGAGTTCTTTTCCGTAGAGCTCAATGATCGCATCGATGCCGAGCTCGCGTCCAACCTCATCCGCCCAACGCTCGAGGGTTTTCTGGAATTGGTGCGACAGGTTAGTGTCACCAAATACAAATTGCGAAATCGTATCGATGCTTGCTCCGAAAGTTTGCATGCGCGGGTTGTCCACGGCTATCTCTCGGTTCCGCAACGTTAAGACGTTGATCCTTCGGCGGGGCGCCTCGCGAACAACGTAGGCGGAATGCGTCGCAATAATGGCCACGGACTTCGTCGACTGAAGAAGGTTGTCGAGGATTTCCATCAGCTCGGATACAAAGTTCGGATGGAGGTGCGTCTCCGGCTCATCGAGGAGCAGCAGGCTACCCTTCTCAACTGCAGCGGCCGCCTGCGCGGCGAATCGCAGCATAACGTATTCGCCGCTACTGAGCTCGCGCGGTACTAGCTGGTCGTCCAAAACGACCGCGGTCCGTAGCCAGTCAATCTGATGCAAAAGCCTGAGTCCATTAAGCTCGTTGAGAGGCGTTTCCAGAAGGAAGAAGCGCTGGCCGTCGATTTCCAAAACTCCTGGAAGTTGCTCTGCAGCGTCGCGGGCGCGCAGTGGCAGGTACAGCCGTCTCCAGAGTCCAATCTGGTCAAGCGCCTTCTTGATCACATCAAGCCTCGAAATGTTCTGGCCGGGTGCGAACTCGACGCCGTTGTGCGTTCGCTTGCAAGTTATCAACGCGGGCAACAGGGGATCCGCCCCATCCTCGCGGGAGGCGTTCACTGCGAAGTACTCGTAGTCGATGCCGTGCCAAGCCCCCACCGATCGCGGAAACGGATCGGTAGGCACCGACGAGAAGACGAGGACACGGGATGGCCGAAACGCCGGGGTGAATTGAGGAGACGCGAACCCTTCAGGGTGTCCTCCATGGAGCGCGTCGACGATTGCTTTAAGAAGCTGCGTCTTGCCGGCTCCATTCCGCCCGATCAGGATTGAGGTTCGGTCGCGGAACAGCTCATCCGGCGCAAACTTAAAGCTGATTTCGTAGGGATTGTCGGCACTGCGCAGGAGTGCGCTGAAGTCGAAATCAATCGCCGCGTCGTCCACGGAGGGCGGTGGATCGGGCCGGAAGTACCGCCCCGCGCGGCGAAGCGCCGCGTAGGCGCCGTCGTGGCGAAGGATGCCAATGTGAAACTCCTCGCCGTTGATGAGTCTCAGCCCCACCTTATCGACGCCCTCGGTACGGATCACAACCGCGTCGCGTAGGAGGCGCAAGGCGCTTACGCCAACTTCGAAGCCGAGCATCGCGATCAGCTGCCGATAGTTGTCGACGTTGGGGATAAGCGAGACAAATGGCCGTTGGACCCGAGCTATAGGGAAAATTTCGCCGTTCTGATTAAAAAGCTCATCGAAAACACGGGCGCTCGACCTCGCATCCTCAAACATCATCCGTATGTAAAATTGTAGAGAATCTCCTGATATTGGTCGTATATGGAGTATGGCGAAGAATTGGCGACCGTAATCGTTCCAATTGTCATAGTCGGGAAGAATTGCGACTAGTGGGCGGACCAGGCTAACGCCATCCAGAGCGGAGGTAGAGCGCACCACCACCACCTCGACGCTGACATCCGCAGGGATGGGTTCAGGCAAAATTGGTTCCTTTTCGCAACAGTAAAGCTCGTGACGCAGGATATCGATCAGGTCAAGGCCATTGAGTTATCGGCGCAGCCGCTCGCTGCGGGCGATGTTGGCTTCCCCACACGATCCACTTGGCACCTACAGTCAGCTCGCGGCCACACTGCGCGGACTTCGCGAGCCTCTGACTGCGGCCACCTGGTCCGCCTTCAAAAAGGGCGGGGCTTCACCAAGGAAACCAGTCGACGCCGCTTCTCGTCCGCCCGCGACGACCGGACACCTCCCGGCGTCCACCGCTGAAGGATCCTTATGTCCGCGACCATCACTACAGGCGTCTTCGCGGGCATGACGCGCGAGGCCCTCACGACCACCCGCGCCAAGCTCCAGCAGGCCCTCCTCGACCTGGCCATGGGCGAAAAGACCGTCTCGGTCGGCTACGCCGCCGGCGGCCTCTCCTCCCGCACCGCCACCTTCACCGCCGCCGATGAGGCCCGCATCCGCGGCCTGATCCGCCAGATCAACACCGCCCTCGGCGAGCCCCGCCGGGCGCTCGACGTGGTGTTCCGATGAAACGCGCCCGCTCCGCCGGCCAGGTCCTGCATGCCCGTCGCTTGCGCGCCCAGGCCAGCGGCGTGCCGGGCGGCATCGGCGGCGCCTTCGCCTATGACGCAGCCAACCTCTTCAGCCAGGAGAGCGCCACTTGGCAGCCCTGGCTCCGCTCCCCCGACGGCGAGATCAACCACGACCGCGACCGCATGGTCGCCCGCTCCCGCGACCTCATCCGCAATGACGGCTGGGCCACCGGCGGCGTCACGCGGATCCTCGACAGCGCCATCGGCAGCCAGTTCCGCCTGGTCGCCAAGCCGGACTACCGCGCGCTGGAACGCTTCTCGCCCGGCTTCGACGCCAGCTGGGCCGACGACTTCGGCCGGGTGGTCGAGGCCGAATGGCGCATGTTCGCCGACGACCTCGGCCGGCATTGCGACGCGGAGCGGCATCAGACGCTGACCCAGATGTTCTGGGTGGCGCTGCGCCACAAGGTCATCGACGGCGACAGCCTCGCCTGCCTGCTCTGGACGCCGGAGCGCGTCGGCGCCGGCGGCGCGCGCTACAGCACCTCCGTCCAGCTGATCGACCCGGATCGCCTCTCCAACCCCTACGGCCAGATGGACACGCTGACCCTGCGCGGCGGGGTGCAACTGGATGGCGCCTCCGCCGCCGCGGTCGGCTACCACATCCGCCAGGCGCATCAGGGCGATGTCTACGCCGCCGCGCCCTCCATGCACTGGGACTACTTTCCGCGCGAAACACCCTGGGGTCGCCCCATCGTGGTGCACGATTTCGACCAGGAGCGCGCCGGCCAGCACCGCGGCACCGGCATCCTGACGCCGATCCTGGCACGGATGCGCATGCTCTCCCGCTACGACCAGGCGGAGCTGCAGCAGGCGCTGCTGCAGACGGTCTTCGCCACCGTCATCGAATCCCCGCTCGACCGCGAGGATCTGGCGCTGGCCACCGCCGGCGACGAGATGATCGGCGCCTACCAACAGCTGCGCGGCGAGCACCACGCGGCGAACCCGCTGATGATCGGCGGCGTGAAGGTGCCGCACCTGGCGCCAGGCGAGACGCTGAAGAGCCAGAGCGCTACGCGCCCGAACAGCGGCTTCGAGGCCTTCCAATCCGCCGTGCTGCGGGCCCTGGCGGCCGCCACGGGCCTCTCGGCCGAGCAGCTCACCTGGGACTACAGCAAGACGAATTACAGCAGCGCTCGAGCGGCGATGCTGGAGGCCTGGAAGACAGCGATCCGCCGGCGGGACTGGTTCGCCATGGGCTTCGCCAACCCGATCTATGGCGCCTTCCTGGAGGAGGTGCTGGAGCGTGGCCTGGCGCCGCTGCCGCGCAACGCGCCGCCCTTTGCCGAGATGCGCACGGCCTATGCCCGCTGCCGCTGGATCGGCCCGGCGCGTGGGTGGGTGGACCCGGTGGCGGAGCGTCAGGGCGCGGTGCTGGGCATGGAGGCCGGGCTCGGCACGTTGGAGGATGAGGCGGCCGAGCAAGGCCGCGACTTCGAGGAGAACCTCGATCAGCGGGCGCTGGAGATCCGCATGATGCGGGAGAGAGGTATCCCGCTGCCGACATGGGCAGCGGGCTCCCCGAACCGGCCGGCGGAAAAGTCGGAATGACATGAAGCTGCCGTAGGGCACCGCGCGCGGTACTCGGGCCCGGAGTGAGAGACGGTGGAGGACGCCGGTTGTCCGCCATCCACCGTCGTTCTGGGCTAATGCTTATCGCAAATGACAAGCACGCCCAGCAGGATGTAACCCGCAGCTATCGTCCAATAGGCGGATGCAACGGCCATCGTACAGCCCCCTCTGTTGCCGCAGGGGATTGACCACAGATCTGGACCTCGCACTTGCCAATTGAGCATGAGCATCCTTTAGCCTACTGTCCGCGGGTTGGAGTGGTCGCGCCCAGTTGGCCGATCTGAGAAGGGGCGGGATGCGGCAGCGTCCCGCCCCTTCTTGCATAATGCCCTAAGAGAAGAGCGCTTTGCAAAGGCGCCGAAACCATTTGCTTCAGCCTTGAAGCAATGCCCTATTTTTGACACAAACAAGATAACCGGTGAATTAAACAATATCTTGTTATTCGATTTTCATGAATCGGTTGATTTTTTTCAAATAAGTACGTCCAAAGCTTGGCCGTGGCTGGTGCCATAAGTCGACCGCGATCCCTTCTGTGGGAGCTGTCTCTGGCAAGCATGGCTACTACAGCAGGTCGTCAGGACGGCAAGTCGCATTGCCCGCAGCGCTGGCTCGCGATGGCCGCAGAAACGGGCTGGTCGCCGCCTATTTCGTCGCCGACCAATGAACACCCCACCTCTTGCGCGGATCATCGGCGGAAACCCCTGCGCGGACCGCCGCTCGACGGCATGCGCTGCTGCCCCTCGCCCCTTCGGAGAGCCCGTGACCCGCTTCCCCCATCTGGCGCAGCGCCTGTTCAACACGCCCATCGCCATCCACCCGGCCAAGGCCGAGGTGGTGATGGCGGCGCTGGCGGACCGGTTGGGCATCGCCCGCCTTTTCAGCGCCGGACAGTTGGTCGCGCTGCGCCCGCAGGCCTTCGACGAGGATGAGGCCGCCGTGCAGCGCGGCCCGCCGGAGGACGACACCAAGGGCTACCGCATCGTCGGCGGCGTGGCGCTGATCGAGGTCAGCGGCACCCTTGTCCAAAAGCTCGGCACGCTGCGCCCCTATTCCGGCATGACCGGCTATGACGGCATCCGCCTCAACCTGCTGGCCGCGCTGCGCGACCCCGATGTGCAGGCCATCGCCTTCCTGATCGACAGCCCGGGCGGCGAGGTCGCCGGCTGCTTCGACCTGGCCGACACCATCCACAGCCTGCGCGGCCAAAAACCGCTCTGGGCCATCCTGGACGAGAACGCCTTCTCGGCAGCCTATGCCATCGCCTGTGCCTGCGATCGCATCACCGTGCCCCGCACCGGTGGCACCGGCTCCATCGGCGTCATCGGCATGCATGTGGATTTCTCGGAGGCGCTGTCGCAGTCCGGCATCACCGTGACAATGATCCGCTACGGCGCCCACAAGGCCGAGGGCAATCCTTACGAGAAGCTCGAGGCCGCGGCCCGCGCCCGCATGCACGCGGATATCGACACGATGGGCGAGCTCTTTGTCGAGACCGTCGCCCGCAACCGTCGCCTGAAGGCCTCCGCCATTCGCGGCACCAAGGCCGGAACTTTCCTCGGCGCCGCCGGCGTCGTGGCCGGTCTGGCGGATGCCGTGCAATCGCCAGACCAGGCTTTCGGCGCGCTGTTCCGCAGCCTGTAGCGCCACCCACCACTCCACACCCGACGAGGTTTCGATGTCCCGTTCCCGCAAGCCCGCGGGCGCGCTGCCCGCGCGCGCCTCCAAGCCCCGCAAGCGCCCCGCCGCGGAGGCGCTGCCCTTCGCCCATCTGATCGGCGCCGACGCCGTCGCTGGCTCCGGCAAGCGTTCGGAGGAGGATGACGACAAGGACGAGGATCGCCGCGACGCCTCCGCCGCGGAGGATGACGACGATGACAAGGATCGCGCGGCCGAGGACGACGACAACGGCGAGGACGACAAGGATCGCGCCGAGGAGGACGACGACGACGAAAAAGCCGAGGAGGATGACGAGGAGGAGGAGGACAAGCCGAAAGGTTCCGCCGCTGCCCGGCAGTCGGCCCGCGCCGCCACCAAGGCGGAGCGTGTCCGCTGCCGCGCGATCTTCACCTCGAAGCACGCCGCCGGCCGCGTCGCCGTCGCCTGCAGCCTCGCCTTCGACACTGGCATGTCCGCCAAGGCCGCCATCGGCGTCCTGAAGTCCCTGCCGCGTGAAGGCAGCGCCGCCGGCGCCGGCCAGCCGAGCTTGTCCGACCGCATGGCGGCCCTGGGCGGCCCGCGCCCCACCGGCACCGCGCCCGCCCCCTCCGGCCGCCAGGCCATCACCAGCTCCTGGGATGCGGCCGCGCAGCGCGCCGGCATCGCCCGGAAGTAGTCGAGGACCCCCCGATGCCCAGCCCCGTCCTGAATGAAGGCTTCCACGCCGGCGCCTTCCTGATCTCCGAGGCCAATGGCCACCTGTCGCGGGAGGTCGTGACCATCAACAATGCCGGCGGCACCGAGCTGGTGCTGCAAGGCGGCCTGGTGCTGGCGCGGCTGACCGCGGACAGCTCCTATGTCGCCTACGACAATGTCGGCTCCGATGGCAGCGAGACGGCCCGCGCCATCCTGTTCAACCCGGTGCTGATCCCGGCCGGCGCCTCGCGCAAATGCACCGTCATTGCTCGCCTGGCGGAGGTGAATGCCTCCGAGCTGGTCTGGGCCGAGACGGTCGACAGCACCGGCATCACCGCCGGCCTCGCCGACCTGGCCACCAGCTTCATCATCGGCCGCTGAGCCACGCGCGACGCGCCCTGGCCTGGGAACCCCCTCACCATGACCATCATGAACCTGTTCCGCACCGACGCCTTCTCGGCGCTGGAACTGACCAGCTATGTCGACCGCCACCCCTATGCGCCGACCGGCCTCGGCAGCCTCGGCGTCTTCGAGGACAAGCCCATCCGCACCACGGCGCTCGCCGTGGAGGAGCGCAACGGCCAGCTGATCATCATCCCCACCTCGGACCGCGGCGCGCCGCTCAAGCAGCGCACGACCGAAAAGCGCAAGATGCGCTACTTCGAGGTGCCCCGCCTGGCCCATGCCGACACCATCCGCTCCGCCGAATTGCAGAACATCCGCGAATTCGGCCAGGAGACGGTGCTGATGCAGCTCCAGACCGAGGCCGCCCGCCGCCTCTCCGGCCCCACCGGCCTGACCATGAACATGGAGGTGACCTGGGAGCTGCATCGCCTCGGCGCCGTGCAGGGCATCCTGCTGGATGCGGACGGCTCCACCCTGTTCAACTGGTTCTCCGAATTCGGCGTCACCCAGCCGGCGGAGGTCGCCTTCGACCTGACCGGCAGCAGCACCGTCGGCACGCTGCGCAAGAAATGCGCGAAGGTCGTGCGGCAGATGATGCGCGCCGCCCAGGGCGCCTGGACGCCGAGCACCCGCGTGCAGGCCATCGTCGGCGACGAATTCTGGGACGACCTCGTGGCGCATCCGGACGTGGTGCAGACCTACGTCAACTGGAACGCCGCGGTGGAGCTGCGCGGCGGCACCGCCTTCCAGTCCATGCCCTTCGGCGGCATCGACTGGATGAACTACCGCGGTACCGACGACAACACGACCATCGCCGTGGCGTCCGACAAGGCGAAGTTCTTCCCCGTCGGCGCGCCCGGTGTGTTCGAGCGTGCCCTGGCACCGGGCGAGAGCTTCGACTGGGTGAACACCCCCGGCAAGCCGATCTACATCCAGCCCATCATCGACCGCGACCGCAACGCGGAATTCACGATGGAGGCCTATTCCTACCCGCTGCACATCTGCACCCGGCCGGGAATGCTTCAGCGCGCGCGCAAGGGCGCCTGAGGCCGCCGTGGCGATCGACTTCGCGCGGCTGGATGCGGCGGTGATGCGCGCCTTCCAGGAGGCGGAGCCCATCCTCTACGGCCCGCGCTTCGAGCCCGATTTCGAGGTGCCCGGGATCTTCGACACCTGCATGGTCGAGGTGCCCGGCCCGGGCGACGGGCCACCCGTTCTGGTGGCGCGCTCCACCCTGTCGATCCGCGCGGCGGAGCTACCGCCCGGCTATGCGCCGAAGCCGCTCGACCGCGTGCTGATCCGCGACGTCACCTATGACGTCACCGGCGCGGCGCTGCCGGACTCCGAGGGCTGGATCCTGCTGCATCTGGGCCGCGTCGAATGACGGTGCAGCATCGCGTCGCGGTACGCGACACCGTCGCCAACCTTCTGGCGGAGCGCGTGCTCGCCCTCCGCAAGCGGGTCTTCCGCGCCCGCACCTGGCCGCTGTCGGAGGACGAGCTGCCGGCCGCCCTGGTCTATGGCTGGCAGGAGGAAAAGAAGCGCACGGGCGGCGCCTCGATCAAATCCTTCTATGCCGTCTCCTTCATCCTGGCGGTCGAGCTCCGCCTCGATGCCAGGTCCCGCGATGCTGTCGCGCTGGAAGCCGAGCTTGAGGAGTTGGCCGGCGCCATCACCCAGGTGGTGATGACCGCCGGCGAGTTGCTGCTGCCGCCCGATCGCAAGATCGAGCGCATCGACGGCGTCAAAACCACGCTCGGCATCGACACCAAGAGCAGCGAGGTGGCGCTGGGCTCCGCCCTGGTCGCCTTCGACATGGCCTGGACCGAGGTCTTCGAGACGCCGCACCCGCCCACTGACTGCGAGGCGACCAGCCTCGCCTTTCGCCCCATCGCGCGCCGCCAGGCGTAGGAGCCCCCCGATGTATGTGAAGCCTGCCGAGGGCCTGTCGGTCCCCGACCCGATCCTGCGCGACCACCTGCCCGCCAAGGGCCGCGAGGTGCCGCGCAACGCCTACTGGATGCGCCGCCTGCGCGACGGCGATGTCATCGAGACCCTGCTCCTGGCCGCACCGGCGACCGCGCGGAGTGGCCGCTGATGATCGGCTTCCGCGAGATCCCCGCGAGCAACCGCTCGACCCTGTTCTTTGCCGAGCTGGACAATTCGCGCGCCAATTCCGGCACCGCCGGCGCGCTGCGCAGCCTCATCATCGGCCAGCAGCTCTCGACCGGCGACCTGCCGCCCAACATCCCCGCGCTGATGGACAGCCTCACCTGGCTCCAGGGCCGCGCCGGACGTGGCTCGCTGCTGGCGCTGATGGCCGCGGCCTATCGCAGGCGCGATCGTACCGGCGAGGTGCATGTGCTGCCCATCGCCGATGATGGCGCCGGCACCGCCGCCACCGGCACCTTCACCGCCATCGCCGCCCCCACCGAAAGCGGGCCGGACTACCCCTATATCGGCGATCGCCGCCTTGTCGTCGGCCTCTCCAGCAGCATGACCCCGACCGCCGTCGCCGCCGCCTATGCCGCCGCCATCAACGCCGATACCAGCCTCCCGGTGACCGCCTCCAGCGTCGCCGGCGTCGTCACCTGCACCGCCCGCAACAAGGGCCTCGCCGGCAATGGCATCGCCCTGGGCCGCAATCTGGCGGGGGCCGCCGGCGGCGAGGTGCCGCCCGCGGGCCTGGCCATCACCGTCTCCGGCATGGCCGGCGGCAGCGCCAACCCCGTCATCGACCTGGCACTGGCCAATCTCGGTGCCGAGGACTTCGAGTTCGTGGTCATGCCCTATACGGACCCGACCAATCTCAACCTGCTGCGCGACCACCTGGCCGCCCGCTGGTCCTGGGATCAGATGCTCTATGGCGGGGCCTTCACCGGCTTTCGCGGCACGCTGAGCGCCAGCACCACCTTCGGGCAGGGCCGCAATGACCCGCATATGGTCTGCCTCCCGGCCGATGCCTCGCCGAGCCCGCCCTGGATCTGGGCCGCCAACCTCGCCGGCGCCTGCGCCACCAGCCTCCGCGCCGACCCCGGCCTGCCCCTACACGGGCTCCCGCTGGATGTCGCGGCCCCGCCGCGCGACAAACGCTGGGGCATCGGCGATCGCAACATCCTGCTGAACAACGGCCTCGGCGCCTTCACGGTGGCCGCCGATGGCCGGGTCATCACCGACACGCTGGTCACAACCTATCGGCTGAACCCGCAGGGTGCGCCCGACGACAGCTACCTCTACCCGGAGACGCTGCATCTGCTGGCCGCCGCCATCCGCCGCCTGCGCAACTACGTCACCAGCACCTTTGGGCGCTTCAAGCTGGCCTCCGAGGGCACGCGCTTTCGGCCGGGGGCGCGCATCGTCACCACGGGCGTGATCCGCGACGGCATCCTGGCCGAGTACCGGCGCATGGAGGCGGAGGGGCTGGTGCAGGACTACCAGGCCTTCGCGGCCGAGCTGATCGTCGCGCGCAATGCCTCCAACCGCTGCCGCGTCGATGGCCTGCTGCCGATCATCCCAATCGACCAGTTCCGCCAATTCGCCGGCCTGGTGCAGTTCCGCAAATCCGAGGGGGTGAACTGAGATGGCGCTGCAACCCGGTGCCCTGGCGGGCACCTCCTACCTCTATATCGACGGCGTCGAATACGACGTGGTCGACAGCGTCGGCTGGCAATCCGCCCGCTCCGTCAAGGAGACGATGACCGGCCAGAACGGCGTGCACGGCTACAGCGTCAAGCCAGTGGCGCCCTACATCAAGGCCAAGATCCGCGACAATGCCGGTACCCGGGTGGCGGACTTCGAGGCGATGGAGAGCGTCTCCGTCTCGCTCGAGCTGGTCAGCGGCAAGCGCATCACCGGCAACGGCATGTGGTGCGTCAACGCCCAGGAAGTGAACGCCGACGACGCGACCTTCGAGGTCCGCTTCGAGGGGCCGGATGTGCAGGAGAGCTGAGCATGGATGATCTGGACGAGGACCTCGGCGAGGACGTGATCGAGGAGATCCCGCCGCGGGTGATCCGCTTTCCGGCCGTGGAATACAACGGCGCCACGGTCACCGAGATCACGCTGCAGCCGCTGACCATCGAGATGATCGTGGCGGCGCAAAAGCAGGGCAATGAGATCGCCCAGGCCGCGCATCTGATCCAGCGCAGCGCCGGCATCGCGCCTCAGCTGGTGACAAAGCTCTCGCCCAAGGTGCTGGAGGTGGCCTCGCGGTACTTCGCGCGTTTTTTGCCCGCCGACCCGCCGAGGGCTGGGGACCCGCCGCCGCCCGGGTGACGATCGCCTGCGGCTTTGGGCCGCGGGATGCCTTCGCGATGACGCCGATGGCGCTGCTCTGGTGGGACCGCCAGGCCGCCGCATTCGGCCGTAGGAACTGACATGTCCGGGACCACCTCTGCCGGCGCGCTGAGCGTCACCATCGGCGCCGTCGACCGCCTCTCGGCGCCGCTCGCCCGGATGAATGCCGGCGCGCTGCGCCTGGCCGCCGGCATCGGTCGCCTCAGCAATGCCAGCCGCACCACAACGGGCCTCGACCGCCTGTCCCGCCTCGCCGGCACGGCCGCGCGCAACATCGCGCTGATCGTGCCCTCGCTCTCCGCCCTGACCGCCGCGGGCTCCATCGCCGGGGTGCTGCGCCTGGCCTCGGGCTGGGGCAGCTTCGGGGCGCAGCTGACCCGCACTGCCTATCGGGTGCAGAGTACCGCCTCGGCGCTCTTCGCCATGCGCGGCGCGGCCCAGCTGGCCGGCTCCTCCGCCGAGGATCTCACCCAGGGGCTCGAGGGCCTGGGCGATGCCCTGTCGGATGCCGTCGGCGGTCGGGATGACACCGCCGTCCAGTACTTTCGCCTCCTCGGCATCAACCTGCGCGACGCCGGCGGCCAGGCCCGCACGGCATCGGAGGTGCTGCCGGAGGTCGCCGATGCCATCGCCCGCATCGCCGATCCGCGGCTACAGGCCCGCGTCCTGGGCGCGCTGCGCCTGCCGGCCGGGCTGCTGCCCTA